>SL_7KL_010_BRINEDRAFT_10000404_pt1 | contig 20312 bp, 16 predicted proteins | sample SodLak_010_BRINE_FD_10663 | JGI IMG/M metagenome (IMG submission 10663)
CGCTCGTGCTCGAACTGCTCTCTCCGGCACGCCGCCCGATCCAGATCACCCGCGATCTTCCGGGCTTCTGGGCCGGTTCCTGGGCGGAGGTGCGTGCGCAGATGCGCGGGCGTTATCCCAAACATCCCTGGCCGGAGGATCCGCGAGAAGCCGCGCCGACGCGACACGTGACCAAGCGTAAGAACCAGTGATCGTACGGCTCTCCTGCGTCATTCAAGCGCGGCTGAAACGATTTCTTGAAGATTCGCTGCCAGCCTGTCTTTCAGGTTGCAGGAATGTTGGAGAACGCGCAGATGCGCGAGCGTAACGAGGCGGCGCAGCGATCAGGGCACGAAGACGGACATGATTCGCGCCATGGCGCACGACGCCGTGACGAAGCATCCCGTCTGCAGGCCCTGCGCGACTACCGCATTCTCGATACACCGCGCGAGCCGGCCTTCGACGATCTCGTGGAACTCGCCGTCAAGGCGACCGGCTGCCCCGTCGCGCTGATCAACTTCCTCGACGGCGACCGGGAATTCTTCAAGGCCGAGATCGGCCTCGATGCGCGCGAGCGGCCTCTGACGCCCGATTGCATCTGCCTGCCGACCCTGCACGAACCCGATCTTCTGGTGATCGCGGATCTCTCCGCGGACCCGCGCTATGCGGATAATCCCAAGGTCGCCGGCGCGCCAGGGTATCGCTTCTATGCCGGCATCGCCCTGCGCAACGCGGATGGCGTTGCGATCGGCACATTCTGCGCGCTCGACTTCACCGCCCGCCCGCAGGGCCTCACCTCCGATCAGGGCGACATGCTGCGCATCCTCGCGCGCATGGTGATGGACCGCACCGAACAGCGCCGGGCCCTGCTCGCTGCCCGCGAGCGCGAAACCCGGTTCAGGCTGATGGCGGAAGCGCTGCCGCAAATGGTCTGGTGCGCCGATCCCGACGGGCAGATCGTCTATTCCAACCAGCGTTGCCGCGCCTTCATCCATGGAGATCCGGATGATCGCAGCCGCGTCGACTGGCTCGACTTCGTCCATCCCGAGGACCGGAAGCGGGCCGGGGATGCCTGGGATGATGCCGTCGTGCAGGGTGATGCGCTCGAGATCGCCTATCGCTTCCGCCACCATCGTGGCGAATATCGCTGGTTGCTCGCGCGGGCATTACCCGTACGCGATGCGGCGGGGCGGATCGAACACTGGTTCGGCACCTCGACCGATATCCACGAGACCCGCGCCGCGCAGGCCGAACTGGCCATGAGCGAAGCACGCTATCGCGCCCTCACCGAAGCCAGCGCCCTCGTGGTCTGGCGCGCCGCAGCCGATGGCGGGATCATCGAAAGCATCGGATGGCAGGAGATAACCGGGCAATCCCCCGAGGAGTACAGGGGCGACGGCTGGCTCGCCGCCCTGCATCCCGATGACCGCGAAGGCATGACCAGCCGGGTCCGGGCGCGCCTGCCGACTGACGGGCCGCGCTCCTCCGAATACCGGCTTCGCTTCGGCGATGGCAGCTACCGCTGGGTCTGCACACGCGCCGTGCCGCTCTTCGACAATGACGGCACTTTGCGCGAATGGATCGGCACCGTCACCGATGTGCATGATGCCCGTGAGGCCGAGCGCAAGCTGACCGAACAGGGCGAGACGCTGCGGATCACGCTGGAAAACATGGATCAGGGCCTGCTGATGGTGGATCACGAGGGCCGGATCCGCGTCTATAACCAGCGCTTTCTGGAATTGCTCGATCTGCCCGAGGAGATCGTGCAGGGCGAAGCGCATTTCGACGATCTGACCCGCTATCAGATGGCGACCGGGGAGATCGTCCTCGACGAGGGGAATTGGCCCGAATGGCTCCCCTACCCGCATGAAGTCAGGGGCGCGCCGCCCGCCTATGAACGCGAACGCCCGAACGGCGCGGTGATCGAAGTGCGCTCCGTGCACCTGGCCGGCGGTGGCGCGGTGCGCACCTATACCGATGTCACCGAAACACGCCGGGTCGAACGCGAAATGCTGCGCATGGCCCGCCAGGATGCGCTGACCGGGCTGCCCAACCGCTTCGCCCTGCAAGAGCGCCTCGGTCAATTGGAGGTCGCCGGGCGGGAAAGCCGACCGCATTTCGGGCTGATGCTGGTCGATATCGACAATTTCAAGGATCTCAACGACACGCTCGGCCATGCCGCCGGCGACGAGATCCTGTGCGCCATCGCCGCCCGGATCCAGGACGTGATTCCCGATGATGCCCTTGCGGCGCGCCTCGGCGGCGACGAATTCGCCGTGCTGCTGCCGCAGATCGAAGGCATGGTCGATCTCGAACGCGTCGCGACACGGATCGTCACGCGCATGCGCCACCCCTTCCGCATCGCCGATCGTGATTTTCTCTGCCGTGCGAGCGTTGGCCTCGCCGCCTTCCCCGATCACAGCGATGATATCGACGAACTCGTCAAGCTCGCCGATATCGCGCTCTACGCCGCCAAACATGCCGGGCGCGATCAATTCGCCGTCTATACACCGGCGCTCGGCGAAGCCGCGCAGAAGCGCGTTCACACCCTGCGCCACGCCCGCTCGGCGCTCACGCAGGACGCGATCGTGCCGTTCTATCAGCCCAAGATCGATCTCGCAGACGGGACGGTGCCCGGATTCGAAGCGCTGTTGCGCTGGCGCCATCCCGAGGGCGGGCTGCGCAGCCCGATGGAGATTGCCGAGGCCTTCTCGGATCCGGAACTCTCGGTGGCGATCGGCGAGCGCATGCTCGATCGCATCATCGACGACATGCGCAGCTGGGATGCTGCTGGGATTGCGACCGGGACGGTGGCGCTCAACATCGCCAATGCCGAATTTCTCAATCCGCGTTTCGCCGACAGCGTCATCGCCGTGCTCGACGGGGCCGGAATCGCCCCCCAGAGGCTCGAAGTGGAAGTCACCGAGAATGTCTTTCTCGGCCATGGCGCGCAGGCGGTATCGCGTGCCCTGCGCCGTTTCCGGGAGGCCGGAATCCAGGTCTCGCTCGATGATTTCGGCACGGGCTACGCCTCGCTGACCCATCTCGACCAGTTCCCGCTGAACTGGGTGAAGCTCGACCGCTCCTTCGTCAGCCGGGTCGGCAAGAGCACGCGCGCCGAAGCGATTCTCGAGGGAACCATCAAGCTGGCACACAGTCTCGGGCTCGGAATCGTGGCCGAGGGGATCGAGACCGAGGCGGAGCTCGCCTTTCTCGCCGCCGCAGGTTGCGAGCTGGGCCAGGGCTATCTGTTCGCCCGCCCCATGGCCGCGAGCCGCGTGCCGCATTTCATCAGCGAGAGCAATCCGGGACCACGCCTTGTCGCGCCGTTGGTCCCGCACCGCAAGACGGCGGCCGGACCGGCGTGACGAACGGCCTTCCGGCGCGCATCACGCCGCGAGATCCGCGACCACGGCATTGAGAATGGGCAGCCCTTCAGGCGTCACGGCGAGGCGTCCGTCCGGCCCCTCTCGCAGGAGACCCTGCGCCATCAGCCCCTCGATCCGCTCGCGCCGCAGCGCCCTGCCGGAGAGCGCCTTGAGGCGTTGCGGGTCGATGCCCTCGATCAGGCGCAGCCCCATCACCAGGAACTCGTCGCCCTGCTCCTCGCGCGTGAGGGCATCGAAGACCGTGACCCCGTGGCCCTGTTTCTCGGTCATGCCGAGCCACGCCTCGGGATGCTTTTCCGTCTCGCTTGCCATCCGCCCGAGCGGCGTGACCACGCGGCCATGGGCGCCGGGGCCGATCCCGACATATTCGCCGTAGCGCCAATAGACGAGATTGTGCCGCGATTGCGCGCCGGGGCGGGCATGGTTGGAGATCTCGTAGGCCGGCAGGCCGTGCCGGGCGCAGATCTCCTGGGTCACGTCGAACAGCGCCCGCCCGGTCTCCTCGTCGGGCACGGCGAGTCGCCCGGCGCGATGCAGCGCCTCGAAGACGGTGCCGGGCTCGATGGTGAGCTGATAGAGCGAAAGATGCTCGGCGGCATGGCCGATCGCCTCTTCAAGCTCGCGCGCCCAGCCCTGCGGCGTTTGGCCGGGGCGGGCATAGATCAGATCGAAGGAATAGCGCTCGAAGGCGCTCGCGGCCATCTTCACCGCGGCCAGCGCCTCGGCAGCGCTGTGCAGCCGCCCGAGCGCCTTGAGATCCGTATCGTTCAGGGCCTGCACGCCGAGCGAGACCCGGTTCACCCCCGCCGCACGATAACCGCGAAAGCGCTCGGCCTCGACACTGGTCGGATTGGCCTCCAGCGTCACCTCGACATCGCGGTCGACGCTCCAGGCCTCTCCGACGGCGTCGAGCAGACCGGCCACCGTGGCCGGATCCATCAGCGAGGGTGTGCCGCCGCCGAGGAAGATGCTGGTGACATGGCGTCCGGGCGTGAGTTCGCGCATATGGGCGATCTCGCGGCGGAACCCTTCGAGATAACGCCCCTGGTCGATCGGACGATGCCGGACATGGCTGTTGAAATCGCAATAGGGGCATTTGGCGGCGCAGAACGGCCAATGCAGATACACGCCGAACCCGGCATCGCGGGTCGGGTGGTCGATGGCGGAGAGGGCGGAAGCAGACGACGCTATCATGCCGGTGGTTTGCTGCAACACGGGGCGTTTGGCAACCACGCTTTTGCGCGCAGGCGCTTGCCTTCATGCCGATCGCGCTTGCAGGCGGGCTGCGGCCCCGTTAACCCGTTCGCATGACGATACGCATCGACGCTATGCACCGCTATCCCGTCAAGGGCCTGTCGCCGGAAGCCGTGTCGCATGTGCGGCTCGGGACCGGCGGGTATTTTCCCGGCGACCGGATCTTCGCCATCGAAAACGGCCCCTCGGGCTTCGATCCCGCCGATCCGCGCCACAAGGCCAAGACGCATTATCTCATGCTGATGCGCAACGAGGCGCTGGCACGCCTGCGCAGCCGCTACGACGATGCGACCGATACGCTCGTGATCGAGGGTGAGGGCGGTGCCAGGATCGCGGCGCGCTGCGGCGCTCCCGAGGATGCACGCGCCATCGCCGCCTTCGTCGCGCGCCATGTCCCCGGCGATGATCTGCGCGGCGATGCCGCCCTGCTCTGCGCGCCGGCGGGCTTTCGCTTCACCGATTCGCGCGAGGGCTTCGTCTCGCTGATCAATCTCGCGAGCATCGCCGCCATCGAGGGGATGGTCGGAGCGCCGGTCGATCCGCTGCGCTTTCGCGGCAATATCCACATTACCGGCCTGCCCGCCTGGGGGGAGTTCGATCTCGTCGGCAAGGTGCTCGAAGCGCCCTCCGGCCTGCGGCTCGAAGTGACGAGCCCGATCGTGCGCTGTGCCGCGACCAATGTCGATCCGGGGACGGGCCTGCGCGATCTCGCCATCCCGCAGACGCTGATGCGCCATCTCGGCCATATGGATTGCGGCATCTATGCGAAGGTGATCGCGCCGGGCAGCCTTGCCGCAGGCGCGCATCTGGCGGTGAGCGACGAGCGGGAGCAGGGCGGATTGCCGTTTTGAACGCCGCACTTCGTGGCACCATGTCCGGAAATCCGAACACGGTCCGGTGTGCATCGTTCGGGAATGCGGACATGGCTGCGCATCATGCGCCGACGGGATCGCGCACAAACACGCATGACCGCAAGGTTTTGCTAAGACGCGCAGGTTAAGCCGCGTTTGGTACGGGTTTTGCCCAAGGGGTCCGTGTTTTGTCGAAGAGGCGCATGCAGCGTCCGGCAAGACCGGGGACGCATGCACCAGCCCGGCCGGTATGGTCCGGGCCCGGGTCAGAGAGATGGAGGCCAGGCTCTTGTCCGTCAGTTTAGCGCTCGTTCTCGGGCTGATCGGCTCGATCCTCGCGCCCTTCGCGGCGGCGCGATGGAAGACGATCGGCAACGCTCTCGTCGTGGCCGTTCCGGCCCTGCTCTTCCTCTTCTTCCTGATGCAGCTGAATGCGGTCGGCCAGGCGCCGATCATCGAGGAGAATGCGTGGGTGCCCTCGCTGGGGATCACGCTCACGATCCGGCTCGACGGGTTCTCGCTGCTGTTTGCGCTGCTGATCAGCGGCATCGGCACGCTCGTGGCGCTCTATGCCGCCTCCTACATGGACGAGAAGACGCCCTTCTACCGGGCGCAGTTCCTGTTCTACATCCTGCTCTTCATGAGCGCGATGCTCGCCACGGTGACTGCCGACAACCTGATGGCCCTGTTCGTCTTCTGGGAGATGACGAGCCTGCTCTCCTTCCTGCTGGTCGGCTTCGATTCGACCAAGCTCGCGGCCCGCAAGGCGGCCCTGCAATCGATGCTGGTCACGGTCGGTGGCGGGCTGTCGCTGCTCGCCGGCATCATCCTGATCGGCGTGGCGGCGGATACCTTCTCCATCAGCGCGCTGATGGAGAACCCGGCGCCGCTGGTCGAGAGCCCGCTCTTTACCGCGATCATCATCCTGATGATGGCCGGTGCCTTCACCAAATCCGCGCAGGTGCCGTTCCATTTCTGGCTGCCCAACGCCATGGCCGCGCCGACCCCGGCCTCGGCCTATCTGCACTCCGCCACCATGGTGAAGCTCGGCGTCTTCCTGCTCGCCACCATGGCGCCGATCTTCAGCCAGGCCGCATGGTTCGGGCCCACGCTGGTCGCCTTCGGTGGCGCGACCATGCTGATCGCCGCGCTTCAGGCCCTGCGTTCGACGGCCTTCAAGGCGGTGCTCGCCTTCTCCACCGTGGCGTCGCTGGGCACCATCACCATGCTGATCGGCCTCGACGGCGAGGTCGCGGCGGTGGCGACCGTCGGCTTCATCCTGGCGCATGCGCTCTACAAGGCGGCGCTGTTCTTCTGCGCCGGCATCGTCATCCATGCGACCGGCGAGCCGCGCCTCAACCGCCTCGGCGGGCTCGCCTCGGTGATGCCGATCACGGCGGGGGCGACGGTGCTCGCGGCGTTTTCGGCGGCGGGCCTGCCCCCCTTCGTGGGCTTCATCTCGAAGGAATACCTGTTCGAGGCGCAGATCGAATCGACCTTCACCGCGATTGCGGTGCTGATCGGCGTGCTCGTCAACACGGTGATGGTGGCGATCGCCGTCGTCGTGGTGATGCGTCCGTTCTTCCGCCCGGCGCGGCGCGAGTTGCACGTGCATCACGGCGAAGCGACGGGGATGACGGTCGGCCCGGTGGTTCTCGGCGTGATCGGCCTGCTCTTCGGCCTGGCGCCCGGCCTCGTCGCCACCAGCCTGATCCAGCCGGCCGCCTCCGCCATCTACGGCGAGCCGCTCGATGTCTCCTTCTATCTCTGGCACGGCTTCACGCCGATGCTGGCGCTATCGATCCTCGTGGTCGCGCTCGGCCTGCTGGTGGCGAAATACTGGGATCCGATCCATGTCGCCCTGCGCCGGCGTCGCATCTTCGACCGGGTTCTCGACGATCGCGGCTATTACTGGGTGCTCGACAACACGCTCGCCCTGGCGCGCTGGTCGACGCTGCGGCTGCAGAACGGCGATCTGCGCATCTATACGGCCGTGATCGCCACGGTGGTGACCTTCTTCATGGTCTATGCCCTGCTCGCGGGCGAGGGTCCGGTCTTCCCGAGCGTGAACCATCCCGAATTCAACATCTACATGGTGGGCGTCATCGGCCTGATCATCGTCGGTTGCTTCGTCGCGGCGCTGACCACCTCGCTGGTCACCGCGATCATCGGGGTGGGGCTCGCCGGTTACGGGCTGGCGCTCGTCTTCCTGCTCAATGGCGGGCCGGATCTGGCGCTGACCCAGTTCTCGGTGGAGACGCTCTTCGTGGTGATCGTCACGGCGGTGCTCCTGCGCCTGCCCTTGATGTTCACCACCACCCGCACCCCGGGTGAGCGGCGCTTCGACGCCTCACTCGCCGCCGTGTTCGCGCTGACGATCTTCGCCGCCGTACTCTGGATCGAGGCGGTGCCGTTCAACCCGGTGATCCCGGAATATTTCGCGCAAGTGAGCTACACCGAGGCGTTCGGGCGCAACGTGGTCAATGTCGTGCTGGTGGATTTCCGCGCACTCGACACCTTCGGCGAGATCGCGGTGGTCGCCTTCGCCGCGCTCGGCGCCTGGGCTCTCCTGCGGCGCTCCAACGTGGCCAGGAAAAAACCGGCCAGCACGCCGGCGAAGGGGGGCTGAGCCCATGCGTTCCATCATTCTCGTCGCCTCGACGCGGATCTTCTTCATCGCCATGGTCGTGGTCTCGCTCTGGATCCTGCTGCGCGGCCATAACGAGCCCGGCGGCGGCTTCATCGGCGGCCTGATGGGCGCGGCGGCCTTCGCCACGCTCGCCTTCGCCGCCGGTGTCGACGATGCCCGCAAGATGCTGCGGATTCATCCGGCGGTGCTGATGGGGGTCGGCCTCGTGCTCGCCGCCGTCAGCGGCCTGCCCGGCGTCGTCCTGAACGGCTCCTATCTCCAGCATCAATGGCTGGAACTGGATCTCGGCCTGTTCGAACTCAAGCTCGGCACCACGCTCGTCTTCGATATCGGCGTCTATTTCGTTGTCATCGGCGGGGTGCTTTCGTTCATGTTCCGCCTCTATGAAGAGGAGCAGGGATGACTTTCCTCTACGCTGCCGCGATCGCCGCCTATACGGGCTGCGGGCTCTATCTGATGCTGTCGCGCCATGTGGTGCGCATCATCCTGGGCCTCGCGCTCCTGACCAATGGCGCGATCTTCCTGATCTTCTTCTCCGGGCGCATCGGCTCGATGGTGCCGGCGGTGATTCCGCTGGGCGACCAGCAACTCGCCCCGGATGCGGCCAATTCCCTGCCCCAGGCGCTGGCGCTGACGGCGATCGTCATCGGCTTCGCGCTGACGGCCTTCGCGGTGGCGCTTCTGGTCGCGGCCTACAAGCGCCTCGATACGCTCGATGCGCGCGAGATGACGGCGGCGGAGGATATGGGCTCTCCCTTCCTGCCGCCGGGCGGCAGACCGTCAACCGGTGGAAGGCCTTCCAACAACGGAAGATCTGCCGAAAAAACCCCTGAAGCCGAGAAGAAGAGCGACGAGGTGAAGACCAATGGCTGATCAGCTGGATCTGCTCTGGCCCGTCCTGATCCCGGTCATGACGGCGGCGCTCGCGGCCTGTTTCTGGTACAATATCAGGGCCCAGCGCATCATCAGCTTCATCGGTCTGGTGTTGCTCTTCGCCGCCTCGGTGAAGCTGACCATGACCGTCGTCGAACACGGCGTCATCGCCAAGCAGTTCGGCGGCTGGGCCCCGCCCTTCGGCATCAGCTTCGTGGCCGATCCGCTGGCCGCCGCACTCGTCGCCATTACCGGCCTGCTGGCGCTGACGGTCGGGATCTTCGGCTTCTACGACGTGCGCGCACGCCATGAGCGCGCCGGTTTCTACCCGCTCTTCCACGGGATGATCACGGGCGTGAACGGCGCCTTCCTCACCGGCGACGCCTTCAATCTGTATGTCTGGTTCGAGGTGATGCTGGTCACCTCGCTCGGCCTGCTGGTGATCAGCCGCAGCCGCGAGCAGCTCGACGGCACCATCAAGTACGGCGTGCTCAACCTGTTCGGGACGATCCTGTTCCTGATCGGCCTCGCCCTGCTCTACGGTGCCACCGGCACGCTCAACATGGCCGATCTGGCGCGCGTCCTGCCCGGCATGACGATGACGCCGGGCCTGATGACGGCGGCGATGCTGTTCCTTGCGGCCTTCGCCATCAAGGCCGGCCTGTTCCCGCTCTTCTTCTGGCTGCCGGCCTCGTACCATACCGCGACCTTCGCGGTGGGGGCGATCTTCGCCGGCCTGCTCACCAAGGTCGGCGTTTATGCCACCTTCCGCACCTTCACGCTGCTCTTCCTGATCGAGGGCGAGACGCTGCGCTACGTCTTCACCTTCATCGCGGCGATGACGATGATCACCGGCGTGTTCGGCGCGGCGGTGCAGTGGAACATCCGGCGCATTCTGTCATTCCACATCATCAGCCAGATCGGCTACATGCTGATGGGGCTCGCGATCGCCACGCCGCTCGCCTGGGCGGGCGCGTCCTTCTACATCATCCACCACATCATCGTGAAGGCGAACCTGTTCCTGCTCGCGGGTGCCATCCGCGCGGCGGGCGGCTCGGATGATCTGCGCAGGACCGGGGGCTTGCTGAAATCGCATCCCTGGCTCGCCGTGCTCTTCCTGATCCCGGCCCTGTCGCTGGCCGGCCTGCCGCCGCTCTCGGGCTTCTGGGCCAAGTTCCTGGTGATCGATGCGTCGCTGCGCGCCGAATATTACGGTCTTGCCGCCGTGGCGCTGGTTGTGGGCGTGCTGACGCTGTTCTCGATGATGAAGATCTGGATGGAGGCCTTCTGGAAGGCCTCGCCGGTCACGCCCTCGCGCCGGCGCTACGTGCCGGTCGCCTTCATCATCCCGATCGTGATGCTGGGCGCGGTGACCATGACCATCGGTCTCTTCGCCGAGCCCTTCGTCACCTATGCCCGTGATGCCGGCGACGTGCTGGTCGATCCGCCGCTCTATATCGCGCCGGTCTTCGGCGCCGAGGCGGCTGCGGAGGCCGGGGCGCTGATCGCGGGTGACGCCGTGGAGGCGGAGGTGATCGAGACGGAGGTGATCGAGACGGATCTGATCGAAAACGGTGCGGATGACGGCGTCGAAGAGGAGGTTCGGTAATGGCTTTGTTGAATCCGCTTCGCCTTTTGCTGCTCGGCCAGCTCTTCATCGTCTTCATCCTTGCGCTGATCCAGTCGGCCTCGCGCGTGGCGATCGCGGCCGTGTCGCCGCTGGAGAGCCTCAAGCCCGCCGTGGTGGCGGTTCCGCTCGATCTGCGCACGGATCTGGGCATCGCCACGCTTGCCAACATGGTCTCGCTGACGCCCGGCACCACCTCGCTCCACGTCTCCGAAGACCGCAAGACGCTCTACGTGCATGTGCTGGACAATCCCGGCACCGACGCGGTGGCGCAGGACATCAAGGGCACCTTCGAAGGCCTGATCCGGAGGATCGAAGATGTTTGAATCCGTCGATGCTTTCGTGACCGGAACGGCGGTCTTTCTGCTCGTCATCCTGGTGATTGCCCTGGTCGGCGCCGCCGTGCGCATGATCGTGGGGCCCGGCTATGCCGACCGCTTCATCGCCCTCGACATGCTCACGGGGCTCGCCGTCGCCGCCTGCGCGCTGACGGCGGCGGTGACGTTGCGGCGTGAATTCCTCGATGTCGGGCTGGGCGTCGCGCTGATCGCCTTCCTCGCCACGGTGGCGCTCGCCTCGTTCCTCGAGAAGAAGGANAGGAAGCCATGATCCTCGCGGTAGTCGCTCTGCTGTTCAAGCTGGTCGGCGTCGGCTTCCTCTGCGTGGCCACGATCGGTGTCCTGCGTTTCGTCGATCCGTTCCAGCGCATGCACGCCTCGACCAAGGCCGGGACGCTCGGGGCCGGCCTCGTGCTGGTGGGTGTCGCCATCGACATGGCCACGCTGGAGGCGATTCTGGTCGCCGGCGCGACATTTCTCTTCCTGCTCGCCACCCTGCCCGTCGCCGGCCACATGCTGGGCCGCGCCTCCTATATTTCCGGCGCGCCGCTGGAAAGCAGCGAGGATGCGCTCGAAGGCGTGCTGCCGCGCTCCGCGAAACCGCTGGAGGCGCGTGGTGAAGCGGGTTTCGAGCGGCGCATCGGGGCGATGCTCGGTGGCGATGACGACGATGCGACCGGAGCGGACGGCTCCTCGCCGGAAGCCCGGCCGGAAGCGTCCGGCGCCGGTCAGGCCGCCCCGGTTGAAGGCGCTTTCGCCGCATCGGGCTACGACGCGGTCCGCTTCGCCATTTTCGGGCCCGATGCCAAGGCCATCGCCCGGCGCGCAGAGGCACTCGCCCATGCCCGGTCGGTGCCGTTATCCGGCATCGCCGTGATCGACGAGGATTGCATCGCCCGGGCCAAGGTGCCCGATCCGGGCGAAGTGATCCGCTCGGCGCTGGCCGGCACGCTCGCGGAAACGCAAGGCGTGACGGCAGAAAGCCGCGTGCCGTTCTCGCTGACCTACGAGGAGGGCGATCCGCTTGCCCTGATCCCGGCCTCCGACGCGGCTGCGCGCGAATTGCTGCTGCTGCCCTGCGCGGGCTGGTGTGATCACGGTGCGGATCTCGGCCTGGCCGCCGGAGAAGCCGCGCCCGGCGACAAGCTCTTCGCGCTCGCCGAACGCCATGCCGGTGCGACCCTGTTCGTCGGCACGGCGCAGGAGAGCGGGCCCGTCGCGATCCTCCACGACGGCTCCGACATGGTGCAGAGCCTCGCGCTCTGGGCACTCGGCTCGGGGCTGTGGGAGGCGCGTGAGGCCGTCCTCACCGGGAGCTGCGACGCAGGCCAGGAGAAAGCGCTCGCGGCAGCGGCGCAGGATGCCGGGCTGACGCTCGCACGTGCCGATGCCCTGCCTGAAGGCATTACCGCCGTGATCATGGCCGCGCCCCCGGCGCGACAGGTTCATGAAGCGGGAGAATTCTGGCAGGATCGGATCGCGAAGGGCTTTCGCGGAGACGTGCTGGTCGGCTGAGCATCGCCATATTGCTGCCGGCGCGCGCGTCATGATCGATGATCCGCACCGGCACGCATGCGCCGGAGGATCGGGTTCGCATCACCGATGCGGGCCGAATCGGGAGAGCGCAGGGGAGCGCGAATGTGGCCATGGCGAAAGTCGTCGTGCGGCGCTGGCCGCTCACCCTCACCCTGCCGCTCGGCGCCTCGCTCGCCATGTTCCTGGTGGCGCTCGCCACGACGCAGATCGCGCTGATCCTGCAGGAGGATCGCGAGATCCGCGCGCTCGAGAGCAAGGCCGCGATCTTCCTTGATGCCGTCGCCGACGGCGTGGCGCTCTCCCTCGAAACCGGCCCCGATGCCGCCCGCGACCTGCTCGGCGGCAAGCTGCGGGTGCGTGAGGCGCTCGCCGATGAGGGGCTCGGCCTGCGCTGGATCGACGGTACCGGCACCTCGCACGTGCTGACCCCCGGCGACGGGGATGATCCCGATATCGGCGATCTCCTGACCTCGTTGCGCGCCGAACCGCCGGGCGCCTTCCGCTTCAGCATCGCCGATGACGGCAACCGGGCGCTCGCCGGGCGGCACTATACGGTCGAGGAAGGCAGCCTCGTCGTCGCGGCAGCCCTCGATACGGCGGAAATCCACGAGGCGCGCGCATTGATGGAGCGCGCGGCGCTGATCGCGACCTTCGTTCTCGCGGGCATCGCGGCTCTGCTGACCTATGTCTTCACCCGTCGCGCACTGGCGCCGCTGCCGGCCATCGCCCGCGAACTCGCGGATGAGTTCGATCCCGCCGGCCAGCGCGCCATCGCCGTCTCGGCCGAGATCGGGCCGTTGACGGAAGCACTCGCAGCCCGGCGCGAGGCCGAGGATGCCCGTTCCGCCGCACTCGTGAGCACCGGCGAGAAGGAGCGCAACGCGCTGCTCGCCAAGCTCGCCGCCGGCCTCGCCCATGAGGTGCGCAATCCGCTGGCGGGCCTGCTCAATGCGGTCTCCACCCTGCGCCGTTTCGGCGGAGACGAAGCGGTGCGCCGCGACACGCTCGATCTGATCGAACGCGGCCTGCGCTCGATTTCGCGCGTGGCCGATACCATGCTCGCCACCTATCGCCCGGCCAGCGGGCGAATGCGCTTTGCCCGCGAGGATCTCGACGATCTGCAGACGCTGGTCGGCCCCGAAGCGCGCCGGCGCCAGCTCTCCCTCGATTGGCGGATCGAGGCGATGCAGCCCATCGCCGTCGACGCCGAAGCGTTGCGGCAGGTTCTGCTCAACCTCCTGATCAATGCCTGCAAGGTCTCCGCAGAGGCGGGCCGGGTCGGGCTCGCCGTCACGCAGAGCCCGCACGAGACGCTGTTCGAAATCGAGGATACCGGACAGGGCATGCCCGATGCGATCGTCGCCTTCCTGCGCGACGGCGCCCGCAAGGCCGCCATGGCCGAGCACAAGGGGCTCGGTTTGTGGATGGTGATGCGCCTTCTGGAGGATCTGGGCGGGCGCGTGAAGGTGCGCTCGCTCTCCGGCGAAGGAACAATGGTGACGGTGCGCATTCCGGTCGGACCGGAGGGGCCGGCGGCAGACGCCCCGCGCCATCTCGCACCGGAGCGGGAGGTATCGGCATGAATCCCGTCAGCCTGGGTCGTCCCGCCATGATCCTGATCGTCGAGGATGACGAGATTCTCGGTCGGTCATTGCTGCAGCGCCTGACGCTGGAAGGCTATGATGCCCGCCTCGCCGCAGATGCTGCGACGGCGCTCGGTATCGTCGGGCGCCAGCGCCCCGATGCGGTGATGTGCGACATGCGCCTGCCCGATCGCGACGGCGAGAGCCTGATGCACGAAATCTTCGCCCGCATCGGCGCCGTGCCGACCCTGTTCATGACCGCCTATGGCGATATCGACCAGGCTGTGCGGCTGGTGCGGGCGGGGGCGCGGGATTATCTGACGAAGCCCTTCGATCTCGACGAGGTGGTCGAGGCCCTGCGCAATGCCACGCGCCCCAAGGGCAGTATCGGGGCTGATATCGGTGGCGTCACCAGCGCCGTCAGCGATGCCGCCGGGAGCGAGGATCCGTTCGCCAGTTTCGGTCTCTCACCGGCCTCCGCCGCGATCAGGCGCACGCTCGAGCGGGTTGCGGATGTCGATCTGCCGGTGCTGCTGCTCGGCGAAACCGGGACCGGCAAGGAAATCGCCGCGCGCTTCCTGCATGCACAGAGCCGGCAGCGCGAAGCGCCCTTCATCGCGGTCAATTGCGCCGCACTCGCACCGGAACTGGTCGATTCGGCGATTTTCGGCCACGAGAAAGGCGCCTTTACCGGTGCAGTCGAACGCCATCTCGGCTTTGCCGAGAAAGCGGGCGCAGGCACACTCTTCCTCGACGAGATCGGCGAGCTCGATCCCGCTCTGCAGGCAAAGCTCCTGCGACTGGTGCAGGAGCGTGAATTCATGCGCGTGGGCGGCAGCCGGCCCATCCCCTTCGCGGCGCGCCTCGTCTGCGCCACCCATCGCGATCTCGAAGCCGAAATCGCCGCCGGCAAGTTCCGCGAGGATCTGTGGTATCGCATCAACGTCGTGACGGTGCGCATGCCGCCCCTGCGCGAGCGGCCCGAAGAGATCGCGCCGCTGATTGCGCGCTTTCTCGCATCGGCGGGGCCGCGCCTGCGCGGGGAGGCGGTGAGCGTTTCGCCGGAGGCGCTCGAGGCTGCGAACACTTACGACTGGCCGGGCAATGTGCGCGAGCTCGAAAACCGGATCGACCGTGCGGCAGCGCTCGCCGAAGGTCCGCAGCTCGGCATCGCCGATCTGTTTCCCGATGATCCGGATCGGGCAGCGCGGATGCGCGGGGCGCAGGCGGCGCAGGATCCGGAAGCCGGCATCGGCATGACGCTGGCCGAGGTGCGCGATGCGGCGGAGCGCGCCCATATCGCTGCGGTGCTGGAGGCGACGGGCGGCGGCATCCAGGAAGCCGCCGCGCGGCTGGGTGTGTCGCGCACCACCCTGTGGGAAAAGATGCGCCGCCACGGCCTTTCCGGCGTCTGAGACCAGGCGGCACCAGCCTGTCAGCGCAGTTTCAGGCCGGGATGCTCGATCATGAAATGGCGCAGGGCCCCGACGAGCTGGCGGGCATGGGCGACGTCGTGGCGGCGCACCGCCATCCGGATATCGTCGATCATCATGTCGCGAATACGCTCGACTCCGTGCTCTTCGTGCAGCAGATAGGCACCGAGCGTCGCCGCCACCATGTCCGGAATATGCTCGTGCTCGGCAATCGCCGCGACTTCTTCGGGCGTGAGATCACAAAGGCCGATGCAATCCTCGAGGGTGATCATGGTATCCTCCCTGTCTCCCGTTCCGGCCCTCGCCCCGCCGGGCGGATAACCCGCTGACGCAACGATGCCGCTCCAGAGCGCCCCCGCTTCTCTTGCGTCGTCGCAATTGTCGGGCCTCGGCACCTTCGACGCAATCCTGTGATCATAGGATGAAATGCAGGTGCCGACCTTGACCTGTCTCAAGCCGAAAGGAGAACGGCCAGAGGTTGACAAATGGCGAATGTCACGCCGTCGACTTGCAAGCGATTCGCGCTGATTCTATATCTGCGTCTCGTGATTTGCCCGGCCACATACCAGAGGAGGAGAGAATGGGAGGCCACGACGCACGCGCCATCGCCAATCACATCCTCGACATGGCGAAGGAACACGGTCGCGAGATCACCGTGATGCAGCTCCTGAAGCTGATCTACATCGCCAATGGCTGGTCCTGGGCCCTGCTCGGCAAGCAACTCGTCCGCGATCCGGTGGAGGCGTGGCAATACGGGCCGGTTTATCGGTCCGTCTATCGCGACTTCAACAAGTTCGGGTCTCAGCCGATCACCGAGAAGAGCGCCATGCTCGACGGCGCCCTGCCATACAGCTCACCGCTGATGGACGACGAGCGCGAATTGCTGCGGGGCGTAACGGTGCATTACGGCAAGCTGCACGCCTTCCGCCTGTCCGACATGACCCATGAGCCCGGTACTCCATGGTCACAGATCAAGGAAAAAAAGGGAACCTATGCGGAAATTCCGCAGAAACTGATCAAGTCACATTTCGAGAAATTGCGCGATGACCAGCGAGAACGGCGAAGACAAAAAGAGAAATGAGAGTCTGAATGATTTTCTCGCGGAGGGCGCTGATGAGCGCAGCGGTGAAAATCACCGCATCAGAGCTACCTTAGAGGAAATTGAGAATGAAATAGAAAGACTTGGCAGAAAAGTTTATCATTTAAGTGATAGATCAATCCAAAAACAAAATCTTTTATTTTCATTCAACGAATACATTGATGAGGCAAGGGCCGAACTCAGTTTTTATAAACGTATCAGATTTTTCATGATCGGAGTTTCGCTTGGATTTGTCGCTTTTTTGCAAGCACTCCTCATTTGCGTTATATTTTTCCACCAATTCTTCTTTTATCTGCAAGGCCCCTATTTCCGCAGCGCACTGGTCCTCGCCACGATCGGCGGCTCGGTCGTCATCATCTCGCTGGTTCTTCGCGGAGTCTTCCGCTTGGCCGCCGAACAGAATGCCGAGCACCAGATGCCGCAGGAGATGCGCGGTATGCTCAACACGGCCAACACGATCACGCAGTCACAGAGCAGCTGACCCTCCCCCTCACTCCGCCACTGCAACCGCCTCCCGTGCCACCCGCGCCGCGCAGAACTTGAACTCGGGGATCTTGCCGTAGGGATCGAGGACCGGGTTCGTCAGGATATTGGCCGCCGCCTCCACATAGGCGAAGGGGATGAAGATCATCTGGGCCTGAAGCGCGGTATCGGCGCGGGCGGGGAGGCTGATGGCGCCGCGCCGTGTCTCGACGCGGATCGTCTCGCCGGGCGCGATGCCGAGCCGTGCGAGCGTATCGGGATGCAGGCTCGCGCTCGGGCCGGGCTCGATGGCATCGAGAACCGAGGCGCGCCGGGTCATGGCGCCGGTATGCCAGTGCTCGAGCTGGCGCCCGGTGGTAAGCACCAGCGGGAAGGCCTCGTCCGGCAATTCCGCCGGATCGCTGACATCCGCCGGCACGAACAGGCCGCGCCCGCCCTCGCGCGGAAAGCCGTCGCCGAAGACGATGGCGCTGCCCGGCCGATCGGGAGCCGGGCAGGGATAGGTCACCGCGCCTTCGCGCTCCAGCCGCTCCCAGCTGATATTCGCCATGGACGGCATCGCCTGAGCCATCTCGGCGAAGACGTCGCGCGGATGGGCGTAATCCCAGCCAAGGCCCAGATGACGGGCGAGATCGATGATGATCGCGAGATCCTCGCGCGCATCGCCGGGTGGCGGCAGGGCCGGGCGGCCCATCTGGACCTGCCGGTTGGTATTGGTCACCGTCCCGGTCTTCTCCGGCCAGGCGGAGGCGGGCAGGACGATATCGGCGAACATCGCGGTCTCGGTGAGGAAGATGTCCTGCACCACGAGGTGATCGAGCGCGGCCAGCGCCTCACGGGCATGGGCGACATCGGGATCCGACATGGCGGGGTTTTCGCCCATGATATACATGGCGCGGATCTCCTCGCGATGGATCGCCTCGATGATCTCGACCACGGTGAGCCCGGGCTGCGGATCGATCGCAAAGCCCCACAGCGCCTCGAAGCGTTCCCGCACGGCGGGGTCGCCGACCTTCGCGTAATCGGGCAGGACCATCGGGATCAGCCCGGCATCGGAAGCGCCTTGCACGTTGTTCTGGCCGCGAAGCGGATGCAAACCGGTGCCGGGGCGCCCGACATGGCCGGTCATCAAGGCAAGCGAGATCAGGCAGCGGGCATTGTCGGTGCCATGCGTGTGCTGCGAGACGCCCATCCCCCAGAAGATCATCGCCCGCTCCGCCTGCGCATAGGCGCGCGCGAGNTCNCGGATNCGNNCNGCCNCGATGCCGCAGACCGGCGCCATGGCTTCCGGCGTGTAGCGNGCGAGATGCGCCGAGAGCTTCTCGAAGCCTTCCGTATGGGCCTGGATATATTGCCGGTCATAGAGCTCTTCCGCGACGATGACATGCATCATCGCGTTCAGCAAAGCCACATCCGAGCCGGGACGGAACTGGACGAGATCATGCGCGTGCTTGCGCAGGGCGTGGCCGCGCGGATCCATCACGATCAGCCGCGCGCCGGCCTTGGCGGCTTGCTTGAAATAGGTCGCGGCGACGGGGTGGTTCTCCGTCGGATTGGCGCCGATCACGATGATCACGTCACTTTCAAGCGCATCGGTAAACGGCGCCGTCACAGCGCCGGAGCCGATCCCCTCCATCAGGGCGGCGACGGAGGAGGCATGGCACAGCCGCGTGCAGTGATCGACATTGTTGGTGCCGAAAGCCTGCCGGATCAGCTTCTGGAAGAGATAGGCCTCTTCGTTAGAGCCCTTGGCCGAACCGAAACCGGCAATGGCGTGCCCGCCATGATCCTTGCGGGTGCGATTCAAGCCTTGGGCGGCGCGCGTCAGCGCCTCGTCCCAGCTCGCCTCGCGAAAATGGGTCAGCGGGTTCGCGGGATCGACATTGAGCCCCTTGGGCGCGTTCTCGCGGCGGATCAGCGGCCTTGTCAGGCGCTCGGGGTTGCTGATGTAATCGAAGCCGAAGCGGCCCTTGACGCAGAGCCGGTTCTCGTTGGCCGGCCCGTCGCGCCCCTCGACATAGGCGATTTCACCGTCGCGGATCTTGTAGCTTATCTGACAGCCCACGCCGCAATAGGGGCAGACGGAATCCACCTCGCGATCAACCGCCCGCGAGCCGATCTGGGTCTCGGCATCGACGATGGATTTCGGCATCAGGGCGCCGGTGGGGCAGGCCGCGACGCATTCGCCGCAGGCCACACAGGTGGAATCCGCCATGGCATCGTCGAGATCGAAGATGGGGCGATGGTGATCGCCGCGAAAGCCCATGCCGATCACGTCGTTGACCTGGACGTCGCGGCAGGCGCGGGCGCACAGATTGCAGGCGATGCAGGCATCGAGATTGACCGCCATGGCCGGGTGCGAGAGATCCTGATGCGGGGTTTCCGCCTCGAATCGCGAGGGAAAGCGCGATTGCGCGACGCCCTGCGCTTCGGCGAAGTGCCATAGCGGCGCGATCTGGTCATGCGCCGTCTCTTGCGGCGGCTGGTCGGCGACGAGGAGCTCCATCACCAGCTTGCGCGCGGTGACGGCGCGGTCGGAGGCGCTCTTGACCACCATGCCGGGCTGCGGTTCGCGGATGCAGGAGGCGGCAAGCACGCGCTCGCCCTCGATCTCGACCATGCAGGCGCGGCAATTGCCGTCCGGCGCATAGCCCGCTTCCGGGCGATGGCACAGATGCGGGATGGTGACGCCTTCGCGCCGGGCCACATCCCAGATGGTCTCGCCCGGAGCAGCCTCGACCGCACGCCCATCCAGAAGGAAACCGACCGTCTCCTGACCGTCCGCCATGGCGCTCTCCCGCTCGAGGCGCTTGCATCCGCGCCTTTGCCTGATTGCAACAGCGCCGCCATGCCGCGTCAAGCAAAACTCACGCGAATCCGGGCAACTCCGGAGAGCCTGGAGAGCCCGGGGCGCTGATACCGAGGACCTTGAACAAGCCGCCCATGGTTTCGGGAGTCGCGGCGGTGAGCCTTACGCGGGCGGCGTCGATTTCCGCCGCGCGCTCGGGCGCGGAGGTGGCGAGCGCTTCGGCGCGCGCATCGACCCCCAAAGCCCGCAGGAAAGCCCCCTGGGTGACGGGCTGTGTCACCTCGGCGCCGGCGCTGCGTGCGGCTGCGGCGAGCTGCGAGAAATCCACATGGGCGGTGACATCGGCCTCGCCGGGTTCCGCCAGAACATCGGTGAAGCCGTGATTGCGGATCGCCTGGAGCGTATCGG
>SL_7KL_010_BRINEDRAFT_10000408_pt1 | contig 20183 bp, 12 predicted proteins | sample SodLak_010_BRINE_FD_10663 | JGI IMG/M metagenome (IMG submission 10663)
AAGATCAAATACAAGATTTGAACCGAATGTAATTTGATGATCTCCCAAAAGATCTGAAAGAGTTACAAAAGCAGTCGCTGATGTACCTGAAAATGTATTTAATTGGCCTGCGGCAAAACTAAAATCGGGAGAAAAGTTTAGCCTGTACCTTCTTGGCTGATACAAACCGTCTTCAGTTAAATTATCTTCAGGCTCGAAATTTCGTGGATCATCACGAAGTCTGATTGTGGTATCACGAACCACAGACTCACCAAATTGATAATTTCTGAAATCTATGCGTTCACTGTCTCGTTCCTCCTGATCAGTTGTATCCCGTTCAACCTGAATCATTCTTTGATGACCGGTTACGGGAGCATCAACAAGCGTGCGATGCGTTATCATATTCCCTCTTTCCCGGGTTTGAATCATCTGCTGTACATAATTAATTGCAGGAACTCTTTCTCCGGGAGAAGTTGAGGCTCTTTCCTGAGCCCATGTGTTTGGTGTAAGCTGCCGGTCCATTCTCATAGTGAATGGGGAACGAATCATAAAAACATCCGGAAATCCACGGTTTAAAGCGTTGAAGGCCAACCGGGTTCCATCTGATGAAACCGAAATTTGCATCACACCCGATTGTAAATCGGTAAGAGGGTGTACAGTTCTGTCCGACATATCGTATTCATAGATATTCGGAATTCCGTTCTGATCAGACACAAAAAGAAAGCGGCCGTCACGGGTCAAAGTTGGCTGCGATTCCGACCAGTTTGGTGTGTTGGTAAGTCTTTCAATCCGGTTTGTACCAAGCCTGACTCTGTAAAGATCTGTTTCAAAAAATGAATCGTCCTGCATTGCAGAAAATCCGGCGAGATAGGTATTAGGCTGTGTTCTGTTACCCCTGTTTGAAACAAAATAAACTGTTTCTGAATCCGGGCCCCAAGCGGGTTCCTTATCAGTAAAAACATCGTTTGTAATATTAGTAAAATCACTGGTTTCAAGGTTGTAAACAAAAATACTTTGATAAGGTCCAATGTTACCGTCAAAAGCTATTTTACGGCCATCGGGTGACCATGCCACGGAATTAATTGCGTCCAGATCCGGAAAACGAATTGTTCGTGAATCAAGCGATTCATAATCGACAATTGCGAGATTGTACGAGCCCTGAGATTTACTTGAAAGTGCAAGCTGTGATCCGTCTGGTGACCATGCCAGATTCGGGTTCAAAATATTCAACTCTTCAAACATTGGATTGTCGGCACCGCTGATCACAGTTTTTAGCCGTTCACCTGAGTTTGCGTCCACAACGATTACGTCAAAAACACCACGCCTGTTCGAAATCATTGCAATTCTGTCACCACGTGGAGAAATTGTGGGGCTTGTGTTGTATGAACCGGATCTTGCCCGTGTAGTAATCTGAGTTGCTACACTGCTAAGCGATTGCCTTTCTGCAACTTCAGGAAAGTATCGCTGTCTCCAGTATTCTCGCCATCTTTCTGAGAGTTCATCAATTTCCAGACCAAGAGACTGAACCAGTGCCTGCCGGACATTTTGCGTGGTTTTTACACGCTGCAGAATTTCAGTGATTTTTGGCCGCCCATACTGATCGGCAATGTAATACCAGAAAGCCTGGCCTCCGCGATAGGCAAAAAAGCCGCCTAATTGTTGTATGGGTGGCAGATAATTATTTAATATGGCATCCCTGATAAACATATCTGTCTGGGTATCCCAGTTAAGGGCAAGATATTCTGCAAGGCCCTCTTCGAACCAAAGCGGAAATTGAAGCTGAATATTGTTTTGCAATATGGACTGAACAGACCCGCCATAGTAAATATCATTTATATAGGCATGCAGAAGTTCATGCTGAATGGTTCTCCTGAAATCGGCATAATCCCCCATAAAGGGTTGCGTCATTCTGTTTTTAAATTTGTCTGTAACACCACCAATTCCCTGTGCATCTACAGGCAGGCGCACAACATTGGTCTGCGAAAAATCACTGTGAGAGTCATAAATAATAACGGGGATCCGATTTGTAAGCTGTTCGTCGAAATCCTCGTTAAGTTGTTTTAGAGCTGATTCTACAGACTCGGCCGTAAACTGGGCAAGATGATAGTTTTTTTGATCGTAGTAGTAAATGTCAAAATGGTCGGTTTCAATAAAACGCCATTCGAAATTTTCGTACTGAACCCGGTTTTTGCCAAAGAAAAAATATTGTGCTAATAAGTTTTCAGCAGCAACTGTGGTGATAAAAACTGCGAGCAGACTAACAAGCAGAACTTTTTGTAATGATCTCGTCATATAGAAATTAATTTGTTGAATCGTACCGTGGTGTGCAGATATAATACTTCTATACAGAAAATATTATATGTACAAAATGTAAAATATCAATAACAACTTAAGAAGCTGCTATTTATTTTCCAGAGGACGTTTAGTATTCAGCCAAAGTTAAATCAATCTGTCTTCTTTCAAGATTAGTATTGGTTACTTTTGCTTTTATGGTATCCCCAAGGCGAAACTTCTTACCTTTTGAACGTCCGGTTAAGCAGTGCATCTTTGGATGATATATATAATAGTCATCTTTCAAATCGCTAACGCGAATCATTCCTTCACAGTATATATCTTTAAGTAAAACGTAAATTCCATTTTCTGTTACACCGCTGATTGTGCCATCGAAAGTTTGGCCAAGCCGGGTTGATAAAAATTCTACCTGCTTGAGTTTTACAGAATCGCGTTCAGCTTCCACAGCATAACGCTCTCTTTCGCTGCAGTGTTCACCAAGTTCAATTAATTTATCATACGTATACTCTGAGGTACCTGACTGGTAACGTTTGAGTAACCGGTGCACAATAACATCAGGATAACGCCGGATGGGGCTGGTAAAATGTGCATAATTTTTAAACCCAAGGCCAAAGTGCCCGATATTTTTAGGGGTGTATTCTGCTTTTGCCATAGCCCTTAGCGTGAGCCCGTTTATTATCTCTTCAAGTGATGTGTCTTTAACCTGTTCTAGCAGGCTGTTGATGGTTTTTGCCGTGATATTTCCATCAATCTCAAACTGAATACCCAGTGGTTTTGCAGTCTCACGAATGTTATGAAGCTTTTCTAAATCCGGCTGGGCATGCACCCGGTAGAAAAACGGATGATCGTTTTTTGAAGTTTTTTTGCCACGTTTTTTGGTCCGCAGAGAATCTACATGTAAGGCTACAGTTTTATTGGCCATCAACATGCACTCTTCAATAAGCTTGTGGGCAAACAGACGTTCTTTTACCACCACATCTATCGGTTTTCCGTTATCATCGAGCACAAATTTAGGTTCGGGTGTTTCAAAGTTGATAGAGCCTTCTCTGAACCTTTTTTCTAATAATTTGTTGGCAAGTGCCTGCAGCATTTTCAGCTCAGGAACAAATTCGTGGTCATTTTTTTCGTCCAGAATGTCCTGAACTTCATCATAAACAAACCGTTGTTTTGAGTGGATTACGGTTTCCTCAATGGAATAATCAACAAGCTTGCCGTTTGGAGCAATTTCCATAAAGCAACTGAAGGCGAGTTTATCTTCATGTGGCCTTAAACTACAAACTCCGTTGCTCAAATATTCAGGGAGCATTGGAATTACACGGTCTACCAGATAAACACTGGTTCCGCGTTCAACGGCTTCAACATCGAGAACAGAACCACGAGGCATGTAATGAGTTACATCGGCAATATGAACACCGAGGTAATAATTACCGTTATCGAGAATTTTAATGCTTAGTCCATCATCAAAATCTTTGGCATCGGCAGGGTCAATTGTCATTACCACTTCATCGCGCATGTCGCGGCGGCGCCCAATTTCTTCCGGTGAAATTTTATCGGGGATGTTTTCTGCAAACTCTTCAACTTCTGCCGGGAATGAAGGCTGAAATTGTTTTTCCGCCAAAATTGAAAGTACGTTGGCCTCATTTGTTCCGGCATCACCGAGAGACTGTAAGATTTTAGCCTGCGGATAACCGCGTACATCATCCCACTGTATAAGTTTGAAGGTGACCTTTTCGCCCGGTTTGGCTCCGCCCAGATCATCGGGATCCACGAAAAAATCAACTCTTGAGGACTGCTGATCTGATTTAATGAGAAATGTGTTTTTTGAAGGTTCTTCAAGCGTACCTACAAAAAAAGTTGTGGCTCTTTCCACAACATCTTCAATTCGCCCGATGGGTTTATTGCTTTTTTTGTGATACCCCATCAATTTTACCTTCACAATATCTTTGTTGAGGGCTGTGCCCATATAACGGCGCGAAATTTTAATATCCTGATCTCTGCCTTCAACAATTACATAACCGTCTCCATGGCTGGTAACATCAAGCTTTCCCGTTACCATATGTTTATCACCTGAGGCAGCTTCATTCAGCTTTACCAGGTTACCTTTGGTTACCATAATATGGCCAAGCTGCTTCAACCGATTTACAGCTTTTTTAACCATTTTATCACCCTTCTTTTTGGGAAGGTTTAATGCATCAATCAAAAGGGGTATTGGTATGGATGCATCAGGATAGGATTTTAGCAGTTCAATAATTTTCTTTTCAAGATTACTTAAATTCTTATTACTCATTCTGTATTGTTAGTAGTTATTTTAATTTGAGACCAGAGATTCAAGCTCTGTATCCTCTTGTTCTTCTTTTTTTTGAATTCCGAAAAATGATCGAACAGCATTTGAAATTCTGTTTCGAAAACCTTTCCAGGTATTAAATTGAACCTGTGCTTCCACACCAAGTCCGTTCATTTCCTGTGTTTGTCTTGTTTCGGCGGCGCCGGTATTACCAAGTGTTGGATCTTGCCGGTGGAATGCAGTTAAGGAAAATGTGCGGTTGATCCGATATGTGGCACCAAGATCGCCCAGTTCACTTTGTTCTCCTGTAACCTGCCCCTCACGGCGAAGTATTACCCTGTCGTCAAAAAGACGTAGCGCTATTCCGAGGTCAACTTCGTTAAATGCATTTAAATTTACATCAATATCGAATGTTACATCGCTGCGCAATAACGAATTTATTTGGTTTGATAACAGTGGGTTAATCACCTGGCTTGTAATCAGAGGGTTTACAACAGCTGCCGTTCCCGATATACCTTCAGCAAAACTTAGCCCCTGAGCCTGTGAAGATGGAATAAAATTACCACTCAGCAAAATACTTGTTGCCTGAATCAGCTTCTCATCTTCGTTTTGGTTTAGATTATTGATTTGTGTAGTGATAGTTGGGTCGGAGCTGCCCTCAATTCCGGACGGAACTCTGAAATAGAATTCATTCTCAATACCCGTAATGGTGCCGCCAATCTGAAGCACAAGCTCAATTGGAATTCGCTGTCCGGGCTGTTGCTGCTGGGGAGCCGTTCCGCCTGCTGTTTGCAGAGTTGATATATCGGGACGAGCTCTGTAAACGGCAGTAATATCAAGATTGGCATTAATCAAATCACCTTGCCAGCTTATTGAGCCTCCTTCCTGGAGCGAAAATCTTCGGGTAAATATTTCACCACTTACAAACTGATAGTTTCCGCCTTCTATATTAAAACGACCAAACATACTCACATCCTGATCTTCGAGCAAGAGCCGTATCTGGCCGGTGCCGTTTGCACTTAATATATCGTTTGTAACGCGGTCAAAAATCAATCTTACATTAATAGGATTGTTGGCAACAAATTGCAGATCCATTGTAAACCGTTCGATAAATGTAAGCTCCTGTTCTTCTTCATCACCGTTACCATTCGGATCTCTGTCTCTCAGCCTCTGCTGTAAAGTAGCCAGGTCGAACGTATCAACAAACTGGATGAACCTTCTGTCTTGTTCAAACTCTGTTTCCGGTTCAAGCGGAATGGATATTCTCGAATCTTGCGAAATTGCAATCGGAGATGTTGTTCGTAGCAGCGGACTGAAATTGGTNCCGGAAATCTGAACCTGGCCCGTTCCGAAAATTCTGCCGTAAAATGGCACATCCGGATCAAACGGGTTGTTCATAAATTCGAGGTTGTTCAGATCCAAAGTTAGATCCATTGTGGTAAGAGGTTGAAAGTCTTCCAGGTCAACCTGGCCATTAAGCGTGCCGGTTCCGCCTCTTGTATCTCTGAGTTTTATATCTCTGAAAAGCAGCCCGTCTGATCGGTTAAAACCGAGTGAACCGCCAAGATAATACTCCACACTGGTGAAGAATGGTTTAGCGTAAACATCGGAGAATTCAAACGTTGAGTCAAAGTCGTAATCATCCAAAGTACCGCGAATAAAACCGGTTCCGTTTGCACTCCCTTCAGCTTCTGAAATTATGGTAGGTGCAATGAAGGAAACAATCCACATATCTACTTCTCTTAAGTCAGCATCAAAATAGAAGAGATCTTCATCGGCTGCAGTATCATCGGGTATTTTAAAATAACCGTTAAAACGTAAATCCTGCCCTACACCATCATTTTGGTTTATATATCGTGGATATTTATCCGGATCGGTGAATACTCTGAGTGAGGTGTCGAATTGATTTTCTTCAGGGTTAAACTCGCTGTTCATGGTTACATCACCAATTAAACGGCCTAATATTCGTCCCTCATCAACGGTAATATTGCCCTGGATAGATGGTATTTGTGTAAGAGAGCGGGTTACAAAATCACCATTTACGGTACCCGAAAATTGAATTCTGCCGTCAATTAAATCAGAGATTCGTTCAAGGCTTACGTTCCTTACGTTATAGTCTACTGAATCTTCGAAACTTGGACTGAATGTTCCGTTAATTTCGATATGTTCATCACCACTGGTAAGAAAAACATCATTAACAGAGAAGGATTTGTCATCACTATATTGAAGCGTGGGCTTACCCTGAGTTGTCCATTGATAAGCAGATCCCCCAAGGGAAAAATCATTCACAACAATATTAACCATACCGGGACCGAGACGTCCGTCAAATGTTGATGAAAGCTGCAGATCGTCGTGCAGCCTTATGAATTGCTGACTAACATAAATCGAGTCGTTTCTCATTGAAATATTGAGGAAGCTGTCTTTGAGATCGAAATCTTTATATGATGCTTCATTGCTGTTTACCTGCAGATCAACCGTGCTGAACATTTTCAGCGGAACACCATGTCTGAAATTAGCTGTGAATGAAGAGTTAAAATTCTCAGCTGAAAAAATTTCTGAATCAAAATTCTGATCAAAAAGATTACCTGTAATCAGCAGTCTTTCCCTGGATGCATTAATATTTGTAGTAAATCGGGCCTGGCTTGATATTTCCGGGAAATCAGGTACATATTGCCGAAACAAAGAGAGGTCTTTAATGTTCATCTGAATTGCGAGATCGGCCACAGGATTTTCGTCTTCATCAAAAATATTTTCCGGTCGGAAGAGGCAAGTTCTTTTTCAAAAAGTATTTCTTCAGAAATTCTTTCTCTTACAAATTCTGACCAATAGTCGGTGAGTTTTAGGAGATTGTCAGGAATAATAGTTCCCTCAATCTCACCATCAAAAAATGAGCTGGTAAAGCGCAGAGTACGGTTTTCGTTTTCGGCAGAATTTATATCTGCATAAAATTGATGCGGGCGGAGTGTATCTTGTGCAACTGTAGATTCTTCTACTTCAAAACTAACGCGCCCAAAAAGATCATTGATATCAGACCATTCTAAATTTGCTGAAAACGTACTGTTTAAACTTGTTGAATCGGCATGAAATCCATCATAGAATTTTTTGAGATCAAGATTCTGAAATTCACCATCTGTTATAAAATTTTGAATTCCATCCTGCTGTGAATAAGTCCGCTGGCAGTAAGCCGTGAAGTTAAGTCGCCGGCCTGAATATTATAGTTTAAACGGCTGTCTGCAAAGTCAAACCGGCCGGTTAGAGATTCTATCGTTTTACCGAAAAATATGCTTTCACTTAAATCTACAGAGCTTATAAAATTTGCATCAGGGCCAAAACCACTTCCTTCAAGATTTACCAGCCCATGTATGATGGAATTTTCTGATGTGTCGGCAAGGAAAGGTGTTATATCCAAAGAGTCGACAGAAAGGTGAAAGTCGTATTGATTTGGAGATTCGAACAGCATTGAACCATCTAAAGAAATTGTTCCTGCACCGGTTGCTATCTCCAGTTCGCTGTATGTGCTTGAGGTTGTTCCAAAAAGTTCTCCGCGAACCGTGCTGAGCCTGTAGCGCTGTAAACTGGTGCCGTCGAGATATAGTTCAGAAATTTTATCAAGCTTTGACGGGTGCAGTACTACATTATCTATTTGAGCACTATAAGTCAGGTCTGAACTGAATAAATTTTGAGCTTCAGCAGTAATAATGAATGAAGTTTCTCCGAGATTTGCCTGGAATCTGTCTACAAAAAACTCATCTGTAGTGCCTTCGGCACGCAGTTCAAGTTCGAGTTCATTTTCAAAGTCGGGATAGTCTCGGATAAATTGCTGTATCAGGGATGTCTGAAATTTACTGTCGGTTATATTAACCCGGTAGTTCGCATTTTTAAACTGCTGATTGAAGTTTTCTGAATAAATATCAACAGGAGAGGCTTCAAAACTAAAATCGAGTTCACCATTTGCGGTTTCAAACTGAAAGCGGTTCAGCTCAAAGAAATTGCCATCGTTATAAAACTGACCGGACGCCTGAAAATAATCGTATTGAGTATTCGGTAATTCGGCATAAATATTTGTTACATCTGCAAAGATCTGGGAGTCTTGTATTTCAACGAATGCATGCAGATTGAAACCTGTAATTTCCATTGGGGTTCGCATACCGACCTCATCAGGAAGGCTGATCGTTTCATCAATTGAAAGGTTTCCATCACGAATTACTAAAGCCGGGGCGTAGAAGTTCAGTCTTTCTATAATTCTTGGCTGGTCATCATCAAGTACAGAACGCTCTGCTACCTGCTCTTTTTGAGTAAACGCCTGAACAAGAGTGAGCTTATCATCATGGTATTGCAATTTGATGGATGGCTGCTCAACTTCAAATTTGGAAACGGAAATATTTCGCTGAAGCAATCCCCACCAGTCAACATTAACTTCTGCCTGCTGAAATGAAAACACAGCATTGAGACTATCTGAAGGAGCATAAATATTTCCGTCTGAAATCTGTGGGCTGAACGGTAAAAAACCGTGTAGTTCACCAATGGTTAAGGTGCCTTCAAATTGCTCGTTAAAGGTAGTTGTAATTTCATTTTTTATATAGTCTTTGCTTTGCGGCAGCTGAAAAATTACAACTGCTACGGTGAGTATGGTGATGGATATTCCCAGAATAGTAAACAGGGAAATCCAAAAATACTTCCAGATTTTATATAAAAGTCTGTAGATCAATCAGTAAATGTTAAAATAGTTTGTAAATACATTAAGAGAGTTCATTAAATACAACGTCCCAGGCCTTCTGTAAATATTGTTCATTTTTAACAGATTTAATTACAGGATGTTGCCAGTCTTCTAACAAAATAAACGTAAGATCACCGTCAGTTCTTTTTTTATCGGACTGCATGTAAAAAGCAAGATCTTTATAAGATAACTGATCTGCAGATACTCTGTAACTGTATAGAGAGCGAAATTTATCGAATTTATTGCCATTCAGGGTATATCCGCATAGTTTTGAAAGTTCTAATGCAGCAAGCATTCCCAGAAAAACGGCCTCTCCGTGGCTTATTTTTTTAAATCCGCACGCTTTTTCTAATGCATGTGCAAATGTGTGGCCATAATTTAAATAGGCTCTTATACCACCCTCAAATTCATCTTTTTTTACGATGTCGGCTTTTATCTGAATACAATCACTTATTAAATGAACAAGGTTATCTGAATCTGCTTGTGCCGGTTTTACATCAAAAAAGAGTTCTGAGCGTTCAAAAATAGAATCATCCTGAATGGCGCCATATTTTAAAATCTCACTCATACCGTTTATCCACTCTTTACGCGGCAGTGTTTCTAAAAAGTCGATATCAGCGATAACACGCACAGGCTGATAAAATGAACCAATCAGGTTTTTTCCGGTTCGATGGTTGATACCGGTTTTACCACCTATGGAACTGTCAACCATTGCGAGCAGGGTAGTGGGTATATGAATGAGCGGAATACCGCGCATTACGGTTGCGGCAACAAAACCTGCCACGTCTCCGGTAATTCCGCCGCCAATAGCAATCAGTGGGGTATTTCTGCGTACTCCGTTTTGGAGTAAAAAATCCTGTGATTCACTCCAAAAGGAAACGGATTTACTTGTCTCACCTTCGGGCACAATTTTAATATGCGTTTTCAGATCCTGATCAAAAAAGAAGTCTTCAATTTTATCTTTGTGATGTTTATACACATTTTCATCGATAAACAGAAAAACGGTATCCGAGAAAAGATTACTGAATACATTTTCAAGACTATCTGCAAAGATACTGCTTCCGATTTCTGCAAAGTAAGTGGCGGAGGAGGATTGAACTTCAATGTGCGTTTTCATAGAATCTAAGCTTTTTCAAAATGGTATCGACAATTTGGTCGGTAGTTTTGGTGGAAGTGTCAACCGTAATATGCGCCTGCTTATATAACGGAAGCCGGTTCTTTAGTAGTTCTTTTATTTTATCAGAAATCTGATCTTTTTCAAGCAGTGGCCTGTTTTTTGTACCCGACAGTCGGTCAATTAATATATCTTGCTCTGCATGCAGAAATATCAGCCATCCACTTGATTTAACATGATCAACCAGGTTTTGGTTCTGCAGAGAACCGCCGCCAAGAGCCGTAATTCCTTCAGCAACCTGCGAATGTTGGATTAGTAGTTCTCTTTCAATCTTGCGGAACTCATTTTCACCCCTGGTTTTAAATATTTNGGGAATGCTCATCTTTTCGGACTTTTCTATGATTTCATCAAGATCATGAAACGGCTGATCCAGTTTATCGGCAAGAATTTTCCCTATAGTTGATTTCCCGGCGCCCATCATACCGCATAGAAAAACCGGCTGAGAGATGAAGTTTTTTACCATTATGTAATNTTTCTGGGTTTTACCATTACNACATCTTCCTTATGAACCCGCACGGTTCCTGCCGGTGCGCCTTTTGGGTTACTGACATGCTTTCTTTTGGTAACAATAACCGGAGCGAGGTNAGAACCACGCGCTTTGGAATTCCATGCGGCCAGCGATGCAGCTTTAAGAATAATCATTTTAGGCGGCATCTCTTTANTNTTGTTCATGCGTATTACCACGTGCGAACCNCCNACACCTCGTGCGTGNAGCCATACATCTTCTTTATGTGCGGCCGATGTCAGTTTATCATTACTTTTTGCATTTTTNCCAATCCATATTTCATAGCCATCAATTTTAACCTGTCTGTATGGAAGTGTTTTTTGGGANTTNCCGGCAGAAAGAATTCCAAGCTCTTTTAGTTCTTCGTNGTGATCTTTATACCAATCATCAAACTCATATATTTTTTCTACTTTGGCCAGTGATGATTGTACTTCTTTCAATTTTTGAAGCTCGATTTTCTCTCGTTTGAGCCTTTTTTCAGACTCTTCTACATTTCGAACTGCTTTTGTGGATTTATTATAGTAGCGCTGTGCATTTTCAGCAATATTCAGCGTTGGTTTTAGCTCTATTTTTATATTTTCACCACTGTTGTAGAGATCAGGAAGCTCTATCAACTCTGTTCCAGTTTCAACTTTTTCATGAGCATGAGCCATTAAAATATGACCATATTGCTCGTATTTTTCAGCTCTTTCCAAACCTTTATCAGCATTTTGAAGCTGCTTAATAATAGATTCTGATTTATTTATGGCTTTTTCAATTTTCGGTTTTACAGAATTTAGCCTGGAGGAAAGCCTGCGCTCTTTTGATGTATTATAGTAAACATATCTAATGGCAGAGGTTATATCATCAAAGGTTTTTTGTGAATCTGCCGGAAGTAATTTTTCAGGTACCAGGCATAAGTTTCCATCTTCGAGAACCCTGAACTCCGGATTTTCCAGCATAGATTCGGTTAATGTTTCTACTACCTTTTTGATTTCACCGGTTGATTTCTCATCCAGACTGTAATGATCGATTATGTAAGGAATTAAATGACGCGGAAATTTTGGGTTTACTTTCGTAATGGTTCTCTTTGGTGAGAGTCCCTCCGGCAAATCTTTGGGAGGAGATGGAGGCCTCGGTTCAGGCGGTTTAGTGCCAATTAAACTGTCCGAGCCTTTGAAAGCTTCAATGATTTTTTCGTCTTTTATAAGAAATACGTTGGGTTTGTTGCCAAATATCTGGAATAAAAGTTTATGGTCAGAATCAAAGCTGAAGGTTATGAACCGGTCGTTTTCAGCAATGGTGATTTCAGATATTTTTTTTCCGGCTAATTCAGGAAAAAAAGTAGTGACGTTGGCTTTTTTTGGAGCCCGGTATTTATCCGGAAAAAGTGCTGTTTCAGAGGGATGAGTGCTGAATACAATACGATTTTTGTGTTCTCCATCCTGAAAATATCCTTCCCACACATCTTTATGTGGTGAGTAACTAAATTTGAATTCTTGTTGAATACATTTGTTATTTAGTGCTTTGGTTAAATATATTAATACGTAGAAATTGTTCATCAGGAGTTGTAATTATTCAGAAATAATAAACGATAGATTTCATGCAATATCCAATCTTTCAGTCTGTGGTAAATAAAATTAACAGCTCGTTAGACAACAGGAAAATTAATGTTGTTAAATTTAAAACATGGGAAGAAGCAAAGATAAATGCAGCGGGGCTTGAAATACTCATCGATCTGATAGACTCCACAAATCACCTGACAGATTTATCCATAAATTTTGATTGGGACAGTTTCAGGGAAGCTGCGCTTGCCAATCAGCTCAGTGGCACGAACGACCATCCGTTTTTAAAGGCAGATCATCTGACCAAGTCAAGAATAAATCCGGCAATAGACATTGAAATGGTTTGGAATTTTGATGTTAAAAAATGTCAGCCAGAATCCACAAATGGTGATGAAGACTACCGAATTCAAATGGCAGGTGAGTGGATGGACAGAGTAAGCAAACAGGTTAATGAGTTATTAATATCTGATGATATAATTACTCGGTGGCATCTTGAAATAGACGGTGATGAAACCGGGAAATATTTAACTGCAATAAATCTCTTGTCTTACTTTCAATTTCCGGTGGGAGATTTGAAAACATTGAATGAGGTCCATGCTTATGTTGGCCGAAAATTAACCCACCTGCTCTATAAGGCTAATAAAATTATCAAAATTGCCGATAAAAGTGTGATGATACATGCTGCCTGAAACTAAAAAAGGACACCATAAGTGCCCTTTTAAATTCAGTAAAAAAAATTACTTTTTCTTCTTATGACGGTTTTTTCGAAGCCTTTTCTTTCTTTTGTGTTTAGCGATTTTGGATCTTTTTCTTTTCTTTCCGCTTGGCATAAAAATTCACCGATATATTAAATTAAACTTCTTATTTCTATAGCGATATAGATCGCTGTTTTAGATTATAGACTTACAAGATAACAAAACTTTCAGATTTTTCTATACCTCAATTCTGTCATATTTTGGGTTTTCTCTGTTATATACTGTAAAGAACCACTATCTGATCAAATATAAAGCTGCGAAATTTGTAACTTTACCGGTCTGAATTAAAAATCGACTCAAGATTTTTTTATAGCTTCTATTTCTTAAACGTTTATGCCTGATTTAATTAAAGTTGCAAAATTTGGTGGCACCAGTATGGCTGATGCCACAGCTATGCGCCGCTGCGCTTCTATTGTAAAGCTCGATGTTGATAAAAGACTGATAGTAGTAAGCGCCAGTTCCGGAACAACAAATCTGTTGACCGATCTTTTCAATTCGCTAAAATCAGATGAAAAGAAAAATATACTTGCGCAAATTAAAGAAAAACATTTCCGCATTTGCAAAAATCTGAACAACCCGGAAGCTGTAGAAGGATCAATGGAGATTTTGCTGAATGATCTTGAAGAAATATCTATGGAGAAACAGGTTCGTACCCCAAAACGCAAAGATATTATTTTGTCATTTGGTGAGAGAATTTCATCTCTTTTGTTTTCACAAATTTTACTCGAAGAAACCGGTGAGGCAGTTAAATTACTTGATGCAAGAGACGTGATGGTTACAGACGGTACACACGGAAATGCAGCACCCGATTTGGATAAAATTGCTGAACAAGCTGAAAAATATATTTTGCCCGAAATTGGATCTCAGCGTATTGTCACACAAGGATTTATAGGCCGTTCAGTTGAAGGCGAACCCACAACGCTTGGCCGGGGAGGGAGTGATTACTCGGCTGCACTTTTTGCTGAAGCTATAAATGCAGATGTGCTGGAAATCTGGACTGATGTTACTGCAGTTTATACAACAGACCCCAGAATAACCAGCCATGCAAAACCAATTACCGAAATTAGTTTTGACGAAGCTGCAGAGCTCTCTGTTTTTGGTGCAAAAGTATTGCATCCTGCAACAATGGTACCGGCAATGAGAAAGCGAATTAAGGTGTACGTGGGTTCGAGTATAGAACCGGAAATTCCGGGCACATGGATTGTTAGGGAAACGGCCGAAAAACCTCCTATCCGTGCTATAAGCCTCAGAAGAAACCAAACACTTTTGACTGTTCACAGCCTGGATATGCTTCACAGACATGGATTTCTCGAAAAGTTATTCAGTGTTCTGGCAAAACATAAAATAAGTGTAGACCTGGTTACAACAAGTGAGGTTAGCGTGTCATTAACACTCGACACAGATGTAAATGCACCGGTTCACCAGGTGCTTACAGATGAAGTTTTGGATGAACTTAATTCATTTTGCCAGGTAGAAATTGAGAGGAATTTGTCTCTCATTGCACTTGTAGGAAATAACTTACACGCAACAGCAGGCTTAAGCGGACCGGTTTTTGGAGCTTTGAAGGATATCAATATCCGGCTGATATGCCACGGAGCCAGCTCGCATAATCTGTGTTTTTTGGTAGAGGAAGATAATGCTGAAAATGTTGTGCGGGTTTTACATAAAAAGTTTATCAACTAAAGTTTGAAAAATAGAAAGTAGATAATGAATAAAATTGCCGTAATTGGAACAGGAAAAACAGGCGGAGCTGTACTCAAACAGCTGGGTGAATGCGGAATTGCATTTAACCGAGATAATAAACCAACTGTTGAAAAACTGAAAAAAGCAGATATAGCCATTATATTTGTGCCGGGTAGTGCTGCAGAAGAAATTCAGGAATTAATTTTAGAGTCTAAAATTCCGGCCGTATGGGGTACAACCGGATATCAATGGCCGGCTGATTTGCCCGACAGGGTTAAAGCTGCAAAATCCAGATGGGTAATCGGATCAAATTTCAGTCTTGGAATGAACTTGGTACGGAAAGCTATTGACATATTTGGAAAAGGGTCAGAGGTGCTTGATAATCCCGAATTTCATATACATGAAGTGCATCACAAACAAAAACAGGATGCACCCAGCGGAACAGCCCTGAGCTGGGAAAAATGGCTTGGAAAAGAAGCAGTAATATCATCAGACAGGCAAGGTGATGTAAAAGGAATTCATGAATTACATATTAAAACAAAAAATGAGTCTGTTTATTTGAGGCATGAAGCCCACAGCAGAGATCTATTTGCCGAAGGCGCTATTTGGACAGCGAATTATCTACTCGAAAACAGATTTATAGAACCCGGTATTTATCAATTTTCATCAATATTTAATCAGGCTTACAAAAAAAATCTATGAAGAAAGTATCGCTTTGGACAGCGCTGGTAACACCGATGAAAAATGAGGGAAGCATTCATTTTTCGGATCTTGAAAATCTAATCCGCTTGCAGGAACGCGCAGGCAATGGAATTTTACTGGCTGGCAGCACCGGCGAAGGTTTGGCATTATCTGAGGAAGAAAAGAAGGAGTTAGTAGAATTTACTTCTGGTTTAAATCCGGATGTGCCTGTGATGGCCGGTGTTGGTGGGTTTAACTTGCAAAGTCAGATTCAATGGATAGAGTGGTGTAATAAAACTAAAATTGATGCTTACTTATTAGTGAATCCACTCTATTCAAAACCCGGTTCTAAAGGACAGGTTAAATGGTTTACTTCACTTCTGAATGCTTCTGACAAACCGTGTATGATTTATAACATACCCTCGCGTACGGGATCAAAAATACACCCCGATGTGATTAAACAATTACAGGATCATCCGAACCTATGGTCGGTTAAGGAGGCCAGCGGCAGTATAAATGAATTTCGGGAATTCCGGGAAACTGTCCCAGCCGTGCCGTTGTATAGTGGGGATGATGGACTTATGGCTCATTTTTCGGTACTGGGCTCTCAGGGATTGGTGTCCGTGGCTTCTAATGTATGGCCTGAAGCCACTGGACTGTATGTAAAAAAATGCCTGAACCGGGAAACAGAAACACTTTTTCCACTTTGGAATAAGGCTATTGATGAGCTTTTTTCAGCACCAAATCCTATTCCGGTAAAACGTCTGTTAAAGGAAAAAGGGTTGATTGAATATTCAGTGCTAAGATCTCCTCTGACTGAAGATGAGCTTGAATCAATAGAAAAATTATTAAAAACTGACAAAGAAATTTCTAACTGGTATAAATCAAACAAAGAATAACAATGAGCTGGAAACAAATTCTCAACGATCTTGAAGAAGGAAAAATACGCGCAGCGAATCCAAAAGGAGAAACCTGGGAAGCAAATATAGAGGTAAAACAGGGCATTTTAGATGCATTTAAAGCAGGAAAAAATGTCAATTACGGCGGCATTTATGAAGGTTTTGTGGATAAGGAGAATATTCCGCCCAGAATGTTCGATTCCGAAGACGGAGTTCGTATGGTGCCCGGCGGAACATCGGTAAGGCGGGGTGCTTATATAGCAAAGGGAGTAATAATGATGCCGCCGGCATACGTAAATATTGGGGCATATGTGGATGAAGGATCAATGATTGATAGTCACGCATTAGTGGGTTCATGTGCTCAAATCGGAAAAAATGTACACCTTTCTGCCGGTGTTCAAATCGGTGGCGTGCTTGAGCCGGTTGGCCTGAGTCCTGTAATTGTGGAAGACGACTGCTTTATAGGTGCCGGTGCAGTTCTGGTTGAAGGTGTTCTTGTGAAAAAAGGAGCCGTAATAGCTCCCGGAGTCACGCTTTCAAAATCAATTCCTGTTTACGACTGTGTGAATGAAACGATTCTTGGAAAGGGGGCAGCCAATACCTGAGCGCGCGGTTGTAGTGCCGGGAACTCGCCCATCCGGAAATGCATGGGCTAAAGAAATGGGATTATCCATAGCTTGCCCGCTAATTATCAAGTACAGAGATGAAGACAGTGACGCTTCTTTGGAGCTTGAAAATGCACTTCGATAAAAATTTTTTCAGAAAAAAGTGTAAGGCGATCAAAAAATTCAGTTCTTAATTAGTAGAACACTAACAAAAAATGAGGTTTATATGAGTTCATTAAACAAAGCAATGATAATCGGAAGGCTCGGTGCCGACCCAGAAGTACGATACACACAAGCAAATACAGCTGTGGCAACATTAAGTGTTGCAACTACTGAACGCTATAAGGACAGAAACGGTGAGCAGCAGGAGACTACTGAATGGCACAGAGTTGTAGCCTGGGGCCGTTTGGCAGAAATATGCCAGGAATACCTTAAAAAAGGATCACTGGCTTATTTTGAAGGACCGATTCAAACACGCCAGTGGGAAGATAAGGACGGACAGAAGCGTTACACTACCGAAATTAAGGCGCTGAATATGCAAATGCTCGATAGCCGATCAGGTTCCGGGCAGCCTGGCTCTTCCGCACCAACCAATAAAAATGCAAATACGGTAGAAATCGACGATTCATTTGATGATATGGACGATGATTTACCGTTCTAAAAACGGAAATCGCAAAACATATCAGTAAGTTTTGTAAATTACAGGGTGTTGGTCAGATTTTGATCATCACCCTTTTTTTATTCATATTCTACCACTTTCTAAATCATAAATTAGAAGCAACAATATTTGGAAACTTTTGATGAACCTCCGGACAATCCGGCATTTTATCTGATGAAGCAGCTGATGTTTTTTGTCAGTGAGGGTACCCATACATTTCCATATGGTGAAGTAGCCATAGAAGCCACCATAATGTTGCTTGGATTGCTTATCAGTGCTCTTTATTCTGGATCAGAAGTAGCCTTTTTCTCTGTTGCAAATCAGGCAGACCAGCTTGATGAAAAAGGTGAGTACGCAAAAAAGGACTCGAAAATTCTGGCTATGCTGCAGAAGCCCAGGCGCTTGCTGGCCACAATTTTAATTGGAAACACATTTGCAAATATTGTCTCTTCTGTGTTGGCAGCGGTCATTGCAGGTAAAATCGCTTTCTATTATGGTTTGCCAGTTACCATAGTATATGCTGTGGAAATTGTTGTGCTCACCTTTATGATCCTGATTTTAAGTGAAATCACGCCGAAGGTTGTTGCCATAAATAACCCGCTGAAAATTTCAAGGAGAATGGCCGGATTTATTCACATAAATTTTGTGCTGTTAACGCCGATATCCAAGCTGATCGCAAACAGTACAATGACTCTGGAAAAAAGCCTTCCCAAACCGGATAACAAAATGACGGCACAGGATTTGAAAACGATGGCTGAGATGAGCGAACAGGAGGGGTCTATTAAGGGCGATGAACGGGAAATTATCGAAAATGTGATTGAGTTTGGAAATATTACAGTAAGAGAAATAATGACTTCCCGTGTAAATATTGTTGCTGTTCAGATGAGCTCAACGCTCACTGAGGTGATCGAATTGATTCAGGAAAAAGGTTTGTCAAGAATGCCATTAATTGATAATGATCTTGATACCATTCTTGGAGTAATTTATGCCAAAGATGTGCTTCCTTATATCAATACGAACCTGGAAGAAGTTGGCATTAACTGGAACACAATTGCCAGAAAAGCACTTTTTATACCGGCTACCAAAAAACTTGATGATTTACTCAGAGATTTCCAGCACGAAAAAACCCATATCGCTATTGTGGTTGATGAATATGGGGGAACGGAAGGTATTGTAACTCTGGATGATATTTTAGAAGAAATAGTTGGTGATATTGGTGATGAATATGATGAGAATGAAGAGAAACTGTTCACCAAATTCAAAAACGGAGTTTACATTTTTGATGCCAAAATAGACCTGGACGATCTGGATGAAATTCTCGGAACTTCTATTTCAGCCGATGACGATGAGTTTGAGACACTTGGCGGACTGGTTTATCATCTGACAGAAAGAATACCTAATGTAGGAGAGCGAATGAACTATAAAAATCTTGAACTCACCGTTCATTCTGTTAAAAATAATCGCGTTAAAAAACTTCGGGTTAAACCGGACGTAATAATTACAAACCCATAAAGATTTAATTTTTGCAGACGCAATTCTCAGAAAAGGATGATTTGAAGCCAACAGTAAAAAAAAATGTAGATCTCACTTCGCTGAATACACTTGGTGTTCAATCCATTGCGCCTGAATTTATAGAAATAAAATCTGCTGATGAGCTGACAGGTCTGGGGCAGAGCGGGTATTTTCAAAAGTCAGGTCCTTTTATTCTTGGGGGTGGAAGTAATGTATTATTCAAAAAAAATCCCGATGTACCAGTTCTGAAAATATCCATTCCCGGAATTCAAATTCTTGAAGAAACAGAATCAGAAGTTATTGTAAAGGCCGGGGCCGGCGTAAACTGGCATCAGTTTGTAAAATGGTCTGTTGAAAATAATTATGGTGGTATTGAGAATTTGGCACTAATACCCGGTACTACAGGTGCTGCTCCTATTCAAAATATCGGGGCTTACGGAGTTGAGCTGAGTAAAACAGTTGAATACGTTGAGTTTTATCACATTGTGAATCAGAAAATTATACGTTTTAACTCTGATGAATGTCGGTTTGGATATCGCGACAGTATTTTTAAAAATAAATTAAAGGGTAAAGCAGTTGTAACCGGTTTGGCAGTTCGTTTGAGTAAAGCAAATCACGAAATAGTTGATCACTATTATGCCCTCAAAGAATACCTGGAAAAAGAAAAAATTATAAGCCCGGAGATTCGGGATATCTTTGAAGCAGTTATTAATATCAGGAAATCAAAACTGCCCGATCCGTCACTTCTTGGAAATGCAGGAAGCTTTTTCAAAAATCCCATTGTTGAAGCTGAAGTGGCCTCAAGAATTCAAAAAGAATTTGATGAGGTACCGATATATGATATGGATGGTTCCAGAAAAAAGATTCCGGCAGGCTGGCTGATTGAACAAGCAGG
>SL_7KL_010_BRINEDRAFT_10000409_pt1 | contig 20180 bp, 16 predicted proteins | sample SodLak_010_BRINE_FD_10663 | JGI IMG/M metagenome (IMG submission 10663)
GCCATGTCTTTCCCGATGGGCCGGATCCCACGGGCCTGCGTTTCTGCATCAATTCCGTATCGCTGGACTTCAAGCCGACGGAATAGGTCGTGCCCTCGGTCCGAATACGGCATATCCGGTAACGCCGCGATGCGCCCCGGCCGGATCACACCGCGCGGATCCGCTGCGCTCGATCCGCCCTACGGTCGCCGCCCGTTGCCGGTCGGGCGCGGGGTGCAACAAGCGAAGCGAATGCACGCGGTGTCAGGCGTTGGAACCACCGCACCGGCGCTGATCGCCTGACCGGGGCCGACCTGGGGCATGTCGGCAGGTTCGGTAGCCTCGGTTTTCCGCCAGGCGGCGTTATATCTGGAAGCCGAACCACTCCGCCAACGCCGGGGCGCTCCCGATACGGATCACACCGCGAGGATCCGCTGTGCTTGATCCGCCCTACGGTCGCCGACCGTTGCCGTTCGGGCGTAGGGTGCATTAAGCGAAGCGAATGCACGCGGTGTCAGGCGTTGGGTTGAGGCAACGCACCATTTCGCTTGTCCCGTATGCCCTCGCCCCGGTACCATATAAGGCTGTTTTCCGGCGTATTTGCCCTCAGTGAACCCACAGGTTTCCCAGCAATGAACAAGCAGCAGAAGACCCAGCAGCACCCCTTGGCCGGCAAGACCATGAGTGGCGCCGAGATGATCATCCAGGTGCTGGCGGACGAGGGCGTCGACACGGTCTTTGGCTACAGCGGTGGCGCGATCCTGCCGTCCTATGATGCGATCTTCCGTTTCAATGCTGCGCACCGCGGTGATTCCGAGGACGATCCGGTCAAGTTGATCGTGCCGGCCAACGAGCAGGGTGCCGCCTTCATGGCTGCGGGTTATGCCCGCGCCAGCGGCAAGGTGGGTGTCTGCATGGTCACCTCCGGCCCCGGCGCAACCAACACGGTGACTCCGGTGCGTGACTGCATGGCCGACTCGACCCCGATCGTGGTCATCACCGGCCAGGTGCCGACCGGCGCCATGGGTACCGATGCCTTCCAGGAAGCGCCCATCGTCAACATCATGGGCTCCTGCGCCAAGCACATCTTCCTGGTCACCAAGCCGGAGCGCGTCGAAGCCACGATCCGCACCGCGTTCGAGGTCGCCCGTTCCGGGCGTCCGGGGCCGGTGGTTGTGGACGTGCCCAAGGACATGCAGAACTGGGTCGGTGAATTCCTAGGTGAGGGCCTGCTGGAGATCCGTGGCTACCGCCAGCGGATGGACAGCCTGCGCGGTGCGCGCCTTTCCGATCGTAAGTGTCGGCAGTTCTTCGAACTGCTGGAACAGAGCAACCGGCCGTTGCTGTACGTCGGTGGCGGTGTGATCAATGGCAATGCCGCGGAAGACCTCACCGCCTTCGCCAGGACCTTCAACATCCCGGTGGTCAGCACGCTGATGGGGCTCGGTTCCATCGACACCACCCATGCGCTGTCGCTGCACATGCTGGGCATGCACGGCACCGCCTACGCCAATTACGCGGTGGAAGACTGCGATTTCCTGATCGCGGTGGGTTCGCGCTTTGATGACCGCGTTGCCGCCAAGATCGAGGAGTTCGCACCGCTGGCGCAGCATGTGGCGCACATCGACATCGACGCCGCCGAGATCGGCAAGGTGCGGCTGGTGGACTGGGCCCATGTGGGCGAGGCTGGCAAGAGCCTGCAGCAGCTGCTCACCCACGGTCGCGACAATGGCTTCGACAAGGACTATGGCGCGTGGGTTAAGCACATCGGCCAGTTGCGCAAGAATCACCCGATGAACTACGACCGTGACAGTGCGTTGATCCAGCCGCATTACGTGGTTGAGGAGCTGAACAGGCTCACTGGTGGTAAAGCCATCATCAGCACCGGCGTCGGTCAGCATCAGATGTGGGCTGCGCAGTACTGCGACTTCCGCGAACCGCGCCTGTGGCTGACTTCGGGCAGTATGGGCACCATGGGTTATGGTCTGCCGGCGGCCGTGGGCGCGGCCTTCGCCTGCCCGGACAAGATGGTCATCGATATCGATGGCGATGGCTCAATCCGCATGAACCTCGGCGAGATGGAGACCGTCACCAACTACAATCTGCCGGTGAAGATCCTGCTGCTGAACAACCTGGGTGACGGCATGGTGCGGCAGTGGCAGCGGCTGTACTTCAACGACAATTTCTCCGGCAGTGACAAATCGCTACACCGCAAGGACTTCATCAAGGCCGCGGAATCCGATGGCTTCGCGTTCGCCCGCCGCGTCGATCAAAAGGAGGATGTGGTTGATGCGCTGAAGGCGTTTGTCGAGTTCGAGGGTCCGGCCTTCCTGGAAGTAATGATCGATGGCGAGGCCAGCGTCTACCCGATGGTGGGCCCGGGCATGAACTACAAGCAGATGGTCACAGGCGAATGGATCGCCTCCCGCGACGTAAACGCCACCAACCGGGAAGCGGCCGAGACGCCGGACCTCTTTTAGTCGCGCATCGCGCGACGTTTAACGTTTCAAGTTTTAGGTTTGGGTTTAAAGGGCGCGCCGGAAGGCGCGCTTTTCTTGTTTCCTAAAACCTAAAACGTTACACCTAAAACGTCGCCTCCTTGAAATCCCCCGCAGCCATACCCATTCCTCCCCCACCCCGGATTTCGTACCTGATTGTCACGAGGAACTGCCATGTCCGCTACGACCGAGAACAAGGAAACCTTCGAGTTCCAGACCGAGGTGCGGCAGCTGCTGCATCTGATGATCAACTCCCTGTACAGCAACCGCGAGATCTTTCTCCGCGAGCTGATTTCCAATGCCTCGGATGCCGCCGACAAGCTGCGCTTCCAGGCGCTCCAGGACGAAAGCCTGCTGGAAGGGGACAGCGAGCTGGCCGTCCGGGTCACCTTAGACAAGGATGCCAACACGCTGACCATCTCCGATAACGGCGTCGGCATGAATCATGATGAAGTGATCGAGAATCTGGGCACCATCGCCCGTTCCGGCACCCGCGCCTTTCTCGAAAACCTCACCGGTGACCAGGCCAAGGACGCGAATCTGATCGGCCAGTTCGGTGTCGGTTTCTATTCCGCCTTCATCGTTGCCGACCGTGTCAGCGTGACCACCCGCAAGGCGGGCAGCGCGCCGGAGGACGCCGTGCGCTGGGAGTCGGCCGGAGACGGCAAGTACACGCTGGAGTCGGTGACCAAGGACAAGCACGGCACCGAAGTCGTATTGCACCTGAAGGACGATGCCACCGAATTCGCCGACGGCTACCGTCTGCGCAACATCATCCGTACCTATTCGGATCACATCGACATTCCGATCCGCATGCCGGCCGAGAACGTCAGCGAGGATGACGAGGAAGCCGATAAGACGCCGGAAGACGAGACCGTCAACAAGGCCAATGCGCTGTGGATGCGGGCCAAGAACGAGATCTCGGATGACGAGTACAAGGAGTTCTACAAGCACGTCGCCCACGACTTCGAAGAGCCGCTGACCTGGATGCACAACAAGGTGGAGGGCAACCAGTCCTACACCTCGCTGCTGTACATCCCCAAGCGTGCGCCGTTCGACCTCTGGGACCGCGACAGCGGCCACGGCGTGAAGCTCTACGTGAAGCGCGTGTTCATCATGGACGACGCCGAACAGCTCATGCCGCGCTATCTTCGCTTCGTCCGCGGGGTGATCGACTCCGACGACCTGCCGTTGAATGTGTCCCGCGAGATCCTGCAGCACAACAAGCAGATCGACCGCATTCGCAGTGCCTCGGTAAAGCGGGTTCTGGACGCCCTGGAAAAGCTGGCGAAAAACGAGCCCGACCAGTACCAGGAGTTCTGGAAGACCTTTGGCCGTTGCCTGAAGGAAGGTCCGGCCGAGGATTTCGCCAACCGGGAACGCGTCGCCAGGTTGCTGCGTTTCAGCTCCACGCATACCGACGCCACGGATGAAACCGTGACGCTGGAGGACTATGTCTCGCGGATGAAGGAAGGCCAGGAGGCCATCTACTACGTCACCGCAGAGAGCTTCAGCGCGGCCAGGAACAGCCCGCATCTGGAGGTCTTCCGCAAGCACGGAGTGGAAGTGCTGCTGCTCACCGATCCGGTGGACGAATGGGCCATCAGCCATCTGAACGAATTCGACGGCAAGCGTCTGGTTTCCGCGGCCAAGGGCGAGCTGGATCTGGACAAGCTCGGCAGCGAAGAGACCGACGAGCAGAAGGAACAGCAGGAAAAGGCCGAAACCGAACTCAAGCCGGTGGTTGAACGGCTCAAGGCGGCGCTGACAGACAAGGTGGACGACGTCCGGGTCAGCAAACGCCTGACCGACTCACCTGCCTGCCTGGTGGTCAGCGAACACGAGTTCGGCATCAGCATGCAGCGCATGCTCAAGGCCGCGGGTCATCCGTTCCCGGCGGGCAAGCCAGCCCTGGAAATCAACCCGGACCACGTGCTGATCAAGCGCCTGGAATCCGTCGATGACCAGGCCGGCACCGAGGAATGGGCCCAGGTCCTCTACGACCAGGCGCTGCTCATGGAAGGCGGCCAACTGGACGACCCGGCTACCTTCGTCAAGCGGGTGAACAAGCTGCTCGCCAGCTGACAGGCGGCCGCCAGGCCGGATCGAACGCCCCGGTTGGCTGCCTGCCGCCGGGGCGTTTTCCTGTCTGGCTACTTCGTACTGTAGAGCGACAAAGGCGGATTCTTCGGCCCGATTGCCGGGAAGCGATGGTCCTTGAGGTCTGGTTAGTCGAGCGGCTGTGGGCCAATGCGGCGAAGAAGACAGCCTGCTCTGTCGGGGTGTCAGAGCTTTTCAGTCAGGTAATCCAGTAACTCGGCGATGCTTCGCATGCGGGCGTAGTCCTGATCGGGAATATTCACGCCCAGTCTCTTGTGTACCGCTTCGGCGAGGTTTAATGCGTCCATGGAATCCAGGTCGTACGCATCCTGCAGGTTGGCTGTATCGTCGAACGTTGTCATGTCGATATCCGGGGCGATACTGGATAGCTCCTCCAGTACCGCCTTGCGCAATTCATCCCGATTCATAGTGCCTCCGGTTGCTGCAGCAATTGGTCCATTTCGTTGAGAAAAAGAGCGCCAAGGTGTCCGTCACAGACGCGATGATCTGCCGCCAGGCTCAGGTCGACGGCCAGCCGCACGGCGACGCCGTCATTCACCGCCAGGGGGCGTCGACGGGCACGGCCGATACCGATCATGGCGACCTGCGGCGGGTAGATGACCCCATAGACGGTATCCACGCCGCGGTCGCCGAGAGCGGTCACGGTGGCGGTGCCACCACCCATCTCGGAGGCGCGCAGTCCGCCGCCGCGCGCGCGGCGCACCAGATCACGAAGCCGATGCATCAGTTCCGGCAGGGTCAAGGTGTCGGCATCGAGGATGGCCGGGGCGACCAGGCCACCGCCTCGCAGGTGAACCGCCATTCCCAGATTGATCTGGCCTGCCGCAACGAAGCCGTCTTCACCGTAATGGCCGTTGAGCTCAGGGTAGCGGGCCAGGGCCAGTGCAGTGGCTTTCATGAACAGCGCGGAGAGCAGCAGCCGGTTCTCCGGTGGCTGGTGCTGGTTGTAGTCCGCCAGCCATTGTTCGGCGGCATGCAGGTCCGCGGTGGTGGCCAGGTAGTAATGCGGTATTTCGCGCTTCGCGCGGCTCATGGCGGCGGCGATGGCGGCACGCATCTGTGGGCGGTCAAAACCGGTTCCGGGTCGGGTTTCTGTTGTCGTGGGTGGTGTGTCCTGCAGGTCCCTGAGCACAATGGCGTTATCCGGCCCAGTGCCGTGCAGGCCCGATAGCGGAATACCTGCCTTCCGGGCCCTGCGGCGGGCGGCGGGAGAGGCCCATACCCGGCTCCGGAGGTCTGTCTTTTCTGCTGCCGGCGGTGATGGCGGCGGGGAAGGCGGTTTCGGCTCAGGCTGATCGTGCCTGGTCTCGCTTTTGATCGCCGTGCCGCTGGCTGTCGGTGCGGGCGTTTCTGTTACCGGTGGCTGTTCCACCGTGGGCGGCTTTTCTGCCTCTGGAGTTGCTGTGGGTTCTGCCTTTTCTGCGACTTCGGACGGCTGTTTGCCAACGCCTTTGCCATCGCCGATTCTGGCAAGCGGCGTGCCCACGTCCGCCTCAGTGTCTTCCGGTACGTAGATTTCTTCGACCACGCCGTCTTCAAAGACCTCCACGTCGAGCGCTCCCTTGGAGGTTTCCACCGCGGCGATCACCTGGCCCTTCTTGACCCGGTCGCCGGGTTTGACTTTCCACTCGACCAGCGTGGCGCTGTCCATGTCTGCGCCCATGGATGGCATGATGAAATCGCTCACGGTGTTTCTCCGAGCGTGCGTTTCGCGGCGGCGACAATGTCCGCCACTTTCGGCAGGCTGGCCTGCTCCAGATGTTGCGGGTAGGGCACTGGCACCTCCGCGCTGCATACGCGTGCCGGCGGAGCGTCGAGTTCCCAGAACGCCTGCTCGTTGAGGATCGCCATCAGTTCGCCGGCCAGGCTGCCGGTTTTCCACCCTTCATCCACCATCACCGCGCGCCGGGTGCGACGCACGGATTCGATCAGCGTGTCGGTGTCCAAAGGCCGCAACACGCGCAGGTCAATCACCTCTGCTTCGATACCCTCGTCGGCGAGTTGCTCTGCGGCCTGCAGGGCCTTGTACAGGCAGCCGCCATAGGTGATGAGACTGACATCCCTGCCTGGACGGCGGATGGCGGCTTTCTCGATGTCCACGCCGTTTGGTTGTGGTATCAGCTCCGCCTTGTGGTTGTAGAGCATCACGTGCTCGAAGATCACCACGGGGTTGGGATCCTGTAGTGCGGCCCAGAGCATGTAGCGGGCATCCTCCACCGTGGCCGGTGCCAACACCCGCAGACCGGGGACGTGGGCATACCAGTTTTCCAGGCTGTGAGAGTGCTGTGCGGCAACCTGACGGCCGGCCCCGGTGGCCATGCGGATGACTACGGGTACGTTGAACTGGCCGCCGGACATGTGCAGCAGGGCGGCGGCACTGTTCACGATCTGGTCAATCGCCAACAGGCTGAAGTTCACCGTCATGATCTCAACCACCGGGCGCATGCCGCCCAGCGCCGCGCCCAGGCCGGCACCGGTGAAGCCGTTCTCCGCCAATGGCGTGTCAATGATGCGCTCGGCACCGAACTGTCCGAACAGGTCATGGGTCACGGCATAACAGCCACCGTAACGACCGATATCCTCCCCCATCAGGAAAACCCGGTCATCATGCTCCAGGGCTTCCTCCAGTCCGCGGCGGAATGCTTCGCGCAAGGTGCTTTCCGCGGCTTCGGTTTCTGGCGCCGGGGGCGGGGTCAGCGGCGTTGGCAAAGGCCTGCTGACATGGTCCAGCAGGGTCTCTTCCGACTCCCATTCTCCCGCTTCGGCGAACTCGACTGCGCGTTCCACCTCCTCGGTGATTTCCGCCTCCATGGCCTTGCGTTCGTCCTCGTGGATCAGGTTGGCCTGTGTCATCCAGTCGGCCAGCCGGTCGATGGGATCCTTTTTCTTCCATTCCTCGACCTCTGCCTGATCGCGGTAGAGCTGCGGGTCGAACATGGAATGGGCACGGAATCGATACGTATGACACTCGATCAGCCGGGGCCCGTCGCCCGCACGGGCAGTTTCCAGAGCCTTGCGGGCAGCAGCTTCCACCTGGACAACACTCATGCCGTCGACCTGCTCGGCGGGCACGCCAATGGCTTCGGCCTTGCGGTATATGTCCGGCTGGGCGTGTTCCACCTCAATGGGTGTGCCCATGGCGTAGTAATTGTTCTCGCAAACAAACACCACCGGCAGTTGCCAGAGGGCTGCCAGGTTCATGGATTCGTAGAACACACCCTCTGAGGCAGCGCCGTCTCCGAAGAAGCACACCGTGGCGCGGTTGCCTCCGCGCATCTTTTCCGCCAGGGCCAGCCCCACGGCAAGGGGAATCCCGCCGCCGACGATGGCATTGCCGCCAAAAAAGCGGGTGTCGGCATCGAACAGATGCATGGACCCGCCTCGGCCCATGGCGCAACCGGACGACTTGCCGTACATCTCCGCCATTACCTGCTCCATGGTCATACCCTTGAGCAGGGCATGACCATGTTCCCGGTAGGCGGCGACAACCGTTTCGTCGTCAGCCATGTTGAACATGACACCGGCGGCCACCGCTTCCTGACCAATGCACACATGCAGGAAGCCGCGGATTTTTTCCTGCGTATACAACTCCACGCAGCGCTCCTCGAAGCGACGCACACGCAGCATCCCGCGCAAGAGATTCAGTGCATGCTCCCTCGACAGCCGGGTTTTCCGGCAACTGGTTGTCTCGTTCATTGACTGTTCCTCATGGCGGCGCCCGTCATTCAGCCGAACCTTCCAGGGTTGAGGTGTCGCCCTCCGGCAGGCCCAGTTCGCGGGCACGCAGCAGCCGCCGCATGATCTTGCCGCTGCGGGTGCGCGGCAGCTCATCGCGGAATTCAATATGGCGGGGTGCCACCGCGGGTCCCAGGCGCTTGCGGGCCAGTCCCATCAGTTCCCTGCGCAGGGCGTCGTCCGGTTGGTATTCCGACTTCAGGGAGACAAATGCCTTCACCGTCTCCCCCGCCACCTGGTCCGGCACGCCAATCACGCCGACCTCGGCCACTGCCGGGTGCGAAAGCAGTACCGCCTCCACCTCAAAGGGCCCGATCAGGTGGCCGGAAGACTTGATCACGTCATCGTTGCGGCCGATAAACCAGAAATACCCGTCCGCATCCCGGCGTGCCAGGTCGCCGGTCAGATACCAGTCGCCAGCAAAGCAGCTGCGGTATTTCTCATCCTGATGGAGGTAGCCGCGGAACATCGAAGGCCAGCCCTTTTTCAGCACGAGCTCGCCCGTTTCATCGGCGTCTTCGATCAGTTCGATGCCGTCGTCAGTCTTGCGGGCGACGGCCGCCTCGACGCCGGGAATGGGTTTGCCCATGGATCCCGGCCGGATTTCCAGGGCCGCGAAGTTGCTGATCATGATGCCGCCGGTCTCGCTCTGCCACCAGCTGTCATGGAAGGGAAGGCCCAGGACCTCACGCCCCCAGATGACCGCTTCCGGGTTGAGCGGCTCACCGGCGCTGGCCATGAATCGCAGCGAGGACAGGTCGTGTGCCCGGGGCATTTCCGGCCCCAGCTTGATCAGCATGCGGATAGCCGTGGGGGCGGTGTACCAGACCGCCACCTTCTGGTTCTGGATGAGCCGGTACCAGCGCTCGGCGTCGAACTCAGCCTCGTCGACCACCATGGTCACGCCGTTGGTGAGCGGAGCGATGATGCCGTAGGAGGTGCCGGTTACCCAGCCCGGGTCCGCCGTGCACCAGTAGATGTCGCCGGGACGCATGTCCAGCACATAACGGCCGGTCATGTGGTGGGTGACCACCGCTTCATGCACATGCTGTGCGCCCTTGGGCTTGCCGGTGGTGCCGCTGGTGAAATGCAGCAGGGCAGGCGCTTCCGGATCCATGGCGCGGGTTGGGTAGTCGCCGCTGGCGGCGTCCATCAATGCCGTCGCATCAAGCGTGCCTTCGGGTATCTGGTCGTGTTGGTCGATCAGCAGCACATGACGTACCGAGGGTGTCTCCCGCACCCAGTCCGCCACCTTCCTTCGATACAAACGCTCGCTGGTGACCAGGACCGCCGGCTCGCCGATCTCCACCCGCTGACGGACCGGATCCGGGCCGAAGGCGGGGAACAGCGGCGTGAATACGCAACCATGCTTGAGTGTGCCGAGCACCGCCGCGTACAGGTCGGGAATTCGGTGGGACAGACCGAAAACGCGCTCGCCGGGTTTGACTCCCAGGTTCAGCAACACGCTGGCAAAGCGGTTTGCGCGCTCGTTCAATTCCCGGTAGCTGATGTCCGCCGGGGATTCGCTGTCCCGCGCCAGAAAGCGGATGGCGGTGCGGTCTGCCGCCTCGGTGTCCATGTGCTTGTCCAGCGCCTCGAAGGCGATATTGAGTCGGCCATTGCCCATCCCGGCCAACTCCCGTCGGGCCTGGTCCCAGGAAAACCCTGCACAGAACTGCTCGTAATCCGGGAGATTTGCCGACATTTTGTGCTGCCCCCTTGGTTTTCTGCTGCCGCGCTGAGCGACTCATGGAGCATGCCGGACTTGGCTTGCTCAGATTCCGGCCAGGCCGCTGGCGAGATCGGCGAGCAGATCCTCCACGTTCTCGATACCCACGGAATAACGCACCAGGCTTTCGGGTATCCCCATGGCGCGCCGCTCTTCCATACTCAGCTCCACATGACTGGTAACTCGGGGCGGGCCCACCAGAGTGGAAACCGAACCGAGACTGGCGGCGTTGTGGCTGTAGCGTAGCCGAGGCAACAACAGTTTGACCTGATCAAAATCGCCGCGCAGCGCGAAGCTGAGCATGCCGCCAAAGCCGTCCATCTGGCGGCATGCAATATCATGATTAGCGTGCTCCGGCAGGCCGGGGTAGAACACTGACTCGACCTTGTCGTGCTCGCGCAGGTACTCGGCTACCTGTTGAGCATTCTCGTTATGCCGCTTGATCCGCAGCTCCAGGGTCTTCAGACCGCGCAAAATCATGTAAGCGGAATGGGCATGCAGCGCGGCACCATTGATTTCCCGGTAGTGAAACACCCGGTCAACGAGGTCCTTGGCCCCACTCAGAATGCCGCCCATGGCATCGGAGTGGCCATTCAGGTACTTGGTGGCGCTGTAGACGACCAGGTCTGCACCCAGCTCCAGTGGCCTCTGGTTCACCGGGGTCGCAAACGTGTTGTCGACGATAACGATCCCCCGATGCTCGTGGGCTACCCGGGCCAGGCGTGCAATATCGACAACTTTCAGGGTGGGGTTGGTTGGGGTCTCCAGGTAGAGGACCTTGCAACCTTTACGGATCTCGGCCTCGATGGCCTCGAAATCCAGGGTGTCGCAGAGCGCCACATCGACGTTGTTCCGCGGCAGAAACTCGAGAAAGATCTTGTTGGTGCCGCCGTAGGTGTCCTTGATGGCAACTGCCCGGTCACCGGGTCCCAGCAGGGCAAAGAGTGTATTGCTGATGGCGGCCATGCCCGTGGAAAAGCTGATGCACTCTTCGGCGCCGTCCAGGGCACGCATGGTCAACTCGAGCGGTCGTACCGTTGGATTGGTGTTGCGTGAATAGATATGTCCGGGCCGCTTGCCCACTGCCACGTCGAACCATTCGTCCACGTCGTCGTAGGCGAAGCTGACGCTGTGGTGGATCGGCAGGGCGACGTCCTTTTCGGCTGCGGTTTCCCTGTGGGCTGCCCACAACGCGAGAGTTCCGAAACGCCTGGATTGCTCAGTCATGACAATGCTCCTCGACCAACTTCGTCAGACATGTCGCTGACGTACGATTCGCCATTCCCTTGCAGGGGAGCATAAACAGAGGGCACCCACAAACCAGTGTAGGCCAGACTGGTCCGGTCCTGGTCGTGAACGGGATTAACCGCCCTGTTTTTCATTCCCGGACCTCCGTTGATAACCACGACTCCGGCGAGCCTATCGTTGAGTTCGTTGAAGGACTGAACGTTGAACGGGCGCCTTCAGGGAAACTCTGCGGCGCGGGCGACCGATGCGGCGCGGGAGCAGCTTGCTCGTCGAGCTACGGTAATCGCGGCCAGCATTTTTTCACTTTTGCACTGCTCGGCGGCGTGATTTTCACACTGTTCGGTATCACGCTCGAGGCGTTCCGTATTGCCGGCGGGATCATCCTGTTCGGCATTGCGATGGGCATGATTCGCCGTGCCCAGGATGAAGGCGAGGACGTGGCCTCGGCCGAGGATCTATCGGGTCATCGGACCGGCCGCCTGGCGCAGGACCTGGCGGTTATTCCGCTGGCAATCCCGTTCATGAGTGGGCCCGGCTCCATTGCCACGGTCATGATCACTGACCAGTGAGGCGCCGACTCCCTGGCACCGGATTCTGGTTTTTGTCGCCATCGTGGCAACAACGGGCGCCTGCTATTTCAGCATGGTCTATTCCCGTTATCTGGTTCGCGTCATCGGCGAAACCGGCAAGGATATTGTCACTCGGCTGTTTGGTCTGATTCTGGCGGTGATTGCCGTGCAATTCGTGATCAACGGCGTTTCGGACGTAGTGGCCCGGTGGTGATGCCGAGGTGGACCGCCTCGAAGCAAGGGGCGGCCCAACGGCACCGGCCGACGACGTTCCGGTTTGGTGCTTACAGCATCAGCGATGCAGGTCGCCGGCCCTCTCAGGTTGATAGATGACCTCCTCGATGCGCACATGCAGGGAACCGCCGCCGGGCTTCGGCCATTCGATGGTTTCCCCTTCCGAAAGCCCCAGCAACGCACTGCCGACCGGCGCGAGAATGGAAATCGTGCTGCCGTCCACTCCCTGATCCCTCGGGTAGACGAGCGTCAGCTGAAACTCGCGATCCGAGTCCACTTCCCGGAAGCGAACGGTAGAATTCATCGTCACAACATTCGGCGGTATCGCCGATGACGGAACAACATCGGCTCGACTGAGTTCGTCTTCCAGTTCCTCCAGACCGGGAACCGGCGTGCTGGACAGTGATGCCACGAGTTTTTCCAGGCGTTCAAGATCCTGTTCAGAAACGACGATGGGTGGTTGTTTGGTCATAAGGAAACGCCTTGTGAGAGAACGAATACAGGAATCCAAGCGGCCATTATCGGCCAGTGGAATTTTTTAGCCAGACACGTCGCGGTTCAAGGGTAGGCCGCAAGAGTTCGTTCAGGCCGGTTGGCTCGGGCTCCGAATGTCGCCAGCGGTCCAAAGCCGTTTACCTATACTTCTCTGGACAGGAGGAACTCACCGGGTGGGTATCGGCATGGGTATGACGCGGCGAACATGGCTGCGCTTCACCGCATCGGGTGCCGTTCTGGCGACAGTGGGGCGAGTTTCGGGATCGGCGGCGGCGTGGCAGGAGCAAGGCGTGGCTCCGCCAGCAGCGGTCATTCCGGAGGTGAGGCACCCGGCCGTTGACGGCCTCTTCGCTCGGTATCAGAAACCGGATGCGCCGGGCCTTGCGCTTGGCGTCCTGAAGAATGGCGAGGTCATCCATCTGGCCGGGTATGGGGCCGCGAATCTCGAGGCTCCGGTCCCGATTAACGGGCAAACCGTGTTTCATGCGGCGAGCCTGGCCAAGCAGTTCACGGCCTTTGCCATCGGATTGCTGGAACACGATGGCGCCCTCCGCTCCGATGACGACGTCCGCCGATACCTGCCGGACGTGCCGGACTTCGGCGCGCCGATCACACTTCGACACCTGCTGCAGCACACCAGCGGTCTGCGTGACCAGTGGCCGATGCTGGTGCTGGCCGGCCACGGTCGCCGTGATGTCCTGACCCAAGCCCGCATCCGCAAACTGGTGGCCGCGCAGAGCGGGCTGAATTTCACACCGGGAACGGCCTATGAGTACTGCAACACCGGCTACACCCTGCTGGCCGAGGTGGTCGCCCACGTCAGTGGTCAATCGTTTCCGGCGTTCACGGAAGAACGGATCTTCCGGCCACTGGATATGGCGCAGACCTTTTTCCGTGACGATGTGGGCCGAATCGTCCCGGCGTGCGCTGCGTCCTACCGCAGGCGGAGCAATGATTCCGGCGGGCAGCGTGTGCCGCTGAACTATGAAACGGTTGGTGCCACCGGGCTTTGCACCGCCGGCGCGGACATGTTGCGCTGGGTGGCCAATTTCAGCGAACCGATGGTGGGCACCACCGACCTGGTCCGGCGCCTGGGCCGGCCGGGCCATCTGCGCGACAGTCGCCGGATCAACTACGGCCATGGTCTGTATCGCCATCATTTCGCCGGCCATGAGGCTGTTTACCATCGGGGTCGGGATGCCGGTTTCGTTGCTGCTTTCGGCTGGATCCCCGAGGAATCAATGGGTGTTGTCCTGTTGGCCAACACGCCGGTGGATCAGGACGAACTGATCGAGGCGGTGACGCTGTATTGTTGCGGTCAGGCAGGTGGCGGTGGTGCACCCTCGGAACCACTGCCGACCCGTCCTTCCCCGCAGCAACTGTCGGTCCTTACCGGTCATTATCTGTCGGCGGATGGGCAGATGCTCAGTCTGCGCCGCAATGCCGGCGGGCTGCGCCTCAGCGACCGGGTCGGTGCCGAGGAGCCCGTGACCCGGCGCCATGGCGGTAGTTTTGATACTGGCGGCCGACGCCAGGGCTACTACCGCCCGCGCCACGATACGTCTGGAGAACTGATTGGAATTGAAGAGGTGCGGCCGGATCCGGTGGCGCCGCGGATCGTGTTCTACCGCAAGGTGCCGCGGGCCCGCCCCTCGGTGGAAACCCTGGCTGAATTGGTAGAAAGGACGAGTCGGGGATTAGACGAATCGGCGAGTCAGAGACGAGTCGGGACGAGTCGGGCGAGTCGCGAGGGGGGGCGAGTCGGGGACACCCACAAACTGACGGCTTTTTTGCCGAGAGTTCGTGGGCGCCTCGGGGCAGGTGCCCTTGGTGCGCCGGACGGAATTCACCGTGGTCCGTCCGCGGTGGAGCAGAGCGGTCCGGCTCAGTCGAGCCGTTCCAGCGCCAGGGCAACGCCCTGACCGCCGCCGATGCAAAGCGTCACCAGGCCGCGGTGTTCTCCGGAGCGCTGCATGGCGTGCAGCAGTCGGGTCGTGAGTACCGCGCCGCTGGCACCAATCGGGTGACCGTGGGCAACGGCCCCACCTTCCACATTGACGATGTCCTCAGGCAGATCCAGTTCACGGAGAACGGCCAGGGCAATCGCGGCGAAGGCCTCGTTTATTTCCACGCGCTCCAGATCGCCGGTCGTCCAGCCGGCCCGCTCAAGCGCTTGATGCACTGCGGGCACCGGTCCGATGCCGAACATGCCCGGGTCCACCGCGCCGACACCCCAGGACACCACGCGCGCCATCGGCTGCAGCCCCTGGGTCTCGGCCCAGGCACGCTCTGCCAGTATCATGGCTGCGGCTCCGGAATTGAGGCCCGGCGCGTTCCCTGCGGTAATGGAGCCGTCTTCACGGAACGCGGGACGCAGCTTGCCCAGGCCTTCCGCCGTGGCATCGCCACGGTTGTGTTCGTCCCGGTCGAACACGGTCGGCCCCTTGCGGCCCGGCACTTCCACCGGCGTGATTTCGGCATCGAACAGCCCGTCCGCCTGCGCCTTCGAGAAGCGCTGTTGTGAACGTGCCGCCCAGGCGTCCTGATCTTCGCGGCTGACGCGGTATTCTTTCGCCAGATCTTCCGTGTGCCAGCCGGCATGCTTACCCGTAAAGGCATCATGGAGTCCGTCGCCAAGCATGGAGTCCACCATGCGGCCGTCACCCATCCGGTAGCCCCAGCGAGCTTTTTCCAGCAGGTACGGCGCCCGGTCCATGTTCTCCATGCCGCCTGCCACCGCGCAGTTGCCGTGGCCGAGCATGATGTCCTGTGCGGCTGTTATTACAGCCTGGACCCCGGATCCGCAGACGCGATTCACGGTCAACGCGGGTACCTGCACGGGAAGACCGCCGTTGATGGAGGCCTGGCGCGCGGGGTTCATGCGATTGCCGGCCTGGATGACATTGCCCAGCACCACGTTGTCCACCGTGTCGCCACTGATGCCAGCGCGCTTGAGCGTCTCACGAATGGCGATGGCGCCCAGATCCGTGGCCGGAACCTCCTTGAGGCTGCCGCCGTATGTACCAATCGCGGTGCGCACCGGCGCACAGATAACGACTTCCCTGGTCATGATTGTCACCTCCCCGATGACTTGCTTGTCAGTGGCCTTCAGTATGGAAGCCCGTTCCCATTTCGTCTTGGTCTCGAAGCGTGGCCCGACTCCCCCGGACTCGTCACGTCTGACAGATTGCGTCTCTTCAGCGGCTCCCGTCGAACGATTAGCATGCGGTTGATCTGCATCAAAAAGCGCGCATGTGGGTTCGGGAAAGATACGCGCAGGCTAACGATGACAGGACATCAATCCAATGACACAACGCAACACTCGTACACTTGTCTCCGCTCTCGCCCTGAGCCTTGCCGCCACCGGGTGGAGTGGCGCCTCACTGGCCAACAATGCCTCGCTGGAAGCCGGCGACATTCTGGTCCGTGGTGGTCTGCACCACGTCAATCCGCGCTCCAGTAACGGCAAGATCATCGATGGAGCCGTAGAACTCGACGTCGGCAGCAACACCCGGCCAAGCGGCACCATCACCTATATGTTTACCGAATCACTGGGCGTGGAACTGCTGGTCGCGGTGCCGTTTCGACACAACATCCGGGCCGAGGGCCTGGGAACCGTAGCAACCACCAACCATCTGCCGCCGACGCTGAGCGTGCAATACCACCTGAACGGCCTGGGCGATTTCCGGCCCTACGCCGGGGTGGGCTTCAATTACACGTTTGTCTACAACACCAAGACCCGAGGCGCGCTCAGCGACAGCAGCCTGAGCCTGAAAAATTCCGCCGGCCTTGCCGTACAGGTGGGCATGGATTACCACCTGACCCGGGAGTGGTTCGTCAATGCGGAAGTGCGCTACATCGACATCGAATCCCGCGCACGACTGGACGGCGAACGGGTCGGCAACGTGAAGATTGATCCGGTAGTGGCAGGACTCGGTATCGGCTACCGATTCTGACCGATTCGGGATACCCATCGGCGAGTGGGGCACCCATAGACCGAGCCCGGCGTGGTTGCCGGGCAGCGGGTGTCCCGGGCCGTTTCCCGATCATCGCAGGCACGCAATGCTGGCCGACGCTTGACCTCGAGGGTACCGTTTCGGAAACAATGCGAATGACTCGCTGGAACGAGAACAAAACGAGGGTAGTGCAATGCGGATCGAAACCAAGGCCATCCATAGCGGTTACAGCCCGGAGCCCACCACCAAGGCAGTGGCGGTGCCCATCTACCAGACCACCTCCTACGCCTTCGACAGCACCCAGCATGGTGCTGATCTGTTCGACCTGAAGGTCGAGGGCAACATCTATTCGCGGATCATGAACCCCACCAATGCGGTGCTCGAGCAGCGCGTGGCGGATATGGAGGGTGGGGTCGGCGGCCTGGCACTGGCCTCCGGGATGGCCGCGATCACCTACACGATCCAGACCATCAGCCGGGCCGGCGACAATATCGTCAGCACCAGCAAGCTTTATGGCGGCACCTACAATCTGTTCGCCCACAGCCTGCCGGCCCAGGGCATCGAGGTGCGCTTTGCCAGTCACGATGATTTCGCCGGCCTGGAAGCACACATCGATGAACATACCCGGCTGTTGTTCTGCGAAACCGTGGGCAATCCGTCCGGCGAGCTGGCGGACATCGAGAAGATGGCCGAGATCGCCCATCGCCATGGCATCCCGCTGGTGGTGGACAACACGGTGCCCAGCCCCTACCTCTGGCGTCCCATCGAAAACGGGGCCGATATCGTGGTGCATTCGCTGACCAAGTTCATGGGTGGTCATGGCACCACGGTGGGCGGTGTCATTGTCGATTCCGGCAAGTTCCCCTGGGCCGAGCACGGCGACCGCTTCCCCATGATGGTGGAGCCGGATCCGTCCTACCACGGCGTGATCTACACCGAGGCACTGGGCCCCGCCGCTTTCATCGGCCGCGCGCGGGTCGTGCCTCTGCGCAATACCGGTGCGGCCCTCTCGGCTTTCGCCGCTTTCCAGTTGATGCAGGGCATCGAGACGCTGCCGCTGCGAATGGATCGTCACAGCGAGAACGCGCTGGCCGTCGCCCGCCACCTGGAAGGGCATCCGCAGGTGACCTGGGTGAAATATGCCGGTCTGGAGTCCAACCCAGACTATCCGCTGGTGCAGAAGTACATGCACCGGGGAATGGCCTCAGGGATTCTGAGTTTCGGTATCAAGGGCGGTGCAGAGGCAGGAGCCCGATTTATCGATGCGTTGCAACTGATCACGCGCCTGGTGAACATCGGTGACGCCAAGTCACTGGCATGCCATCCGGCGACGACTACCCACCGCCAGCTTAATGATGAGGAGCTGGAGAAGGCAGGGGTGCCGCGTGACATGGTGCGTCTGGCCATTGGCATCGAGCATATCGACGACATCCTCGAGGACGTGGATCAGGCACTGGCGGCTGCACGCTAGTGGCACCGGCAGGCCAGCCAGTGAGAAAGGCCGGTGACATGAGTCCGAGGACGTCTCTGATCGGCGGATTCCTGCTGAGCTTTTTCGCGGCAGGGATTCCGTTCTGGCTGATTCCTTACCCGCAGCTCACCGTGCCCGATGGCTTTTTCAGCATCGGGCTTGCCGTGGTTTTCGCTGTCGCGGCACTGCTTTGCATGACATCAAGGGCCGGTTTCGGGATGAGCGTGCTGGTTCCGGCAGCGGCACTGCCGGCGGCGCTGATGGTCCGAGTCATTGTGGAGGGTTTGCTGGATCCGACGAGGCATAACCTTTGGCCGTTGGCTCTGGTTATCGCACTGTTTCTTGGTCTGCTGGTTTCCGCGGGCGGGGCGGTGATCGGGTATCCACTGGCGCGGGTCCGGCGTTAGTTTTCAGGGCTCCTGGCAGGCCGCAGAGAGCAGCCGCTGCTGGCGGCTGGTGTCTGCGGTTCATGGTGCGCTGGATACGGGGCTGCCCCTTTACCCCTGGCGCCTGCAAACCGGGGATACGAGCCGCGGCATCTCTGTCATTTTCCCTCCTGGTCCGTCGCCGAATGGCCACCAATGATCGACCGGCGCAAAGCAATGACATCGGGAATGCTTCGCCCCAGCCGTGCCGCGAGAGCCCCATCACTGGAGTCAAGAAACTCGGCCAGCGTCAGGTCAGAAGGCAGATCGAGATCCCGATCCAGAGTGGCCATGATGGGTGCGTCCAGGGCGTCTTTTGGCAGTATCAGGCGCGCGGCCTTGCGGAAGGTCGTCGTGTCCAGGAAACCTCGATCCGCGGCGCCTCTCCGTATCACCGCGTTCTGGGATGCGCAGAGCGCGGTTCTCAAGCTGTCGATGACGTTGGCAATGCTTTGCCCGATACCGGATGCTGCCTGACTGGTCGGTATATAGGCTTCGTCGATAATCGAAATGCCGGTATCCAACGAGGGAATTTCCGGGGGTGGCACGGCCTTCAGGCAATCGCCAAGCGGAATCTGGGTACACAATCGGCGTTGCGCGATGAGCATCCTCGAAGAGTCGGCTGCCGCCTCTCCGACCACGTTCCGTTTCCGTCTTAGAAAGACTTCGTACTCGCGGGAAAAACGGTGCTCCTGGGTGCCGTCGACGAGGAAAATTCGTGAATTGCGTACGGCGATGTCGAGCAGCACATTCTCGGTACCCTCACGTTTGTAGACGTGTGGCGTAATCTGGATACCGGAAACCCCGTCGATATTGTCGATGGGGTGCTTGTGTTCGGTGATCGCAGCGTGTCCGGGATCTCCTTTCGATGTGTCGAATTCCCAACCCTCCGCGACGCCAGGCACGTCATAGAGTTGTGGCCCTTCCGTGATTTTCGTTTCCCGGTAACTCGGTTCGCTACCCGTAATACCGCTCAGGACGGCTCCCACTACCCCTGGGGCCGTTCCCTTCGCGAGCACCTTGCGATCAAAAGGCCCGATACGAAATGACTTCGTCTCGTATTGTTCCTCCGCCGTGACCGTGGGCAGGACTTCGGTTCCTTCCGGGAAGTGGCCAGTCTGGAGTCCGGCCTCGACCCGTAAGTCCTTGGTCGTCTTCAGCAGGCTTATCACGAGGAAAAAATCCTGGACGCCCTCGATGGCACGGAGGCCGTGCACAAACGTTCGATTCTCCGTCGGTTGCAGGACATGCGGCCGCGGTAGCATGAGAAAGCTGGCTCGGTTCGTACCGAGGTGATAACCGGTCAGCAGACTGTAAAGCTGGCTGATCTGCGTCGTCGTGGCGTATTTGCTCTTGCGGTCGTCCACCGCCTCACTCTTCACGCCCCAGTTGGTTTGATCGGTTTCGGTCCGCGTGCTTCCTGTTTCTGCTTTCAGGCCCACATCCGCCTTTTTCGTCGGAATCTTGATTTCAGAGCCGATTTTCCATGCATTCTCCGTTTTTTCGGTGCTCGACAGGCTCTTGTCTGTCGTGACTTTGCTCGCGGAGGTGGAGAGGATTTCGCCTGTCTCGCTGGCTGCCTGGTAAAGATCCCGAACCTTCGGCTCGAAATCGATGATGCGCGGGTAGTCCCCTAGGTGTGGAGTCTCAAGAGGTTGTCCCCGGTAAGCCCTAGGACGCTGATCGGTGGTTTGTTGTTGAGACTACCGTGCTGGCGATG
>SL_7KL_010_BRINEDRAFT_10000410_pt1 | contig 20145 bp, 17 predicted proteins | sample SodLak_010_BRINE_FD_10663 | JGI IMG/M metagenome (IMG submission 10663)
TTGAAACCTATCATCAACATTTCCCACTGGAAGAAAATTGGAAATACAGGATAGAATTATTTCAATTGTATTATCTTTTGGTTCACTTAAATATATTCGGATCTTCGTATTTTAATTCTGTAAATCACATTATAAAGAACTACTTAGATTTAGACTAGTTGCTCAGCTTCTTTTGTAAACTAAAAATTAGTGTATTTTTGCCCTTAGTAAGCATAATTGTAACACAAATAAAAATAATGATTTAGTTAATCATTTAAAGTTTATACGTAAAACCTAAAATTAAAACAAAAAAGCATGAAAGCATACGTATTTCCAGGACAAGGCGCTCAATTTTCAGGAATGGGCTTAGATTTATACGAAAAATCTCCTGCAGCTCAAGAATTATTTGAAAAAGCCAATAAAATTTTAGGCTTCAATATCACCGATATTATGTTTGAAGGCTCTGCCGAAGACTTAAAACAAACCAAAGTAACTCAGCCAGCAATCTTTATTCATTCGGTTGTTTTAAGCAAAGTTTTAGGTGATGATTTTCAACCCGATATGGTAGCAGGTCATTCCTTAGGCGAGTTTTCTGCGCTTGTAGCCAATGGAACCTTGAGCTTTGAAGATGGCCTAAAGTTAGTTTACAAGCGTGCACTAGCTATGCAAAAAGCTTGCGAAAATCAGTCGTCAACCATGGCGGCTGTATTAGGATTAGAAGACAATGGAGTGGAGGAGGTTTGTGCTTCAATAGATGGAGTTGTGGTTCCTGCCAATTACAATTGCCCCGGGCAATTGGTGATTTCAGGTGCTACAGAAGCTGTTGAAAAAGCCTGTGAAGTACTCAAAGAAAAAGGAGCAAAAAGAGCTTTATTACTTCCCGTAGGTGGAGCTTTTCATTCGCCTTTAATGGAGCCTGCAAGAGAAGAATTAGCCAAAGCAATTGAGGAAACTACTTTCAACAAGCCAAAATGTCCAATTTATCAAAATGTAACGACAACTGCAGTAACGGAACCAGAGGAAATCAAGAAAAACCTGATGGCACAACTTACAGCGCCAGTAAAATGGACGCAAACAATGAAACAAATGCTAGCTGATGGCATGGAGAGTTATACCGAAGTAGGGCCAGGAAAAGTACTACAAGGCTTGCTTAAAAAAGTAGATCGAAAATTTCCTACCGTAAGTGCTTCAGTAGAGTAAAAGTCTTAAATCGAATTACGAAATGAAAACGAGTTGCTTTTTCAAAAAGAGTAGCTCGTTTTTATTTCATTTCATTTCAATATTTCGTCTTGCAGGTTCAGAAAATCCTTGGTCTTTTAATTGATTTAGAAGCAGAATGCAACTCTGAAGCGTGAAGCTTATTTCTTCAATGGCTTGTTGTTTGTAAAATAAAGCATCATTTTTATAACGTTCTGATTTTCTATACTGCACATTGTGTCCTGCTAAATCCTTCAAACATGCGTGTAAATTAATCAATTGTGAAACCAAAACAGGCGATAAGTATTCTGAATATTTCATGTTGATAATTTCCCAAACATCATCAGCACGTTCATTTAAATAAGCGTAGGTTTCTTGGCTAAATAATTCTTTTTCAAATAAAAGTGAACGCAATTCTTGATTCGACTTTTCTTCTATATCTTTTAAAAACATAGCACGCTACTCTAAAATAGTAACGTTTGAATCAACCACAGGGGTAAATTGTAAAGCGCGATAGGAAATTCCATCGCGTAAGCGGTTCACTACACGGGCAATCAAGTAATCAACATCGTCGTGCACAATCTTCCAGCGCTTACTTTTTGATTTCACCAATAAAACATCAATGATGAATAAAGTAAAAGCAACTCCAAACATCTCAACAAAAAAATCACCTGCCAATTCTGAATAAGTTTCGTTGAGACGCCACAAAACAATCATAGCAATGATCACTACGGCGTAAACTATAAAAGGTACATCACCACGAGTAAAGATTTTAGAAGATAACTTTTGTCTTAAATTATTTTTTTTCATCAAATTTTTGTTTTAGAGCTCTTTCTGTTTTAAAAATAGGTATAAAAACAAATAGAAACATTAACCCCAAAGCAATACTAATTTCCCACATAAGATTAGGCTCAATAATAAAAGCTAAGGGTGTAGTGAGTAAGTAATAAAAACCCCATTTAATCATTGACTTAGCGGCATATTTCTGAGAAAATTTCCAAGCTTCTTCAGATTTCATGCTCCTATTGGTTCGGTATCCATAAAAGTGATTGATTGACTTAGGAGGTTTTTTTAACATATAATATCCAGTACCAATACAAATCAAACTTGTTGTAACCGGGATAACAAACAAAGCATTTTCAAACATGAATGTATTTTATTTCAAATGTAACTAATATCTTTAAATAGTAGGAAATGTTATATTTTTTACAATTATAAATCTCTCTTCATAAACAGTATAGTTCAGAATTCATCAAAAAAAGCTTCAAATTATAACGACTATTGATTATTAGCCACGAAAATTTTCGTTATTTTTGTGAATCAATAATTCAAATACTATGAAACAAGACGTATATCAAGGTCATGATTATTATAATATAGACGATTTACTTTCAGAAGAACACAAACTAATTCGCCAAGCGGCAAGGGATTGGGTAAAACGAGATGTAAGTCCAATTATAGAGGAAGCGGCACAAAAAGCAGAATTCCCAAAATCAATTATAAAAGGACTTTCAGAAATTGGTGCTTTTGGTCCTTATATTCCTGAAGAATATGGTGGTGCTGGCTTAGATCAAATTTCTTACGGTATTATTATGCAAGAAATTGAACGTGGAGATAGTGGAGTTCGTTCTACTGCTTCAGTACAATCTTCTTTGGTAATGTTCCCAATTTACGCTTACGGAACTGAAGAGCAAAAGAAAAAGTTCTTGCCTAAATTAGCCAGTGGTGAAATGATGGGTTCGTTTGGTTTGACTGAACCTGACCACGGTTCTAATCCAGGCGGAATGGTGACTAATTTTAAAGACAAAGGCGACCATTACTTATTGAATGGAGCTAAACTTTGGATTTCTAATTCGCCGTTTTGTGATGTAGCCGTAGTTTGGGCTAAAAATGAAGAAGGCCGTATTCACGGACTTATTGCTGAGCGTGGTATGGAAGGTTTTTCTACACCAGAAACCCACAATAAATGGTCGTTAAGAGCTTCTGCAACTGGTGAATTAATTTTTCAAGATGTAAAAGTGCCAAAAGAAAACCTACTCACGGGTAAAAGCGGACTTGGTGCGCCACTTTCTTGCTTAGATTCTGCCCGTTATGGTATTGCATGGGGGGCAATTGGTGCCGCTTTAGATTGTTATGATACAGCTTTAAGGTATGCAAAAGAACGTATTCAGTTTGGAAAACCTATAGCAAGCTTTCAATTGCAACAAAAGAAATTAGCTGAAATGATTACTGAAATCACCAAAGCCCAATTGATGGCGCTTCGGTTAGGGCAGTTGAAAAATGAAGGGAAAGCTACTACGGCTCAAATCTCTATGGCAAAACGAAATAATGTTGAAATGGCCATCAATATAGCCAGAGAAGCAAGACAAATTCTTGGAGGAATGGGTATTACAGGAGATTACTCCATAATGCGCCACATGATGAACCTAGAAAGTGTAATTACTTACGAAGGTACACATGATATTCACCTTTTAATTACAGGTATGGATATTACTGGTATAGCTGCTTTTAAGTAGAATTCAACGTGTAATAAAGAATATTAAAACTGTGATTTATTTGATGTAAATCGCAGTTTTTTATTTTAATTTTGCAAAAAAAAATAACATGGGAATCAAAGCCTTAAAGGAAAAAACGGAAAATTATAGAAATCAATTGCTTCATCACGATTTGTATAAATTAGTGGAAGGACCAAAAGACCTGCAAGTTTTTATGGAGCACCACGTATTTGCAGTATGGGATTTTATGTCGCTATTGAAAGCCTTGCAACAGCAATTAACCTGTACTAAAACCCCTTGGGTGCCTGTGGGAAATCCACAGCACAGGTATTTGATCAATGAAATTGTTTTAGCTGAAGAAACTGATTTAAATATCCACGGAAAACGTCAAAGTCATTACGAAATGTATATTGAGGCTATGCAAAAAGCAAAAGCAGACACTGCTAAAATAGAAACTTTAATTAGTTTGATTCAAGAAGGAAAAAGCTTTGAAGAAGCGGTTCAGAAGATCGATTTACCAACCTCTGTTGAAGCTTTCTTAAATTTTACGTTTAAGGTTGTTGATTGTGGTAAACCTCACGAAATTGCTGCTGCATTTACTTTTGGAAGAGAGGAATTAATTCCAGATATGTTTAGTTCAATTATAAATGAAATTCAGCAAAATTTTCCTGAACAAGATTTAAGTTTGTTTAAGTATTATTTTGATAGACATATTGAGTTGGATGAAGATGAGCACGGACCAATGGCTTTAGAATTGATTGAGGAGTTATGTGGAAATGATCATAAAAAATGGGAAGAAGCCGAAAAAATATCTGTTGAAGCGCTTCAATTGAGAGCAGGATTATGGGACGGAATAGCCAAAGAAGTATTGCGTTATAAAGCTATTGCCTAAATTTTTATTGGGCACTTTAGCCTATAAAAAAATCCTTTATGAAATTCAATTTGATAAAGGATTTTCTATATTTTGTAAAAAAAATATTTTAAAAGAAAAGCCCTATTTTGTTGCTTGACTTCTTGAGTTGAACGGGTTTAGATTTTTTCAGCGTAAATGAAAACGTACTGCCTTTTCCAAACTCTGAGTCAACATTAATTTGCTCTTCGTGTGCTTCTAGAATGTGTTTTACAATGGCCAAGCCAAGTCCAGATCCACCTTCTTTTCGTGAGCCTGATTTATCAACTCTAAAAAATCGTTCAAAAAGACGCGGTAAATTTTCTTCTTCAATACCAATACCATTGTCTTTGATTTTAATAATAAATTTATCCTTATTTAATTCTTCTACATAAACTTTAATAAAGCCATTTTTGTTTCCGTATTTAATTGAATTTACTATTAAATTAGTTAAAACTTGCTGCACTCTCTCTTGGTCTGCTGAAACCATAACAGGTGGTTTGGGAGCAAAAACTTCAACTGAAATATTTTTTTTAGCCGCCTTCATTTCAATGAGTTCAAAGACGTTTTCTAAAACTTCATTGAGGTTAAAGTCCTCTCTAAATAATGTCATATCTCCAGTTTCTAGTTTGGTAATCATATCCAAATCCTTTACAATATAAAGTAAACGATCTACTCCTTTACTGGCTCTTTTAAGGTATTTTTTTCTAACTTTTTTATCTTTAATAGCGCCGTCAAGAAGTGTCATAATATACCCCTGTACTGTAAAAAGAGGAGTTTTTAATTCATGCGAAATATTTCCCATGAATTCCTTTCTAAAGTTCTCCCTAACTTTAAGGGTTTCTATTTCAAGTTTTTTGTCTTGTGCAAACTTTTCAACTTCAGCCTTAAGTGAAGCCATGTCGGTAGTTATTTTATCCTTCCTTAAGGAGGCTGCATCAAGAAGAGAAACACTATTGTAAATAGATTTTACTCTTCGGTAGATAAAATGCTCAACCCGATATTGAACAATAAAAAAAGAAGCAACAAAACAAACCAATGCGTAAATAAGAATAGAAGTCCATACAATGGAATGAAAAATGGCTTCATAAATTACGATTAACACACTTAAAACAAAAGTGAGTAATAATGAAGTATAAAAGGCAAATTTGTAGGTTTTCTTTAGTTTAGTTACCATTAATTTTTAAACTTATAGCCAACTCCTTTGACGGTTTGTACTTTTTCTGGTCCTATTTTTTCTCTTAACTTTCTTATATGAACATCTATTGTTCTGCCACCAACTACTACATCATTTCCCCAGACCGTATCTAAAATTTCATCTCGTTTAAAAACTTTATTAGGAGCTGAAGTTAGTAAGGCTAAAAGTTCAAATTCTTTTCTTGGAAGCGTCATTTCTACACCCTCTAATACTACTTTGTATTCTAGTCTATTAATGGTGATGTTCCCCACCGAATAAACGTCATTTTTGCTTTGGTCTTCTTTAAATCTTCTAAGTAAGGATTTTACTTTACTTAAAAGTACTTTTGGTTTAATCGGTTTGTTGATGTAATCATCAGCTCCAGCTTCAAAGCCTGCAATTTGCGAATAATCTTCACTTCTTGCGGTTAAAAAAGTGATGATGGTGTCTTTTAAGCTTTCTATTTCTCTAATTTTTTCGCATGCCTCTATACCGTCCATCTCTGGCATCATGACATCTAAAATAATTAAATTGGGTTTTAACTTTTTGGCTTTTTCTACAGCTTCAATTCCATCTTCAGCTAAAGCTACTTGGTAGCCTTCATTTTTGAGATTGTAACTTAAAATTTCCAAGATATCTGGCTCATCATCAACCACTAATATAAGCGTGTTTTTTTTCTTCATTAGTCTATTATTATTCACTGCAAATGTACAAGCTAATTTAGAGTTGAAAGTTAAGAAATAATTACTAAAGTTTATAAAATTTAGAAGTTATGTAAACTTAATGTAAAATTTGAAAACGGAGGGCTTAGGTTATTAAATCGTTAATTCAAATGGGGCTAAAATTCATTCATTTTATTTTTGTATTTTTGTTACGAATTTATAAATTAAAAAATAATGAAAAAAATTACTTTGTTCTTGTTTACATTACTAATTGGCTTTACATTGAAAGCACAATACATAGTAGATTTTGAAGGAGATGGAGAAACTAAAGGTGGTTATGCTTCTGGTACAGTAAATCTTAGTGGTATTGATTGGGAACTTAATCAAACTTTGATTGGAACAATAGATGCCGATTGGAAAAATGGTGACCGTTCGGCAAGATTACGTGGTCATGGTGATTCTGAAATGGTGATGCTTGCTGATAAAAGCAACGGAGCTGGGAATATAAGTTTTCAATACAGAAGATACGGTTCAGACGATCAAGTGGATTGGCGAGTAGAATACAGTGTTGACTCAGGAATCACTTGGACACAAGCTGGTGATGCATTCATCGCTCCAGATACAGATGAAGTGCAAACTTTTGTAGCTCAAATTGATGTAGATGGTGATATTAGATTTAGAATTAAGCGAGAAACTGAAGAGGGCTCTGCAAACAGACGTTTAAATATTGATGACATTATAATTACCGACTTTGGTGCTGGTGACGTTAACCTTAACGTTTCTTCTCCTGCACAAAATGCAGTCTTTTCTCCAAACACTGAAAGCATAAATGTTAGTTTGGGGGTTTTTAACTTTACGATTTCCTCTTCTGCCGAAGATAATGATGGAGATGGTTATATTCAGTATTCATTTAATCAGGAACCTTTTGTTGATGTTTTTTCAACCTCTTTTGAAATTTTTGATTTAAGCGCTGGTCAAAACTATACGCTTATTGTTAAATTAGTGGACAATGAAGGAAATGATTTGGATCCAAATGTTCAAGTGACAAGGGACTTTAGTGTTGCTAGTTTTACACAAGTACAAAACATTACTGAATTAAGAGCTGACTTTGAAGCCAACGGTGAGGGTATGTTTTATGAAATAACTGGTGTATCAACCATGACGCATTCTGACGATTTTAATAACAGAAAATGGTTTCAAGATGAGAACTTTTCTGGAATTATGATTTTTGACCAATCTGAAGTAATTGCTGAGGATGCTTATGAAGCGGGTGACCAAGTTACTAACTTAGTTGGCGAAACTGCTGTTTTTAATGGAGTTTTACAGTTAGTACCATTAGCAGATAATGGAACAGTTGTTGGTAACAATATGCCTACAACACAAATTCTTACCTTATCTCAATATATTGCCGATTTCCAGTCCTATGAATCAACTTTAATTGGGTTTGAAAATGTTTCTTTTGTTGACGCAGATGGAGATTTGGAGTTTGCAACAGGTCAAAATTATGAATTTACAGATGGTCAGGACACTTCTGAAATTAGATCTGAATTCTTCTCTGCAGATTTCATAGGTTCAGTTATTCCTACAGGAACATTAGACGGATTGAGAGGAGTTGCTTCTTCCTTTAATGGTAATCCACAAATCTTCCCAAGAAATGCTAATGATATTAATGTCGTTTTAAGCATTAACGGTTTTGAGAAGACACAATTTAGTTTGTATCCCAATCCAGCTGTAAACTTTGTTACTCTTGAAGTACCTGCCGGTGAGTCTTTTGAAGTTAATATTTACAATGTTACAGGTAAAAAAGTTTATGCTACAAAAATTAATGGAGCAACAAGACTTGACGTTAATTCACTAAACACAGGAGTTTATATGGTTAATTTTAAGCAAGGAAATCAAAATACAACTAGAAAATTGATTATCAAATAATCATATCTTTTTTATAATTTATACAACAACCGCTTCAACTTAGAGGCGGTTGTTTACTTTTGTATTTCATTTAAACACCTCATTACTTTGGATTATTTTGCATGCATTGATTCAATTCATAAAAAAGGATTTGAACTTACAGCACTTGAAGTGTTTAAGTTTCAATATGAACACGTGCCAGTATATCAAAGATTTTGTAATTTATTGAACAAACATCCTGAAAATGTCCATCAATTAACTGACCTTCCTTTTTTACCAATTTCTTTTTTCAAACAATACGAAATAAAAAATATTAGCTTTTCTAGCTTTTCGGAGATTTTTACGAGCAGTGGAACCACAAGTTCAACACCTAGTCAACACTTTATTCCAAAAATTGAAGAATACGAAGCCAATTTTAAAATGAATTTTGAACACTTTTATGGTTCAAGTCAGGATTATGTTATTTTAGGTTTATTGCCTTCTTATTTAGACCGCACTGGTTCGTCCTTAATTTATATGGTCAATCATATGATTGATCAGAGTAAGTTTAAAGAGAGTGGTTTCTTTCTAAATAACTATGAGGAACTTTTAGCTACTTTAAAGTTAGTCTTAAAACAAAAGAAAAAAGTTTTATTAATCGGTGTTTCGTTTGCTCTTTTAGATTTTGCAGAAAGTTATAGTCAAGAGTTACATCATTTAGATCTTTCAAATCTAATACTTATGGAAACTGGAGGAATGAAAGGTAAACGAAAAGAAATAATACGCGAGGAACTGCACCATAAACTAAACCTTGGTTTTGGCACCAAGTGTGTAGCAAGTGAATATGGGATGACAGAAATGCTCTCTCAATCTTATGCAAGAAGCAATGGAACTTTTGAATGTCCTCCAAGCTTAACATTTTTGCTGAGGGACACAGAAGACCCTTTTAGTTATTTAGGATACAATAGAGTAGGAGGAATTAATTTTATTGATTTGGCCAATGTAAGTTCGTTGTCCTTTGTTGCTACACAAGATTTAGGAAAAAAAACTTCATCCAATACCTTTGAGGTTTTAGGTAGATTTGATCATAGTGATATTAGAGGTTGTAATTTAATGACAATATGAGATATTAATTAATGTTAACTACCCCTCCTTAAATCACTTGTTTTTTTAAATGTTAGTTAAAATTCAATTTTTTGTAGATTTTTATTTACTTATTTTTTGTCATACTTGAACTAATGCGTATATTTGTAGTGGATGAAGTTTTTTCATAATAGATTGGTTAGTTAATTCAAAGCCCTGCTCGCCCGAGCGGGGCTTTGTTGTTAACAGACTTCAGTCTAAATTAGTATTAGTTGATTAAGCCTCTATTATGGCTGTTTTATTTTTAGTTATAAATAAATTTTTAAGATGGAAGATTTTAAGTTGACCAATCTAGAGAACCAGCCAGTAAGGCTTACAGAAATATTTGAAACGAATAAGCTCAACCTGTTTTTAGTTTACCATCAATTTTGTTTAGGATGTACGGGTAGGGCAATTCCTATGGCTTGGGAAATAGCTAACGAGGACAAATCTATCAATGTAAATTTAATTCACTCTAACCTAGGCGCGCAAAGATTTACTAAAGAAGAGTTGCTATCAATTTTTGTTAATCAAAAAAGTCCGTTGCCTATTTATATAGACAACGAACATTTAATGTACGATTTTTATGAAGCAGAGGGAACGCCAACTTGGTTGTTTTTTGATCAGAAAGGAAAACTCCTCAAAAAAATCTTTGGGTCTCAGCATAATGCAAAAAACAGGATTCTATATTTTTTAGATGAGCTTAAAAATACTTAGTTATTCCAATTTGAAAGTTTTTTTAAAAAATTTACGCATCTTGACATAGTTCTACCAAAACACCATGATTAGATTTTGGATGCAAAAAGGCAATGATTTTTTGATCAGCTCCCGGTTTAGCCTCTTTGTTGATTAGTTGAAAACCCTCGTTTTCTAGTCGCTTAATTTCTTTGTCAATATCATCAACAGCAAACGCAATATGATGAATTCCTTCTCCTTTTTTTTCTAAGTATTTTGCAATTGGACTAGAGGATGAGGTAGCGCCAAGAAGTTCAATTTTACTTTCACCAGTTTCAAAAAAAACGGTTTTAACCCCTTCAGAGGCAACTTCTTCTTCCTTGTAAGCCTTTTTATTTAGTAGTAATTCGTAAGTTTTAGTAGCTTCTTTAATATTATTAACGGCAATACCAATGTGTTCTATTTTTTTCATTTTATTTTTTCAAAAATTAAAAGCCGAAATTTTAATTTCGGCTTAAATGTTGTTTTGTGTTAATGATTTACTTGATCTTAAATGTTACTACAGGACGTTTAGCGTGATTTACAAGATCTTCGCTTAGACTCCCGTTAATGAGACGGCTTAGGCCTTTTCTGCCATGCGTTCCAATGCCAATAACATCAGCTTTTACTTTTCTTGCATAATTTAAAATGCCGTCTTCAGTGTTTTTGTCGTTTTGTACTGTTACGTGATAGTTTCCTTCGCCAACGGCACTTACAAATGACTTGATGCGGTCATCAATCTCTTTAGAAGTTTTAAATTTTGAAGGAGTATTTATAAAGACAACGTCTATTTCAACATTTAATTTTTTTGCAAAATCTAAAGCTTGTTTAAACGAATTAGCAGTTTCTATAGAAAGGTTTGTTGCATATACAAAAGTATCAGCATTAAAAACCTCTAGGTTATGTTTAACAACCAGAACAGGAATTTCAGAATGTCTTACTACTTTTTCTGTATTAGAACCAATAAACACTTCTTTAGCTCCTTCAGCCCCATGAGATCCCATTATAATCAAATCACAACTATTTTTTTTCCCGGCTTCCATGATTCCTTCAAATGCTGCATTGAACTCAACAGTTTCATGCACTTTTACATCTTTAAGGTAGGGTTTGTCCATTGCTTGCTGAAAGCGTTGGTGAGCTAGCTTCATAAAAAAAATAGACTCAGGAAGATTTTGGCTTGAACCTCCTTTGTCCACCAAATCTAGTGGTAAGTCTAATAAATGAAGAAGATAAATTTCACCATTGTGTTTTTTTGCAATTTGTGCAGCAATTTTTAAAGCTGATTCTGCTAAAGGGGAAAAGTCGGTTGGAACTAATATTTTTTTCATTGTTTTTTTAATTTAGGTTAAAAGTACATTTTTTGTGCATTATATACAATAATATCGTTGGTAAAGTTAAGTAATAATGAAAAAGGTTGACCGTAATCATTATTTAGGGATTTTATTAGTCTAATACCATTTATCAATTAGAATTATCAAAATAAAATACAATTTCCTGTTTCTGTTTCATTACAAAAAGAAACATTTTGTTAGTTTTGTTTTGTGGTTTTACTGGTGTAACTACGGCTATGCTTTATTTTTCCAATTTACGTAATGAAAAACAATTGTCCTTAAGCGGTCGGGATAGCCTATTTTCTTCTACAGTGATTTCAAATAATAACTGGTATAAAACTTTAGAAAAAATTGCTAACAATTAAGTGGGAAAAATAAATAGGTTTTAGGTCCTATTTGAAGTTTAAATTGGTGGTCTTATTTTACGTAAATTACTTTTTTGAAGGATTTTTGATCCAGGAGTTGCAATTAAGTTGTTTCTTAATAGCTATTTATTTTTAAATTCGTTGAAGCACGCTTTTTACCTTCTTTAGTAGGGATTATTAGTTTTAATACCTGAATTATTTTGTTGTTGTTTTAGGTGCAATCTGTTTTTAAAATTGATAATCTATCGGTTACATTTTTTAGATAACTGATTTAAATTTTTTTAATTCATATAATATCAATATATTTGCACCAAATTAAATGAGGATGGAGGGGACTAGTAAGTTCCCTTTTTTTGGTATCTATGTTAAATTTAAAGGAAAAATCGACACTGTTTTTAAATGAAGCGCTTGAGGAGAATCCTGAGTTGTTTTTAATTAAACACGAAGTCACTTCAGATAATCATATACAAGTTATTATTGATAGTGATGCCAATGTCTCAATTGAAGACTGTATGGCTGTAAGTAGAAAAATTGAGCATCAACTAGATAGAGACGAAATTGATTTTTCAGTTGAAGTTGCTTCTCCTGGTGTTTCTAAGCCGTTAATTTTACCACGGCAATTCAAGAAAAACATTGGCCGAAAATTGGAGCTGCATCTTGCTGATAATACTTTGATTAAAGGAGATTTAGTAGAGGTTGATGTTGACGGAGTAACTTTAGAATGGAAAGCAAGAGAACCTAAACCTGTTGGAAAAGGTAAACATACTGTTGAAAAATCAGAAAAGTTTACTTTTAAAGAAATTAAAATGGCTAAAGTGATGGTAATATTTAATAAAAAATAATATGGAAAATATTGATTTAATCAATTCGTTTTCAGATTTTAAAGATAATAAACTTATAGATAGAGTAACCTTAATGGCTATTTTAGAAGAGGTTTTTAGAGGTGCTTTAAAAAGAAAGTATGGACAGGATGATAATTTTGATATAATTATAAACCCAGATAAAGGAGATTTAGAAATTTGGAGAAATCGTATAGTGGTTAATGATGGAGAGGTTGAAGATGATAATAAAGAAATTTCTCTTAAAGCTGCTAGAAAAATTGAACCCGATTTTGAAGTGGGTGAAGATGTTTCTGAAGAAGTAAAGCTTTCAGATTTAGGAAGAAGAGCTATTTTATCACTTCGCCAAAATCTAATCTCTAAAATTCACGAGCATGATAATACTAATATCTTTAAATATTTTAAAGATTTAGAGGGGGAAATTTACACGGCTGAAGTTCATCATGTAAGACATAAAGTAGTTATACTTGTTGATGATGATGGGAATGAGTTGGTGCTTCCAAAAGAACATCAAATACCTAATGACTTTTACAGGAAAGGAGACAGTGTTAGGGGGGTTGTTCAAAGCGTTGAGCTTAGAGGCAACAAACCTAATATTGTTCTGTCAAGAACTTCACCACAGTTTTTGATTAAATTATTTGAGCAGGAAATTCCTGAAGTGTTTGACGGCTTAATTACCGTTCAAAATGCTGTAAGAATACCTGGAGAGAAAGCCAAGGTAGCTGTTGATACCTATGATGATCGTATTGATCCTGTAGGAGCTTGTGTAGGGATGAAAGGGTCTAGAATTCATGGAATTGTTAGAGAACTTGGAAATGAAAATATAGATGTGATTAACTACACAACCAATAATCATCTTTATATTACACGTGCTTTAAGTCCGGCAAAAATTACTTCACTTAAAGTTAATGAAGAGAACAAAACAGCAGTTGTCTCTTTAAAACCAGAAGAAGTATCTAAAGCAATTGGTCGAGGAGGGCATAATATTAGATTAGCCGGAAAGCTTACTGGTTTTGAAATTGAAGTGTTTAGAGAAGGCGTTGAAGATGATGTTGAATTAACTGAATTTTCTGACGAAATAGAAGCTTGGGTGATAAAAGAGTTTACTAAAATTGGTCTTGATACTGCAAAAAGTATCCTAGAACAAGATGTAGATGACTTAGTAAGCAGAACAGATTTAGAGGAAGAGACTATTTACGAAGTAGTACGAATATTAAAAGAAGAATTTGAAGAATAGTACATATTAAAACTATTCTTTGTGTATTTTTGACACAAAATTATATTGGCAATTTATGGCTGAAGAGAAAAAAATAAGATTAAATAAAGTTTTAAGGGAGTTTAATATTTCTTTAGACCGAGCAGTTGAATTTTTAACAGCTGAAGGTCATGAAATAGAAGCTAGACCTACAACTAAAATTTCAAATGAAGTTTACGAGCTTTTATCAGATAAATTTGAAACTGATAAAAGCAAGAAAGTAGCTTCTAAAGAAGTATCTGAAGAAAAGAAAAAGGAAAAGGAAGAGCTTAAAAAGCAACGAGAAAAAGAACTTCAGCTAATAAAAGAAAAAGAGGAGGCTAAGCGTAAAGAACGTGAAAAACAAGAAGAAATTTTGCGTGCTAAAAAAGAGCTTGCCAAACCTAAAACTGTTGGTAAAATTGATCTTGATAAAGGCAAAAAGCCAGCTCAAAAAAACACTTCTAAAGCTAAGGATGATAGCAAGAGCTCCTCTGAAAAGCCAACACCAAAAAAAGGTGAAGTAAAAGCCAAAGATGAAGCTAAAAAGCCTGTGGCAGAAAATGCTAAGGGCACTTCTAACCCTAATCAAAATACTACAGTATCTAAAGAAGCTGAGCCTGGAGAGACAGATAATGGTCATGTTGAAACACAATACAAAAAACTTAAAGGTCCAAACTTTACAGGTGAGAAAATTGATCTAGGGAAGTTTGCCGACAAAAAGAAAAAGGAAAAGCCTAAAGATGCTAATGCAAATAAAAAGCGTAAGCGTAAACGCATAGTTAAAGATAAACCTGGAACTTCAAACGCTGGCAAAAAGCCTTTCGATAAAAATAAATCTGCCGGTAAGGGAAGAAGAGGAAATAAACCTGCACCACGTGTTGTTAAGGAAGAACCTTCAGCAGAAGAAGTACAAAAGCAAGTAAGAGAAACACTTGAAAAACTTCAGGGTAAAGGTGGTAAAAATAAAGCTGCACGTTACAGAAAAGACAAACGACAACAACACAAAGAGAAAACACAGCACGAGTTAGATCAGCAAGAAAAAGAGAGCAAAACATTGAAGGTAACTGAATTTGTTACGGTTAATGAAGTTGCTATAATGATGGATGTTTCTGTAACAAAAATCATTTCTGCATGTATGTCACTTGGAATGATGGTGACCATGAATCAACGTCTTGACGCAGACACACTAAGTGTTGTTGCAGAAGAATTTGGTTATGATGTTGAATTTATAAGTGAAGATGCAGAGGAAGATGTTGTAGTAGAAGAGGAAAATCCAGAGGACTTAGAACCTCGTGCACCTATTGTTACAGTAATGGGTCACGTAGATCACGGGAAAACATCTTTACTTGATTTTATTAGAGAAGAAAATGTAATTGCCGGTGAAAGTGGAGGAATTACACAGCATATAGGTGCTTACGGTGTAAAACTAAAAGGAGGACAGAAAATAGCTTTCTTAGATACTCCAGGTCACGAAGCCTTTACAGCTATGCGTGCTAGAGGAGCAAAAGTAACTGATATTGCAATTATTGTAATTGCTGCAGATGACGATGTAATGCCACAAACAAAAGAGGCTATTTCGCATGCTCAAGCCGCAGGTGTTCCCATTGTGTTTGCTATTAACAAAGTAGATTTACCTACAGCAAATCCTGAGAAAATAAAAGAAAAACTGGCAGCCATGAACCTGCTTGTAGAAGACTGGGGAGGTAAAGTTCAATCTCATGATATTTCTGCTAAAAAAGGAGACGGTGTTGAAGAACTTTTGGAAAAAGTGTTACTAGAAGCAGAATTACTTGACCTAAAAGCAAATCCTAATCGATTAGCTAAAGGTACTGTAGTTGAAGCTTTCTTAGATAAAGGTAGAGGGTATGTTTCTACTATATTAGTGCAATCTGGAACGCTGAAAATTGGTGATTATATTTTAGCTGGTACTACTAGTGGTAAAATAAAAGCCATGCATGATGAACGCGGTAAGAAAATTAAAGAGGCTGGACCTTCAACTCCTGTTTCTATCCTCGGTTTAGATGGTGCTCCTCAAGCAGGAGACACCTTCCAAGTAATGGAAGATGAAAGAGAAGCTAAAGATATTGCCTCTAAAAGAACTCAGCTTCAACGTGAGCAAAGCGTTAGAACAAAGAAACACATTACGCTTGATGAAATTGGAAGAAGAATTGCAATAGGTGATTTCAAAGAATTGAATGTTATTCTTAAAGCCGATGTTGATGGTTCTGTGGAAGCGCTTACAGACAGTCTTCAAAAACTTTCAACCGAAGAAATTCAGGTGAATATTATCCACCGAGGTGTTGGTGCAATTACTGAATCCGACGTATTGTTAGCCTCAGCATCAGACGCTGTTATTATTGGATTTAATGTAAGACCTGCAGGAGCAGCAAGACAATTAGCCGATAAAGAAGAAATTGATATTAGAGCTTATTCAATCATCTATGATGCAATTAACGACATCAAGGATGCTATGGAAGGCATGTTGTCTCCAGAATTAAAAGAAGAAATTACAGGTAATGCCGAAATTAGAGAGACCTTTAAAATCTCTAAAATAGGTACTATTGCTGGTTGTATGGTAACTTCTGGAAAAATATATAGAAATTCAAATATTCGAATTATTCGTGATGGAATTGTGGTACACACAGGAACCCTTACTGCGCTTAAACGCTTTAAAGACGATGTAAAAGAAGTTTCTAAAGGCTACGATTGCGGTATGCAAATCAAGAACTATAATGACATTAAAATAGGTGATATAATAGAAGCTTATCAAGAAGTAGAAGTAAAGAAAAAACTAAAGTAAGTCATTAGTTTTTAAATTTTTATAATTAAATCGTCTTAGTAATAAGACGATTTTTTTTGTTTTGTGAACGAATATACACGAATGAATAATTTCAAAGTACACGACAAAAATTGATATTCGTCAAATCAGTTCTGCCCCATCCCTATCCCGTATAAATTTTAGTTTGTATTTCACAGGGTTTACCCTGTTAAATAATGCAACGCATTACGCAAAGCGTATTTAATAGGGTTGAATAGCGGGGCAAAAATCAAGGAATTTAGAGAATTTATTTTTTTGTCTTGTACTAAGGGATAATTTATAAAAACCTCACTTGGAGCGTGTATGATTGTAAGCGAATGACTTGATTGTTAAAATAGAGTAATAATTTACATAAATTTCAAAATCACATACACCCACATAAGAATTAATCAGCTTTGTATAATTAAAGGCAGTACTTATTCCTAATGGTGGTGTAGTTTATATCTTGAGAAAGAGAAATAAGACAAGATGCACGGGTCGTGCTAAGTCTAAATCAATTAAAGAACTTAAAAAAGAGCCTGAAAATTAATTCAGGCTCTCTTCACTAACACACTAAGATTATAGGTTTTATCTGAATCGGTCAACAGATTTTACGAGATCTTCGTCCTTTTTAATGGCTTTATTAGCCAAAACTAAAAACACGATAGAAACAAGGGGCACAAACATCCCAATACCTTTCTCTGAAACTTGTGTTTCTCCAGATAAATTTAGAGACCAGTAAACAAAAAATCCTATTATAAAAAAGTTGATAAGTATATTAAGCCTTCCTAAAACAAATTGTAATTTTCTGTTTTTATAAAGAAATATACTAATTAATGCCAAAACTGCCGAAGCACTTACTCCAATTAAACTAGCAGTAAAGTCAGAAGCAAACTGAACTTCTAGACTTTCGTTTTTCCATATTGGAAAAGTGCTTAATAATAAAGAACAAAGTATAACTACAACAAGTAGATAAAGGCTTTGAATTCTTTGAATCATAACTTAAATTTATTTCAGACAAAAATAAACGATTTTTTAAATATGGCTGTGTAAAATTAAAATAATGTTGTATAATTGCAGTATAATTCTTCTCATAATGGTTTAAGTAACCTACAATCAAATACTTATTACACAAAATATTTAATGTATTCATGTTAGAAATTATCGAATTAAAATCAATGAAATTGACTGAGTTACAGGCAATGGCTAAAGAACTCAGTATTCCAAAATTTAGAAGCCTAAAAAAGTTAGACCTTGTATATCAAATCCTTGACTTTCAGGCGGCTAATCCAGAAAAAATAAAGGCTTATTTAAATAAAGATAAGTCTAATTCTAGTGCAACTGCCTCAAATCAAGTTGCTAGTGCTGGAGCTTTTCAAGAATCACCTAAATTAAGTGATTCGACCTCAAGTCAACATAAAAAGACTCAAAGAAAACGAATAAAAAAGGATGAACCTGCTCCAAATAAAAGAGTTGATAAGCAAAAAGCAAAACATCCTTTTAAGTCAGAAACTAAGCCAAAACCAGCATCAGCTGATGCTTCCAAAGCTAAACATTCACAGACAAAAGACAATAACAGTGCTGGGGTTGAAAAAAAAGAGAATAACAAACCTAATGAGGTAAAAAGCAGAACAGACAAAAATCAGAATAGAAAAAAGCCTCATACCAACACCCCAACAAAAAATTCGAAGGGTGAACCGAATAAGCAAGAATCAAAAGTTAAAAAATCAGATTCAGATTCAAAGTCCACTACACCAAAAAATAAGTATAACAAACCAGATTATGAGTTTGATGCTATTATAGAAAGTGAGGGAGTTTTAGAATTAATGCCAGACGGATATGGTTTTTTGAGATCTTCAGATTATAATTATTTATCTTCTCCAGATGACATCTACCTCTCGCAATCACAAATTAAATTATTCGGATTAAAAACAGGCGATACTGTTTTAGGGCAAGTTAGACCCCCTAAAGAGGGAGAAAAGTATTTTCCCTTAATTCGTATAAATAAAATTAATGGATTAGATCCTAAAGTGGTTAGAGACCGCGTTTCATTTGAACACTTAACTCCACTTTTTCCACAAGAAAAATTTAAGCTAGCAGAACGCAGGGCAAGTGTTTCTACACGAATTATGGATTTGTTTTCACCCATTGGCAAAGGACAAAGAGGAATGATTGTTTCTCAACCTAAGACAGGTAAAACCATGCTTTTAAAAGATATTGCTAATGCTATTGCGGCTAACCACCCAGAGGTTTATCAAATTGTTCTACTTATTGATGAACGTCCTGAAGAGGTAACCGACATGCAACGAAATGTGGATGGAGAAGTAATTGCTTCTACTTTTGATAAAGAAGCACATGAACACGTAAAAGTAGCTAATATTGTAATTGAAAAAGCAAAGCGTCTGGTAGAAAGTGGCCACGATGTGGTTATTTTACTTGATTCAATTACACGTTTAGCAAGGGCTTACAATACAGTGCAACCTGCCTCAGGAAAAGTTCTTAGTGGAGGGGTTGATGCCAATGCTTTACATAAACCAAAAAGATTCTTTGGAGCGGCAAGAAATATTGAAAATGGAGGCTCTTTGTCTATTATAGCTACAGCTTTAACCGATACTGGTTCAAAAATGGATGAAGTAATTTTTGAAGAATTTAAGGGGACTGGTAATATGGAACTTCAATTGGATAGAAGAATAGCGAACAGAAGAATCTTCCCTGCTATAGACCTAAATTCATCAAGTACAAGGCGTGACGATTTATTACTTCCTGAAAATGCAGTACAAAAAATGTGGATCATGAGACGCTATTTAGCTGACATGAATCCTATTGAAGCAATGGAATTTATAAACGAAAGAATTAAACAATCCAAATCAAATGAAGAATTTTTACTCTCCATGAACGGATAGTAAATAATAACTGAATACATACAAAAAAAGCCTAACTTTTAAAAAGTTGGGCTTTTTTGATTATTTTATTTAATCTGATAACAATCTTTTGGTTTTTGTAGTCTGCTATTTATAAAAAACAAAGTTCTGGTTGGTTTACTTTAACTGAATTTAATTAAAATCAAAAAAAAGAAGTAATGTGGTTAACTATAAGAAAGAAATAAAGATAATTTTCTACGCACAATATACAAAAAAAAGTGCCCAGAGCGGGAGTCGAACCCGCACGCCCTAATGGACACATGGCCCTCAACCATGCCTGTCTACCAATTCCAGCACCTGGGCAATAAAGTAAAGATAAAAAAAAACCTCTTAAAAATAAGAGGAAGTTTTATAGTTTTTTAAATGCTTTTGAAAGCATCAAAAAGTGAACTTAAATTTTGTGATCTGGCTGGGGCTCCCTTCGATATAAAATTTTTCAAATTTTACTCAGGATAAACTTCTCGCCCATCAACTTCAGAACTCAAATTTTGTGATCTGGCTGGGGCTCCCTTCGATATAAATTTTTCAAATTT
>SL_7KL_010_BRINEDRAFT_10000411_pt1 | contig 20141 bp, 15 predicted proteins | sample SodLak_010_BRINE_FD_10663 | JGI IMG/M metagenome (IMG submission 10663)
GTCTACTTGTTGGCGCGATTGTCGATCAGCTCGTCGACCACGGCCGGATCGGCCAGCGTGCTGGTATCGCCAAGATTGTCCAGTTCGTTGCAGGCCACCTTGCGCAGAATGCGGCGCATGATCTTGCCGGAGCGGGTCTTCGGCAGGCCAGGGGCCCACTGGATGAAGTCCGGCTTGGCGATCGCACCAATTTCCTTGCGGATGATCGAGACAAGTTCCTGCTTCAACTCGTCCGAGGGTTCGGCATCGGCCATCAAGGTGACATAGGCATAGATGCCCTGGCCCTTGACGTCATGCGGAAAGCCGACGACCGCTGCCTCGGAGACGCAGCTATGCAGCACCAGGGCGCTTTCGATCTCGGCGGTACCCATGCGGTGACCGGACACATTGAGCACGTCGTCGACGCGACCGGTGATCCAGTAGTAACCGTCCTCATCACGTTTGGCACCGTCGCCGGTAAAGTATTTGCCCTTGTACGCGGACAGGTACGTTTCCATGAAGCGCTTATGATCGCCGTAGACGGTGCGCATCATTGATGGCCAGGCCCGGGTGATGCAGAGGTTGCCCGAAGTGGCACCCTCGAGCACGTTACCGTCGTTGTCCACCAGTTCCGGTTTCACGCCGAAGAAAGGCTTGCTTGCTGAACCCGGCTTCAGATCGGTCGCTCCCGGCAGCGGTGAGATCAGGATCGAGCCGGTTTCGGTCTGCCACCAGGTATCGACGATCTGGCAGCGTTCCTTGCCGACCACCCGGTAATACCATTCCCAGGCTTCCGGGTTGATGGGTTCGCCTACGGTACCCAGCAAGCGCAGAGAATCCAGCTTGGCACGATTGACGAAGTCGTCGCCCTGACCCATCAGCGCCCGGATTGCGGTGGGTGCGGTGTAGAAAATCGCGACCTTGTGCTTGTCCACGACATCCCAGAAACGGCCTGCGTCCGGGTAGGTCGGGACGCCCTCGAACATCAGCGTGGTGGCGCCATTGGCCAGTGGACCGTAAACGATGTAGCTGTGCCCCGTGACCCAGCCGACATCGGCCGTGCACCAGTAAACCTCGCCATCCTTGTAATCGAACACGTAGTGATGGGTCATGCTGGCGCCCAGCAGATAACCGGCCGTGGTATGCAGTACACCCTTGGGCTTGCCGGTGGAGCCGGAGGTGTAAAGGATGAACAGCGGATCCTCGGCGTCCATTTCTTCCGCCGGGCAGTCGGCGGAAACATCAGCCACTGCCTCGTGGTACCAGACGTCGCGCTTGTCGTCCCACTCCACCTTGCCACCGGTGCGCTGAACTACGAATACGGTCTTGACGTTGGGGCACTCTTCCAGCGCCACGTCGGCGTTGGCCTTGAGCGGGAAGTAGCGGCCACCGCGGGCGCTCTCGTCGGCGGTAATCAGCACCTGACAGTCGGAGTTGATCATCCGGTCCTGCAGCGCCTGCGGCGAGAAGCCGCCAAAGACAATGGAATGGATCGCGCCGATCCGGGCGCAGGCCAGCATGGCTACCGCCGCTTCGGGGATCATCGGCAGATAGATGCAGACGCGGTCTCCCTTCTTGACGCCGCGCTCCTTCAGTGCGTTGGCGAAGCGGCTGACTCGCTCGTGCAGATCGCGGTAGGTGATGTGCTGTGCTTCGGTGGTTTTCGGATCATCCGGTTCCCAGATGATGGCGGTGCGGTCACCGTGGGTCTCCAGATGCCGATCGACACAGTTGTCGGCGACGTTGAGCTTGCCGCCTTCGAACCAGCTGATCCTTCCCTCTGTTAGATCGGAGTTATCGACCTTGTCCCAGGGCTTCATCCAGCGCAGGCGCTCGGCCTGTTCGGCCCAGAAATTATCCTTGTCGTCTATGGACCGGCGATACATCTCCTCGTAGCCGGCCCGATCAATATGGGCCGCTTTGGCAACTGCCTCCGGAACCGGATAGGTCTTCTCTGCCATGATGTCTTTCCTCCTCTCTGAAAAAGGTAAGGTCGCCGGATTACCAACAACGGTAGCGCCTCGCCGAAATCGTTATCGTATTACGCGCCTGATGGCGCTTGCTGCTAGCCTAGCAGGCCGGCTTGCTGCCAGCGCGGTGGCTGCAATCTTTTCTTGCCGTGCTCTTGCTCCCCAGCCTTTCAGGATGATCAGATACGGCCCGTGATCGTGCCCCGGCAGGCGCCTGATCATCGGCCACAGTAGAAAGCAATCCCCATGCCGTAAAGAACAAAGTCTTTGCCGGTTGGGGGCTTGCGTCAATCTGCCCGAACGTGAACCGGGTCACAGACGATACAATGTTACGGATGGTGACGCCAAACATGGTGCAGTGAATGGATCGGCACCGTGTGCGGTTCACGGTGGTTGTTGTCTGCGGCGAGCCCGCGGGATGCCGAGTCGCTGCCTTTTCTCCCATAGTGCCTTGCGGCTGATGCCGAGTCGGCGGGCCAACTCGGTCTCCGTCAGCACGTCTTCGTGCTCGCGCACGTACTGGCAAAAATAGTCCTCCAGTGACAGATCGGGTGTGCCTCCAGGCCGCTGGTAGCCCTGGGGTCGGTCACTCATGCCCAGCAGGTCCGGTGTCAGCACCGTACTGTCACTCAGGATAACGGCCCGTTCGATGGCATTCTCCAGTTCACGCACGTTGCCTGGCCAGCTGTATGTGCGAATTGCCTCCAGCGCATCGTTTGAAAAGCGCATCGGTGGCTGGTTCAGGCGCTTGCAGCCGCGCTCGAGAAGAAAACGGGCCAGATCCACCGCGTCTTCGCCGCGTTCTCGCAGGGGCGGCAGACGGATTTCCATGACATTGATCCGGAAGTAAAGGTCCTCACGAAATTCGCCGCTCTGTGACAGTCGAGCCAGGTCCCTGTGCGTTGCCGCCACCAGGCGGACGTCCACCTGGCGGGAGGCTGCCGATCCGACGCGACGAATTTCGCCTTCCTGCAGCACCCGCAGCAGGCGGGCCTGGGCCGCCGGTGGCAGCTCACCGATTTCATCCAGAAACAGCGTGCCGCCATTGGCTGCCTCGACCAGCCCCTGGCGCACACCGACGGCGCCGGTAAAGGCGCCTTTCTCGTGACCGAACAGTTCTGCCTCGATCAGGGATTCCGGAATTGCGGCACAGTTGACCGCAATCAGCGGCGCGTCGGCCCGCCGACTGTTGGCGTGCAGGGCGCGCGCGACCAGTTCCTTGCCGGTGCCGGATTCACCGAGGATCAAAACCGTGGTATCCGTCGGCGCGACCTTGCCGATGCGTTCGAACACCTCCTGCATGGGGATGCAGCTGCCGACAATCCCGGCAACCGGGTAGCTGCGCTCGATATCCGCCTGCAGGGCCGCATTCTGCCGTTCCAGGCGGTTTTCCTTCAGCGCCCGCTCGACCGTCAGCAGCAGCTCGTCGTTGTCGAATGGCTTCGCCACGTAATCCACCGCGCCCTGTTTCATCGCCTCCACCGCCGAGCGGACGCTGGCGTAGCTGGTCATGATGATGCTGGGCACCTGAGGTGCCAGCTGCAGAACGTCGGTACCGGGTCTCCCGGGCAGACGCAGGTCAGCAATGATCAGATCGAATCCGTCCAGGTTCCAACGTGATTCAGCATCCTCCACCGACGCAGAATCGCTGACCTCGTGCTGTTGGCGCTCCAGCAGGCGGCGCAGGGATCGACGGATGATTTCCTCGTCCTCGATCAGCAGAATCCTTGCCATGGTGTCAGGCCTCCTCGGTTTGCTGCGCGGACGCCGTGTTCAGCGTCAAGGTCACGGCCGTGCCAGCGGCGTCGCTGTCTATATCCAGCGCGCCACCGCAATCGCGAATGATGTTGTACACCAGTGGCAGACCGAGGCCGGTTCCCTGGCCCGGCTGCTTGGTGGTGTAAAAGGGTTCCAGCACGCGGGCGATGGAGTGTTTCTCGATGCCGCAGCCATTGTCGCGCACCCGAATAAGCACTTGCCGCTCCAGGATCCGGGCGGTAACCCTGACCCGACCGTCAGCGCGATCGTGGCAGGCGTCGGCCGCATTGGTGAACAGATTGACGAACACCTGCACCAGCGGCTGAGACTTCGCCTCTACCTGCAGGTCCACCGGCACGCGGTTATCGAAGCGCAGATTGCGCGCGCGTCTACTGAGCATCGTCAATCGTGTGGCCTCCGCCACCGTCTCATGCAGATTGACGGCTTCCAGTGAACCTGCCGAAAGCGGGCTGCCACCGTGCGCGTAGCGCACCAGGCTCTGGACGATGTTATTGATGCGTTGCGCCTGATGCAGGATATCGTCCGCACAGTCCTTGACCTTTGCCGGGTCGGGCTCGTCGCGCAACTCCTGGGCCAGACAGGTGATGCCGGTAACCGGGTTGCCGATCTCATGGGCTACGCCGGCCGCCAGCCGACCGATCGATGCCAGCCGCTCACTGTGTGCAAGCTCCTTCTCCAGTACCTGCAGGTCGGTGAAATCCTCGATCAGCAACACCGTATCGCCGCTGCGATCACGTCCGGGTTCCTCGATGCTGGCCTTATGCAGGCTGTACCAGCGCGTCTGGCCGGATTCCTGGACTTGCTGCCGGTGCCAATGGGTTTCGCTGTCGTTCAGGAATTCGCTGAGCAGGTTGCCCCAGGGCGGTGGCAGTTCGTCAAGACGCCGGCCGATGACATCGGACAAGGCGATTCCGGTCAGCTTTGCAATGGCCGGATTCCAGCGCACCAGACGGTTGCCATGGGCCAGCGCGCAGACACCGACCGGGAGGTCCTCGATGATCTGCCGGTGATAGCGGCGCAGGCGGTCGAGTTCCGCGGCCAGTCCGCGCAGGCGCGTGCGGGAGGTTTCCAGCCGATCCTCGATCAGGCGAACGTTCTGGGCTCGGGTCGCCGGGTCCTCCTGTTCCAGTTCCAGTCGGTGGTCGACAATCATCCGCGCCAGCACCGGTCCCATCATTCCCGACAGATTGCGCTGGATGCGGATCCGCAGATCATGCAGCGCGCCGGGCCGGTCCTCCTTCCAGTCCATGGCCAGATCCCGTAGAGCCCGTTCCACCTCGGCCGAGGCGGTATTGCGACCCATGACCGAGGCCAGGCGCTCGACGAACTGGGCCGGCGATGCGGCGCGCAGATCACCGGCGGGAAAGGAGGGGGTGAGTTCCCGGCAGGTCGAGGCAGTATCCCGCTCCGCATCGTTCTGGCGGCCGAGGAGGGAAACCAGCACGAACAGGATTGCGTTGATGCTCAGCGACCAGAAGGTGGCCGACTGGTACATCTCCGGCGAACCGACGGCGGCCTCCGAGGTCAGGCTGAACCAGCTCAGTACGCTGTGACCGGTCAATGGTGGCAGCAGCGCGGTCAGTACCCAGACCGTGGCGCCGGCCACCAGACCGGCGATGAAGCCGTTGGCGGTGGCGCGGGGCCAGAACAGCAGGCCGAGAATACCGGGCAGGAGCTGGGCCATGGCGAGAAATGAGATCAGTCCCCAACCCACCAGGCCGGTGCCGACCTCCATGAGCAGATAGAAGATGTAGCCAGCAGTAATGACCGCGACGATCAGGGCCCGCCGGGTCCAACGCAGGGCGCCGTACAGATCGTGCCGTGGCTGCACGCCGGCAAGGGGCAGCAGCAGGTGATTCATCGCCATGGAGGAAATGGCCAGGGTCGACACCACGATCATGGCACTGGCCGCCGAGATTCCGCCCAGGTAGGCGATGATGGCCAGGGTCGGCGAGCCGCTGGCCAGGCTCAGGCCGAGTACATGGTAGTCGGGAGAGGTTTCCGGTTGCAGCACCTGAGCCGACCAGAGAATCGGCGGGATCACCAGGGTCAGCGCCAGCATGTAGAGCGGGAAAGCCCAGCTCGCCGTGTACAGATGCCTCGAGCGGATGTTCTCGGTGAACAGCATATGGAATTGCCGGGGCAGCAGAAAACCGGCGGCAAAGGCCAGAACCAGAAAACTGGGCCAGGCTCCTCCCTGCGCCGGACCATACAGGTCCTCGATCAGTTGCGGGTTCTCCGCCAGTTGTTGCTGCAGGCCGGCAGGACCACCGAAGGCCTGGTAGATGGCGACGCCGGCCACGAGCATGAGGGCAAACAGCTTCATCACCGATTCGAAGGCGATTGCCACCACCATGCCCTCGTGTTTCTCGCGCGGCGTGACGTGACGGGCGCCGAAGATAATCGCGAACAAACTGACGATAAGGACGAACCAGAGGGCCAGCACCTGGGGTGAGGAATCCTGACTCAAAACCACCGTGGATTCGGTCACCGCGCGGATCTGCAAGGCGATGTAGGGCAAAACGCCGGCCAGCATGAGCAGGGTGACCAGGACGCCCACCGGCTGACTGTTGAAGCGGAAGGCGAACAGGTCGGCGACCGAGGATAGCTGGTAGGTACGCGTCAGGCGCAGGATCGGCATGAGCAGGACCGGCGTCAGCACGAACGCAAGGGTTACCCCCAGGTAGATCGTGAGGAACAGCAGCCCCTGCTGTTCGGCAAAACCGACACTGCCGTAATAGCTCCATGAAGTTGCGTAGACACCCAGGGACAGGACGTAGACTGCGGGATGCCGGACCAGCTTGCCTGGCAACCAGCGTTTCTCCGCAGCATGGGCAATCAGGAACAGCAGCAGCAGGTACAGGATCGCGCTGATCGACAGCGTTGTCAGATCAATTTGCATGGCGTCGTGCCCGCCCGGCTACCCAGGCGGTCAGACCGATGATCAGCAGCCATAGCAGGTAGACCACGTACCAGGGGGCGGGCAGTTGCATCCACCAGCCGGCGAACGGGGACGCCAGCAGGAACAGCGAGAACAGGAAAAGCAGCACGCTGGCCGCTCCCGGCCCTTGCTCAGTGGGCTGCGCCATCGGTATTCGCTCCTTCCAAGGCGACGTAAGGAAACACTGCTCCATTCCCGCGTCTGCGCCCGGGACNGGTTTTGGTCATCTGGCACGGCGCGGCACCGTGTTTCCTGAGTCGTTCGATGCGTGTTTCCGCATCTTGTTTTTTTGTTACTGAAAGTAGCATCCGTGGCCGTTTCTGGCCAGTCATGCCGGACCGTCCGTTTCCGTCACCCGTGCCAGGCCACGAAGCCGTTCGGGCTGCCAGTGGGTCTTGGCCCATTGCCAGAGGGTATCGACCGATGCCCGCCGGAGATCCGCCGGTGGTGATTGCTGCAGCCGCTGCAGGGCCAGCCACAGGTTTTCACCCGGCTGTCGGTCATCCAGCGGCGCTGCGCCTTGTTGCTTGCTCAGTTTGTAGCCCCTGGTGTCAACCAGCACCGGCAGGTGTGCGTAGAGCGGGGAAGTCAGTCCAAGATGGCGTTGGATCAGGCGTTGCGGAGGGGTGCACCAGAGCAGGTCATGGCCGCGCACCACATGACTGATGTCCCCGGCGCCGTCGTCCACGGCCGCGGCCAGATGGTAGGACGGCAGACCGTCCGTGCGTCTGACGATGAAGTCGCCGATGGTCTCCGCCAGGCAGGTCCGGATCGGACCCTGGAACTGATCGTCGAAGCTGTCGCTTTCCTGATTGACGCGCAACCGCAGGGTGCGGGGTTGGCGTCCCGGCGGCAGGCCGTTGCGGCAGGTTCCAGGGTATAAGGGACCGTTGGGGCCTGGGCGGCCATGGGCACGCAGGTCGCTCCGGCTGCAACCGCAGTCGAACAGGTGTCCCTCGGCCTGCAATTCGGCCAGCGCGGCCAGGTGCTGTTCGCGTCGACTACTCTGGAAGGTGACGGCAGCGTCCGGCTGCAGTCCGTGGGCGTCGAGACTGCGCAGGATCGCGTCGCTGGCGCCCGGCAGTTGCCGGGGCGGATCGATGTCGTCGATTCGCACCAGCCAGCGGCCGGTGTGACGGCGGGCCTCGAGATAGCTGCAGATGGCACTGAGCAGCGAACCTGCATGCAGGGGGCCGGTTGGGCTTGGCGCGAAGCGACCGCAGTAGGGTGCAGCCGGTGTTTCGGTTTCATCCATCCTTTCAGGGCCTTCATGCTTCTGCGCTTGCAGGGTTGCGCGCCAGTATCGCATGCACCTTTGCATGCGACGGAGTGGTCAGGATAATGACGCATCCGCCGGATTGACTGTCCGGCATTCCTGCACTCTTCCTGGGTACCGGTGACGCAGCATGCGGCTGAAGACAATCCGACTCGCCGGGTTCAAGTCCTTCGTTGATCCCACCTCGGTGCACCTGCCCGGTCAACTGGTGGGCATTGTCGGCCCCAACGGTTGCGGCAAGTCCAACGTCATTGATGCCGTCCGCTGGGTCATGGGCGAGAGTTCGGCGCGCCACCTGCGCGGCGAGTCCATGACCGACGTGATCTTCAATGGCTCCGGCAGTCGGAAGCCGGTGGGTCAGGCTTCCATCGAGCTTGTGTTCGACAATGGTGACGGGGCACTGGGTGGCAAGTACGCCGCCTATGCCGAGATTTCGGTCAAGCGGCAGGTCAATCGCGAGGCCCAGTCACAGTATTTTCTGAATGGCGCACGCTGCCGCCGCCGCGACGTCACCGACGTGTTTCTCGGCACCGGACTGGGGCCTCGCAGCTACGCGATCATCGAGCAGGGCATGATCTCGCGGATTATCGAGGCCAAGCCCGAAGAGCTGCGGGTCTACCTGGAGGAGGCGGCCGGCATCTCGCTTTACAAGGAGCGCCGTCGGGAGACCGAGCGTCGGATCCGCGACACCCGCGAGAACATGGATCGGTTGAATGACGTCCGCGACGAGGTCGGTCGGCAGCTGGAGAAACTCAGCCGGCAGGCGAAGACCGCCGAGCGCTATCGTGAGCTGAAGGCCGACGAGCGCCGGTTGCGCGCGGAGTTGCTCGCGCTGAGGCTGCGGGGCATGAGCGAGCTTGTAGTCAGAGGCGAGCAGGAGCTGCTGCAGGGCCAGAATACGCTGGAGTCGGCCATTGGCGGCCAGCGAGCGGCGGAACGGGACATCACGCTCGTGCGGGAGCAGCAGGCCGAGCGCAGCGAGGCACTGAATGCGGCTCAGGGCCGTTATTATCAGCTCGGCAGTGACATCGCCCGCGTCGAGCAGCAGATCAGCCATCATCGTGATTTGCAGCGCCGCCGAAACGAGGAACGGGAGACCAACCAGCGTGCGCTGGACGAGCTGGACAGGAATCTCAAGCAGGACCTGGAGAAGCAGGCTGCGTTGCAGCAACGGCTGCGGACCCTGGAGCCCGAGACCGAGAAAGCGGTTGGTGAGGAGCAGCAGGCGGCTGCATCGGTGCAGGCCTGCCGCAGTGATCTGGACGCCTGGCAGAAAGCCTGGGAGCAATTCAATGCGCGGGTTGCCGAATCCGTACGCCAGGCCGAGATCGAGCGGACCCGGATCGAGCAGCTCGAGGAACAGGAGGATCAACTGCGCCGGCGCCTTGAGCGTCTGGCGCAGGAGCAGGAGACCCTGGACCCGGCACCGTTGCAGGAGGAACTGACGGCGCTGAAGCGAGCGGAAGCGGAGCATCTGCAAGAACGGGACGACCAGGCGACAGCGGTGGAACGGCAGGAAACGGCACTGGAAGGGTTACGTGCTGAGGAACAGGCCGCTGGCGAGGCGCTGCAGTTGGCTCAGGGTGAGTTGCAGCAGGCGCTGGCGCGACGTCAGTCGCTGGAAACCCTGCAGCAGGATGCGCTGGGTGACAGCGATGCCGCAGTCCGACAGGTCCTCGACCGACTCGGGCTGGAACCCGGCGCCCGCCTGGCCCGGGAAATCCGGGTGGAATCGGGTTGGGAACATGCCGTGGAACGGGTCCTGGAGGACCGGCTGCAGGCGGTCTGCGGTGTTCTGGGTGACGATGCCCCCGGCCTGCTGACGGGGCTCGAGCATGGCAGTTTGACGCTGATCGATACCGACAGGGCGCCCCTGCCGATCGAGCATCGTCTGGATCTGCCCGATCTCGCTTCGCGGGTTCATGCGCGCTGGCCGGCTGCCGAATTGCTGGCGCATGTCTATTGTGCCGACTCGGTGGAGCAGGCGATGCGCCTGCGCGGAAAACTGGCACCCGGTGAATCCCTGATCTGTGCCGACGGTCACTGGATCGGTCCGCGCTGGATGCGCTGGACGGCGGCAAGCGATGCCCGCGATGGGGCGCTTGCGAGGCAGCGCGAACTGGATGCCCTGCAGCAGACCCTGTCCGAGCTGGAATCGCGGGTCAGTGCGGGTAAACAGCAGTTGCAGGACCTGCATGACCAGCGCGATGTCGCAGAGGGGGCGTTACGGCAGTCGCGTCAGGCCCAGGCGGAGGCGGCCGAGGCCCTGTCGCAGGTGCAGGGTCGCCGACAGGCGGTGAGTCAGCGATTGGCCGACATGCAGCAGCGTCTGGAGCGGCTGGATGGTGAGCGGGATGACATTGCCGAGCAGCAGGAAGAGGCTCGACGGCGGCTCGACGCGGCCCGCGGCCGGCTGCAGGACGCTCTGGATCAGGGTGAGGGTCTGGATCACGAGCGGGAGAGACTCGAGGGTGAGCGCACTCTGGCCAGAGAGGCTCTGGAGCTCGCCACGGCGCGTCATCAGGATTGTCGCGACAGGCACCATGAGCTTGCGCTCAAGCTGCGCGAGGCGGGCACGGTGACCACCTCGCTGGGCGAACAGATTGCGCGACTGCGCAGTCAGCAGCAGCGTCTGAGAGGGCGCGCCGCGGAACTGGATCAGGCCATGGCCGACGATGGTGACCCCACGGCGGAACTCGAAGCCCGGCGCCAGGGCCTGTTGCGAGAGCGCAGCGAGGCCGAGACCATGCTCGCGGCGCAGCGTCAGCAACTCGGCGAAGTGGATGCGCGGCTGCGGGAACTCGACCAGCAGCGGCTGGCCGCCGAAGCCCGTGCCGAGGAGCTGCGCGCTAGCCTGGAGTCGGCGCGGTTGCGACACCAGGAGCAGCGGACCCGGCGGCAGACCCTGCTGGAGCAATTCGAGGAAACCGAGCGTGACCTGGAAGCCGTGCAGGCGGGGTTGCCCGACGAAGCCATTGAGGAGGCCTGGCTGAAAAGGCTGTCGGAAACCGAGAACCGGATCAGCCGGCTTGGCAGCATCAATCTGGCTGCCATCGAGGAACATGCGGCTCTGGACGAGCGCAGTTCCTATCTTGAGCAGCAACACGCGGATCTGCATGAGGCGCTGGAGACGCTGGAAAGCGCCATGCGGCGCATCGATCGCGAAACCCGGCTACGCTTCCGTGACACCTTCGATCGGGTCAATGCGGGGTTACGCGACATGTATCCGCGGCTGTTCGGTGGTGGCGAGGCGTATCTGGAACTGACCGGGGACGATTTGCTGGATACCGGCGTCAGCATTCTCGCGCGCCCGCCGGGCAAACGGATCAGCACGATTCATCTGTTGTCCGGGGGCGAGAAGGCAATGACCGCGGTGGCGATGATCTTCGCCATCTTCGCGCTAAATCCGGCGCCATTCTGCATGCTGGATGAGGTTGATGCGCCGCTGGACGAGGCGAACGTCGGCCGCTTCTGCCAACTGGTGCAGGAGATGTCGAAACGGGTACAGTTCGTGTTCATTACCCACAACAAGAGCACCATGGAGATTGCCTCGCATCTGATGGGTGTGACCATGCATGAACCAGGGGTGTCGCGGCTGGTGGCGGTGGACGTGGATGAGGCCGTTGACATGGTCGAGGCCTGATCCTGCGTCACCGCCGCTGAATGCCGGTTCGGTCTTGTGCCGTGCCGGAGAGATAACGACCGGAATTTCGGGGGAACGGCAGGCTATATGGATGCGCTGCGCTGGATACTGCTGATTGTTGGGCTGGTGGTGATTGCCGGTCTGTACGCCTACTTTCGCTGGAAGGAGGGTCGCTTGACGCTGAACCTGCCTGTCCGGAAGAGCCGGAAGGGCAACAAGCCGGCGCGTAGCCGCCGCTCGGAGCGCGATGTGGATGTGGCGCTGCGCGAACTGGACGATCTGGTGATCGATGATCCGGACTCGGAATCCGAGCCGGACATGGATCTGGAGATCACGCCGGACGATGGCCCGTTCACGGTGGACTGGGATGATCCGGACAACACGGTGTCCGCGCCGCGGGTGCGCCCAGTGACAGGGCAGAGAGCCCGCGAGGAGTCCGGGTCAGCGGCGGCCCCTGCGTCCGGCAGCAGTCAATCACTGGAACAGGATCCGGCCTGGCAGGATGCCGGCGAGAAGCTGATCGTGCTGCATGTCACTGCGGGGCAGGGCTATGTGTTCACCGGGCCGCCGCTGATGGATGCNCTGGAGCGGGTCGGTCTGCAGCATGGNATGCACGATATCTTNCACCACATGATCGATGCCCACAGCGGTCCGACACCCTTGTTCAGCGTTGCCAACATGCTCGAACCCGGGACATTCGACCTGCGGACCGTGGACCAGCTGGAAACACCCGGCGTGGTGCTGTTCCTGCAGTTACCGGGCCCGTTCGACGGCCTCACTGCNTTCGAGAAGATGCTCGAAACCGCGCGCCGGCTCGAGGATCAGCTCGGTGGTCAGCTCCTCGACCGCCAGCGCTGCGACCTGACCGGCCAGGCGGTGGAGCATCTGCGCGAGGAACTGCGCGAATACCGGCGTCGTGCGCGGCTCGCCGGCGGTCAGCGTCGCTGATCGAAGCGGAGGCGTGCCGGGATGAGCGAGACACCGCGCCTGCCGGCCTCGGAAGCCGCCGCCCGTGAACGCGTCGGCGCCCTGCGCGAGCAACTGGAACAGCATGATTACCGCTACTATGTGCTGGACGACCCCACCATCTCCGATGCCGATTATGATGCCCTGCTGCGCGAGCTGCAGGCCATCGAGGCGGCCTGGCCGGAGCTGATCGACCCCGCTTCGCCGACCCAGCGGGTCGGTGGCCGACCTGCCGCTGGCTTCTCCGAGATTGCGCACGCGGTCCCCATGCTGTCGCTGGACAATGCCTTCGACGCCGACGATCTGCGCGCTTTCGACCGTCGCCTGCGGGATCGTCTGGAGACCGATCGGGTGGCCTACGTGGGCGAGCCGAAACTGGATGGTCTGTCGGTCAGCCTGCATTACGAGAATGGTGCCCTGATCAGGGCCGGGACGCGGGGTGACGGCCGCACCGGCGAGGACATCACCGCCAATGTGCGGACCATTCGCAGCGTGCCGCTGCGACTGCTGGGTCGTGACTGGCCGGCGGTGCTCGATGTCCGCGGCGAGGTGGTCATCCGACGGCGTGATTTCGACAATCTCAACGCACAGCGCCTGGCCCGCGGCCAGCGGCCGTTCGCCAATCCGCGTAATGCGGCGGCCGGCAGCCTGCGCCAGCTGGATCCGCGTGAAACGGCGCGACGGCCGCTGACCTTTTTCACTTTCGGTGTTGCCGAGGGTGCCGAGCTTGCCCAGGACACGCATCAGGCGGTGCTTGAAGCCCTGGGCCGCTGGGGCTTCCGGGTCAACGACCGCATCCGGCCGCTGAAAGATATCGACGCCTGCCTCGACTATGCCGAAACCCTGCTGCATGACCGCGACAGTCTGGATTACGAAATCGACGGCGTGGTGTTCAAGCTCGATGCACTGGCGGACCGGCAACGTCTTGGCTTCACGGCCCGCGCCCCCCGCTGGGCCATCGCCTACAAGCTGCCAGCGCGCGAGGCGACGACACGGGTGCGCGATATCATTGCCTCGGTGGGGCGGACCGGTGTGATCACCCCGGTGGCTGATCTGGAGCCGGTTGCGGTCGGTGGCGTCACCGTGAGCCGCGCGACCTTGCATAATCTGGATGAACTGCGGCGCAAGGATGTCCGCGTCGGCGATACGGTCATGGTGCGGCGCGCTGGCGACGTGATTCCCGAGATCACCAGCGTGATCCTCGATGCCAGGCCGGCGGATGCGATGCCCTGGCAGATGCCGGACCGCTGCCCGGTCTGTGCTTCGGATGTGATGCACATCGAGGGCGAGGTGGATTATCGCTGCATTGGCAGCCTGCGTTGCCCGGCACAGTTGAAGGAAAGCATCCGGCATTTCGCCTCACGCAAGGCCTTTGATATCGAGGGTCTGGGCGAGCGGGTCGCCGAACAGCTGGTCGAGGCCGGACTGGTCAGGGAGCCGGCGGACCTCTTCAAACTGCAAAAGCAGGAGCTGCTGACGCTGGAAGGCTTTGCCGAGATCTCTGCGGGTAACCTTCTGGACGGCATTGCCGAGCGGCGCCGGATTCACCTGGCGCGGTTGCTTTACGCCATCGGTATTCCCGGTGTTGGCGAGGAAACCGCGCGCCTGCTGGCGGAGCAGACCGGCAATATGGAATTCCTGCGTCAGGCGCCGGCGCTGCTGTTTTCGCTGATGCCGGCCATCGGTCGCACCATGGCCGATGAAATCCGCCATTTCTTCACCGATCGTGCGAACCGGGAAAGCCTTGATCGGCTGCTTGCATCGCTGACACTGGAGGGACTGGACGGCTTCGCGCCGGACTACGTCGCACGGCTGCAACCTGCGGCGCTGCTGACGGCGTTCGGTTTTCGCGGTCTGGGTCCGAAACGGGCGGCGCAGCTTGCAGCCAAGCTGGAGAGCCTGACGGATCTTGCGGACATGCCGCCGCAGCGCTATCCGCTGCCGTCGGCAGACGCAGCACGGTTACAACAGGTGTTCCGGGCGCAGCGGCACGAGCTCGCCGCCGTGGATGACTGTTTGCGTCGCTTTAATCTGCACTGGCGGGACCGCTCTGGCCCCCTGCCGGTACGGCACCAGGATGAACGGCTGACGCAGCCCCTGGCGGGCAGGACCTTTGTGCTTACCGGTGCGTTGGAGGGCATGACCCGGGACGAGGCCGCGGTGCAGATCGAGCGGCGCGGCGGCAAGGTGACGGGAAGTGTCTCCGGGAAAACGGATTACCTGGTGGCTGGTGAGGCCGCCGGGTCGAAACTGGCCAAGGCGCGGAAGCTGGGGGTTACCGTCCTCGACCAGGCCGGGCTGGAGCGTTTGCTGGCGTCGGACTGATGGTGTGCCTCACTCGTCATCCTGCGTGCGGTAGAGCATGACGTCCCCCGCATCGCGGAGGTCCCGCAAGTAAGCCTTTATCCGCTGATCCACCAGCATGGCCTGCAGGATTCCGCGTACCGCATCGAATTCCGGCGGCCGGGCGGTGCGAACGTTCTGTAGCTTGACCACATACCAGCCATGGCTGGTTTCCACCGGCTCATCGCTGTATTCACCCGGCGACAGCTGCATGACCCGTTCGGCAACAGCTTCCGCCATCTGATCCGAAGCCATCCAGCCGGGGTCACCGCCGTCGCTGGCACCAGGACCTGCTGAATAGCGCTGCGCCAGTTCGGCGAAATCACCCCCATCGGACAGCTCGGCCAGGATGGCCTCTGCATCTTCCTCGGATTCGAGCAGAATCTGACGGATGCGGTACTCGCGATGTGGCCGATCGGCAAAGCGTTCGCCGTAGAGCGCTTGCAGCATTTCGTCGTCAAATGGCTCGCGATGCAGATGTTCGATGCGTTCGTGGGCGAGCACCGCGCGCTGCATGTTTTCCACCTGGGCCTTGACCCGCCGGTGATTATCCATGCCGTGGTCCCGGGCATCCTGAGCAATGAGTTCCATTTCCACCAGCTCGAGCAGCAGGGTCTCGCGGTCGTCCTCGGACAACCGGGCTGCGCGCGGGCCAGCCCGCCGCTGGATATGCAGCTCCAGCATGTCTTTCGTTATGGGCACATCGTTGACGGTGGCAACCACGTCGTCGCCGGGTGTCGAGGCATCGCTGTTGAGATCATCCAACGGCTCGTTGCAGCCCGCGAGCAGCAGGCTTCCGCCGATAACAAGACTGAAGAGAGTGATTCGCATACTGTCAGGCGTCCTGCGTGTTGCCGGCCCGCTCCGCTGCGGTTTGCGCGCGAATGCTCAGGGCGTGGATATCCGTCTCGAACATGTCGCCGACGGCTTCGTTGACCAGGCGGTGCCGCTGCAGCGGAGACTTGTCGGCGAAGGCCTCACTCACCACCAGCAGGTTGAAGTGGCCGCGCCCGTCGCGTGCCCCGGCGTGGCCGGCATGCAGGTGGCTCTCGTCCTCGACTTCGAGATGTGAAACGGGCAGCGCGTCCCGCACCCGCTGTTCGATGCGTTGCATGCGTTCGGCTGTCACGGCAGTACCTTGCGAAACGGTTTTACGAGCACAGAAGAATAGACACCGGCATCCACATAAGGGTCCGCATTCGCCCATTGTTCGGCTTCGGCCAGGCTGCCGAACTCGGCGATGACCACGCTGCCGACGAAACCCGCGTTACCAGGATCCTCTGCATCGATGGCCGGCATCGGTCCGGCGAGTAGCAACCGGCCTTCCGCCTTCAGTTCTTCCAGGCGCTTCAGATGCGCCGGACGGGCCTCCTTGCGCAGCGGCAGACTGTCGGCAACATCCTCGGAGATAATCACGTAGTACATGGTGGCTATCGGTCCTCTTGTGAGACACTTCCGCGTCGTGTCGAACTGCGCCGGAGCTTATCACAGGGCCGTTCCAGCCCAGCCAGTTTCACCGGTGACTTACCCTTCAGTGCCGTGTTCAAAGCCCATGGGAGCGTCATGACGCAGATTTTCGAGATTCATCCGGAGACCCCGCAACTGCGCCTGGTGCGGCAGGCCGCCCGCATGATCCGTTCCGGAGCACTGGTGGTCTACCCCACCGATACGACCTATGCATTGGGCTGCGGTCTCGGCGAGAAGGATGCCCTCGATCGCATCCGGCAGTTGCGCAATCTTGATGCGCGCCACAATTTCACGCTCGCCTGTCGTGACTTGTCCGACATCGGGGTTTACGCCAAGGTCGAGAAGACCGCCTATCGCTTGCTCAAGGCTTTCACCCCAGGCCCCTACACCTTCGTGTTGCGGGCCACCTCGGAAGTTCCGAGAAGGCTGCAGCATGCGAAGAAAAAAACCATCGGCATCCGTGTGCCGGATCATGCAATCACCCGCGCCTTGCTGGAAGAGCTCGGCGAACCGCTGATGACCGCCAGTCTCCTGTTGCCCGGCGAGGATATCCCGATGACCGACGCCGCGGACATTGCCGAAGCCATCGGCAAGCAGGTCGATCTGGTCATCGATGGCGGTGCCTGTGGCATGGAACCGTCGACCGTGGTCGATCTGTCCTCGGGCGTGCCCGAGGTGCTGCGCGCGGGATGCGGGGACGTGAGCGTGTTCGGCGAGGAATCGTAGCCGCATGCGCATCGGGTATGATGCGTGCAGCGTTTGGCAGGCAAGTTAAAGGAGTCCGACTTGAGTTCGTTAGGGACATCGCAGAATCGCGTGCTGTCGGGCATGCGTCCGACCGGCAAGCTTCACCTCGGCCACTACCATGGCGTACTCAAGAACTGGCTCANNCTGCAGCAGGAGCATGAATGCTTCTTCTTCGTTGCCGACTGGCATGCGTTGACCACGCATTACGATGAGCGTGAGCTGATTGCNGACCACGTCTGGGAAATGTTGATCGACTGGCTTGCCTGCGGCATCAATCCGAGNCTCGCCCGGATATTCATCCAGTCGCGTGTGCCGGAACATGCCGAACTGCATTTGCTGCTGTCGATGATCACGCCGCTGGGATGGCTCGAGCGCGTGCCCACGTACAAGGACCAGCAGGAAAAACTGCGGGAGAAGGATCTCGCCACCTATGGTTTCCTCGGTTATCCCCTGCTGCAGTCGGCAGACATCCTGATCTATCGCGCCAGTGGTGTACCGGTAGGCGAGGATCAGGTGGCGCATGTGGAGATCACCCGTGAGGTGGCGCGCCGTTTCAATCACATGTTTGGCCAGGAGCCGGGTTTCGAGGACAAGGCGATGGAAGCCTCGAAGCGCATGGGCAAGAAGAACAACAAGCTCTATCAGCAGTTACGGCGCAAGTACCAGGAGCAGGGCGACCAGGAAGCGCTGGAAGTGGCCCGCGCTCTGGTTCAGGGTCAGCAGAACATCACTCTGGCGGACCGCGAACGGCTGTATGGCTACCTTGATGGCACTGGTGTGGTGATCCTGCCGGAGCCCCAGGCGATGCTGACGCCGGCATCGAAAATGCCCGGGCTGGATGGCCAGAAGATGTCCAAGTCCTACGGCAACACCATTGCCCTGCGCGACGAGCCGGACGAGGTCGACCGCAAGATCCGCACCATGCCCACCGATCCCGCCCGCGTTCGGCGCACTGATCCCGGTGAGCCGGAGAAATGCCCGGTCTGGTCCTTCCATCAGGTGTATTCGGACGAATCGACTCGGGATTGGGTGCAGCAGGGCTGTCGCTCGGCCGGAATTGGCTGCCTCGACTGCAAGAAGCCGGTGATCGACGCTGTGCAGGCCGAGCTTGCGCCGATCCGCGAACGCGGGCGGGAGTTGGAGCAGGACCGGGATGCAGTGCGTGCGGTCGTCGATGAAGGGATAGAGGCGGCGCGGGATGCCGCCCGCGACACCATGGAAGAGGTACGTCGCGTGATGGGGCTGGATTACCGTTGACCGTCGAGCAGGGCGAGGCCAGGCCGGAGGAGGCCGTGCCAGGGGAGGAACTCCCGGCAACAGTGCCCGGCGTGCGCGTCGGCAAGGAGCCGCTGCGCGAGTTGCCCCGGGATCTCTACATNCCGCCTGATGCCCTGGAGGTGTTCCTCGAGACCTTCGAGGGGCCACTGGATCTGCTGCTGTATCTGATCCGGCGGCAGAACCTGGACATCCTGGATATCCCGATCGCTGCCATCACCCGGCAGTACATGGGGTATGTGGAGGTCATGAANGAACTGCGCCTGGAGCTGGCGGCGGAGTATCTGGTGATGGCTGCGGTACTGGCCGAGATAAAATCACGCATGCTGCTGCCGCGACCGCCGCAGGTGGAGGACGAGGAATCGGATCCGCGGGCCGAGCTGGTCCGTAGGCTGCAGGAATACGAACGTTACAAGAACGCGGCCGAGGACCTGGACAGCCTGCCTAGGCTGGGGCGCGATCTGCACCCGGCCACGGCGATCGTGCCCGAGGTTCCGCGGGAGTCGCCGGCGCCGGATGTCAGTCTTGACGATTTGCTGATGGCCCTGGCGGATGTCATGGCGCGGGCCGAGATGTTCAGTCACCATCATGTGCAGCGCGAGGTGCTTTCGGTGCGTGAGCGCATGAGCTGGACCCTGCAGCAACTGAACAGCGAGCATTTCACGGCGTTCAGCAGCCTGCTGCGGCCGGAGGAGGGCAGACGCGGCGTCGTGGTCGGCTTCCTCGCGATCCTGGAGCTGATCCGGGAGTCGCTGCTGGAACTGGTGCAGGCGGAGCCCTTCGCGCCCATCTACGTGCGCGCCAGGGCCTGAGCTTTTGCCATGTTCGGGCGGGAGTGGTACCGGAGCCGCCCCTGGAGGCCGCAAGCTCGGTTCCGGACCCCGCAGCAGGCTTGGTCGGCGGCCCCCGGGTGCTGGAAACAACTGTCGGGAGACGGAACGGAATGACCATGCCACCGCTGAAACATATCCTTGAGGCCGCGTTGCTGGCAGCGGGTGATGCCCTGTCGCTGGAGCACATGCAGTCCCTGTTCCCGGATACCGATCGGCCGGACAAGCCCCGCCTGCGCGGCGCCTTGCTGGAGTTGCAGCAGGATTACCTTGATCGCGGGCTGGACGTAGTGGAAGTGGCCAGCGGCTGGCGGATTCAGGTAGCCAGCGGCATGGTGCCCTGGCTCTCCAGGCTGTGGGAGGAGAAGCCGGTGCGTTACTCCCGCGCCCTGCTTGAGACGCTGGCGGTGATCGCCTATCGGCAGCCGGTGACCCGCGGTGAGATCGAGGAGGTTCGTGGCGTGAGTATCAGCACGACGATCATGCGCACGCTCCAGGACCGTGGCTGGGTCCGGGTCATTGGCCACCGCGATGTCCCCGGTCGGCCGGCGATGTTCGGCACGACTCGCGCGTTTCTGGATCATTTCAATCTGAAAAGCCTGGACCAGTTGCCGTCTCTCGGTGAACTGCGTGATCTCAATGAACTGCATCCGGAACTCGACCTCGGGTTCCCGGATACCGCTGACGCCGCAGGGCCGGACTCGCCGGCACGGGAATCGACTGATGGATGAGAAATTGCAGAAGGTGTTGGCGCGGGCAGGTTACGGCTCACGCAGGGAGATCGAGGCGCTTATCGCCGATGGACGGGTGCAGGTCAATGGCGAGCCGGCCAGGCTCGGCGACCGGGTCACCGGCGAGGAACGGATTCGCTGCAACGGCAGACTGGTGCCGCGGGAAAAGCTGCAGCCGAGCAGCCGCAAGGTCT
>SL_7KL_010_BRINEDRAFT_10000413_pt1 | contig 20124 bp, 13 predicted proteins | sample SodLak_010_BRINE_FD_10663 | JGI IMG/M metagenome (IMG submission 10663)
GCTCCTGCTCTTGCTCCATCCAGTCCATTGTCGCGGCGCCGTCATGGACTTCGCCAATCTTATGCGAACGGCCCGTGTAATAGAGAACCCGTTCGGTCGTCGTCGTTTTACCCGCATCGATATGCGCCATGATACCGATATTTCGGTATCTGGCGATCGGTGTCTGGCGCTTTAAAGACATAATGCCATTCCCGGTTTACAGTCGGATGATCGCCTTACCAGCGGTAATGCGAGAACGCTTTGTTGGCCTCAGCCATCTTGTGCGTGTCCTCGCGCTTTTTCACCGCCGCGCCGCGCTGATTGGCGGCGTCAAGAAGCTCGTTGCAGAGCCGATCGACCATCGTGGTTTCTGAACGTTTGCGCGCGGCAACAATTAACCAGCGGATCGCCAGCGCCTGGCTGCGCTCGGAACGAACCTCAACTGGAACCTGATATGTTGCGCCACCGACTCGGCGAGAGCGAACCTCGACTTGGGGCCTTACATTGCCGAGCGCATCGTGGAACAATTGAACTGGGTCGGCCTTCGCGCGGGCTTCAAGCCTCTCGAGAGCACCGTAAACGATCCCCTCGGCAACGGACTTTTTGCCGTCGCGCATGACGTTGCTCATAAACTTGCTGATAACGATGTCCCCGAACTTCGGATCTGGAAGGACTTCGCGTTTTTCTGCCCTATGGCGCCGTGACATGATTCTATCCCTTACTTCGGTCGTTTTGCGCCATACTTCGAACGGCGCTGCTTCCGGTTCTTGACACCCTGCGTATCCAATGCGCCGCGCACCGTGTGATACCGGACGCCGGGAAGGTCCTTCACACGACCACCACGGATCAGCACGACCGAGTGCTCCTGAAGGTTGTGTCCTTCACCCGGAATATAGCTTGTGACCTCGAACCCATTGGTCAGCCGCACACGCGCGACCTTCCGAAGTGCCGAGTTCGGCTTCTTCGGTGTCGTGGTATAGACACGCGTGCAAACACCGCGTTTTTGCGGGCAAGCCTCAAGCGCCGGAACTTTGTTGCGCGCCCGCACCGGCGTGCGCGGCTTACGGATCAACTGGTTGATCGTTGGCATATCAGCCCTTTTATAACTCGTTTGGTCATCAGCTCTGCCCAGGCATCATCAACCTGCACAGACCGCGAAAGGCCCAGTCCGGTTGCTGGCACTAGATTGCTGCCCGATTGCGAAAAGCGCCGATGCCGACGAAACACAAAACAAAAGAAAGCCTGCCAGATCTATCTGCCTTCAGCAGACTGGCGGCTTTCAGTGGATCACCGGATAAGACCGGTTAATCAAATTTCGTCGCTTCACCGACGGCGATCAGCGTCTAGACAACGGATATCTACAGCCAGGTCCCGTCAAGGTGCGCGGAATATACGGATGCGGAGCTATTCCGTCAAGCAGACTCCATATATCCCGACGGATTGGCAATCAACGAACCCGGTGAGCGGGCAAACCTCTAAGGTTCCACCCGCTCACACCGGTATCATCCAAAACACGACCCGGTCCCGGAGTCAGCCCATTTCCACTCAGGCAGCCGAGCTCTCGCCCGAATCGGCCGAGCCTTCCAAGAAATCCATATCGCCCGCATAACCTTGCGTAACATTACGATCTCTTTTGGCAGCCACTTTCTTGACCCGATTGACATAGGCCCCGGTGCCGGCCGGAATCAGTGATCCTACGATCACGTTTTCCTTGAGCCCGGAAAGCCCGTCGATCTTTCCGGCCACAGCAGCTTCTGTCAGCACCCTTGTCGTTTCCTGGAACGACGCGGCAGAGATGAACGACCTTGTTTGCAGTGAGGCCTTCGTGATGCCCTGCAGAACCGGCATACCCGATGCAATGCCGTATCCTTCGGCCGCAGTCTTTTGGTTCACTTCCTCGAATTCTTCGCGGTCGACCTGCTCGCCAACAAGGAAAGTCGTCTCACCCGGCTCCGTTACCTCGATCTTCTGCAGCATTTGACGAACAATGACTTCGATATGCTTGTCATTGATCTTAACGCCTTGCAGTCGATACACATCCTGCACTTCGTTGATCAGATAATTGGCAAGTGCCTCGACACCCATCACGGCAAGAATATCGTGAGGCACGGGGTTGCCGTCCATAAGAAGATCGCCACGCTCCACAAAATCCCCTTCGTGAACGGACAAGTGCTTGCCCTTGGGGATCATATATTCCCGAGCTTCCAGTTCGGTTCCATCTTCGGCAGCCCCTTCGGGCCGGACAACCACGCGACGCTTCGTCTTGTAGTCTTTACCGAATTCGACCCGCCCGGCGATTTCAGAAATAATCGCATAGTCTTTCGGCTTCCGAGCTTCGAACAACTCGGCCACACGAGGCAAACCGCCGGTGATATCGCGTGTCTTGGAGCTTTCTCTCGGAATTCGCGCGAGAACGTCACCGGCTTGAACCTTGGCGCCGTTCTCAACCGACAGGATTGCATCAACAGACATGTAGTATCGCGCTTCAAGCCCATTCGGCAGCGTGACGACTTCACCTGCTTCGTCACGAAGCGTAATGCGCGGCTTCAACTCACCGCTCTTGGCCTGCTGGCGCCAATCAACGACAACCTTTGAAGCAATACCCGTCTGTTCATCGACGACATCGCGCACCGAGACCCCATCGATCATATCGACAAAGGTGACGGCGCCCTCTCTCTCCGTGATAATCGGAATGGTGTAGGGGTCCCACTCAGCCAACCGGGCACCGCGCTCGACCGAGTTGCCTTCGTCGGCAAGCAGCCTCGACCCGTAAGGTACCTTATGCCGCGCCCGCTCAAGACCGGCATCGTCAATGAGCTGAACTTCAGTATTCCGGCTCATGACGATGAGAATGCCTTCGGAATTTTCGACGACATTCCGATTCTTGATGCGGACCGTGGCATCAAAAGACGCCTCGATAAAGGACTGCTCGGCCCCGCGCTGGGCGGCACCGCCGATGTGGAAGGTCCGCATCGTCAACTGCGTCCCCGGCTCCCCGATGGATTGGGCCGCGATCACGCCGACAGCTTCGCCGATATTGACCGATGTGCCGCGCGCAAGATCCCGGCCGTAACAAGCGGCGCAGATACCGTTGCGGGTTTCACAGGTCAATGGCGAGCGCATGTAGACACTATCAACCGCTCGATTCTCGATGCGATCGACCGTTGGTTCGTCGAGCAGATCCCCTCGTGCGGCAATGATTTCACCCGTTTGAGGATCCTTCACATCCTCTTGTACGGTCCGTCCCAAAATACGATCACCCAGTGAGGCGATGACTTCACCCCCATCGATGACGGCCTTGGCCCGAACGCCGCTCATCGTTCCGCAATCGCTTTCGACAACCACGCAATCCTGAGAGACATCCACCAAGCGCCGTGTCAGATATCCTGAGTTGGCCGTCTTCAACGCGGTATCGGCCAGCCCTTTTCGGGCACCATGGGTCGAGTTGAAGTATTCGAGGACCGTCAAACCCTCCTTGAAGTTCGAAATGATCGGTGTCTCGATGATCTCGCCCGATGGTTTCGCCATCAAGCCCCGCATACCCGCCAATTGGCGGATCTGCGCAGCTGAGCCACGGGCGCCGGAGTGGGCCATCATGTAGACCGAGTTCACTTCGCGCGTCGGGTCGGTCAGAGTCGACGAAATCTCTTTCATCATTTCATCAGCCACGCGGTCCGTGCAGTTCGACCACACGTCCACCACCTTGTTGTACTTCTCACCGCGTGTGATCAGACCCTCAAGATACTGATTTTCGTACTCCTTCACGAGCTCCGAGGCTTCGGCAACGAGTTCCGCCTTGGCTTCGGGAATAACCATATCGTCCTTGCCGAACGAAATACCGGCACGACATGCGTAGTTGAAGCCCAGTGACATCATCTGGTCGGCAAAGATGACCGATTCCTTTTGGCCACAATGCCGGTAAACAGTGTCGAGGACGTTGGTCACTTCCTTTTTGGTCAACATTTGATTGACCAAATCAAAAGAAATCGCCGGATGCTTGGGCAGCACCTGCGCCAGCAGCATGCGGCCCGGCGTTGCCGTCACCCGCCGGACGATTGGCTGATTGTTGGCATCGACTGTCTTAAAGCGAGACTTGATTCGCGTATGCATGCCGATCGAGCCGCTGGCCAAGGCCGCCTCGATCTCTCCGATCGATGAGAAACGCGGGACTTGATGGGCCACGTAGCGCCCATCCCGGAGTCCACTCAGAAGCGTGTCGCGGTCAACCGTCGCCGGGTCAACCACTCGCTCTTCGGAATTGCATAGAACGATATCGTCGTGATCGATCGCCGCATCCAGAGCCTCGCGCGTTTCGATCGAAACGATCCGCCCAAGCTTTTCGGCCCGCTCCATCGACAGATAGTACAGCCCGAGAACGATATCCTGCGACGGCACGATGATGGGCTTACCATTGGCCGGCGACAGAATGTTGTTGGTCGACATCATCAAGACGCGCGCTTCCAGCTGGGCTTCCAGCGATAGCGGCACATGCACCGCCATCTGGTCCCCATCGAAATCGGCATTAAAGGCCGTGCAGACAAGCGGATGCAGCTGGATCGCCTTACCTTCGATCAGAACCGGTTCGAATGCTTGGATGCCGAGTCGGTGCAGCGTCGGCGCCCGGTTCAACATGACCGGATGCTCACGAATAACTTCGTCCAGGATGCCCCAGACCTCAGGGCGCTCCTTCTCTACCATCCTTTTGGCGGCTTTGATGGTCGAGGCCATCCCGTAGAGTTCGAGCTTATGGTAGATGAACGGCTTGAACAGTTCGAGCGCCATCTTCTTCGGAAGCCCGCACTGGTGGAGTTTCAACTCCGGACCAACGACGATGACCGACCGACCGGAATAGTCCACACGCTTGCCGAGCAGATTCTGCCGGAACCGGCCCTGCTTGCCCTTGAGCATGTCCGACATCGATTTCAGCGGCCGCTTGTTCGCGCCGGTAATGACCCGTCCGCGCCGACCATTGTCGAACAGCGCGTCGACCGCTTCTTGAAGCATACGCTTTTCGTTGCGGACGATGATGTCGGGGGCGCGCAACTCCATCAGTCGCTTCAATCGATTATTTCGATTGATCACCCGGCGGTATAGATCGTTCAGATCCGAGGTCGCAAACCGCCCGCCATCCAGCGGCACCAAAGGCCGCAACTCCGGCGGTATCACGGGAACGACGTCCAGAATCATACATTCCGGCCGCGTCCCGCTTTCAAGGAACGCTTCGATCAATTTCAAGCGCTTGACGAGTTTCTTGCGTTTGGCTTCCGATCCGGTTTCGCGAAGATCCTCGCGAACCGTCTTGCGGTCCTCTTCGAGATCGATTGCCTGCAGCATGTCTTTCAACGCCTCGGCACCGATTTTCGCCGTAAATGAGTCCTCGCCGAATTCGTCTTGATAGCGGGCGAACTCGTCCTCGCTCAAAAGCTGATTTCGTTTCAGCGGCGTCAGTCCGGGCTCGATGACGACGAAATTCTCAAAATACAATACCCGCTCAAGATCCTTGAGCGTCATATCGACCATCAGCCCAATCCGGCTCGGCAATGACTTCAAGAACCAAATATGCGCCACCGGGCACGCCAAATCGATATGCCCCATGCGTTCACGGCGCACTTTCGACAAGGTCACTTCGACACCGCATTTCTCGCAGACGATGCCCTTGTACTTCATCCTCTTATACTTGCCGCACAGGCATTCGTAGTCCTTGATCGGCCCGAAAATCCGTGCACAGAACAATCCATCCCGTTCCGGCTTGAACGTCCGGTAGTTGATTGTCTCCGGCTTTTTGATCTCACCATAAGACCATGAGCGGATTTGCTCGGAACTTGCGATCGAGATTCGAATTTGATCGAAGCTTTGCGGGCTGGTGACTTGGCCGAGGATATTGATCAACTCGTTCATGCACCGACTCCTAAAAATATTCCTCGCGCGGAAAAAGCCGCCTGCGGGTCCGCGAATTCCCACCGGGGCATAGTCGGGTCGGGAGTCGGGCGAATGCCGACCCCCGATAAAGACTTCAGTCGCTCTGGCCGAGTTCGACGTTCAAGCCGAGAGACCGCAGTTCCTTGACCAAAACGTTGAAGCTCTCTGGGATGCCACTCTCGAAATTATCATCTCCGCGTACGATCGCTTCATAAACTTTCGTACGACCCGACACATCATCCGACTTGACCGTGAGCATCTCTTGAAGCGTATACGCCGCTCCATAGGCTTGGAGTGCCCAAACCTCCATCTCTCCGAAGCGCTGGCCGCCGAATTGGGCCTTACCGCCGAGCGGCTGCTGGGTAACCAAGCTATACGGACCAATCGACCGAGCATGGATCTTATCATCAACCAGATGGTGCAACTTCAGCATATAGATGTAGCCAACCGTCACCATCCGATGAAATTGCTCTCCGGTCCGGCCATCGAACAGGGTCACCTGACCGCTCGATTCAAGGCCCGCCTGGAGCAACATATCAACGATATCGTCCTCGCGGGCACCATCAAATACCGGTGTCGCCATCGGCACGCCATTGCGGAGATTGCCCGCCATCTCGAGCAATTCGGCGTCGTCGAGATCGGAAACATCCGCCTCGAACTGTTCGTCGCCGTAGATCCGCTTCAACTTGTCGAGCAAGACCTGTTTGGTCGGATCATTCATTTGCCCATTGATGGACTCCAGCATCTCGGAAATCTGCTTACCGAGATTGGCCGACGCCCAACCGAGATGGGTTTCAAGAATCTGGCCCACATTCATTCGAGACGGCACGCCCAGCGGGTTAAGGACAATATCCGCCGGCGTTCCGTCTTCGAGATACGGCATGTCTTCTACCGGCATGATCCGCGATACGACGCCCTTATTACCGTGGCGCCCCGCCATCTTGTCGCCGGGTTGCATCTTGCGCTTAATGGCAATGAAGACCTTAACCATCTTCATCACACCGGGCGGCAATTCATCGCCACGCTGAAGCTTGTCGACCTTGTCTTCGAACCGACGCTGCAAGCTCTGGACCGACTGCTCGAACTGTTGAACAACTGCTTCTGCGTCGCTCATCACGGTATCGCTATCGACCGTGATCTGCTTCCATTGCGGGACCGACAACGCATCGAGATCACCGTTTTCGATGGGCCGACCCGTTGGGAAACCCTTCGGACCCGAAACCGCTGTCTGACCAACGAGTTGTTCCCGCAAACGGGCGACATATCCCCGTTCGAGAATGCCACGTTCATCATCCCGGTCCTTGGCCAATCTTTCGATCTCGGCCCGCTCGATGGCAAGCGCCCGTTCATCCTTGTCGACACCCCGGCGTGAGAATACCCGGACCTCAACGATCGTACCCGTAACCCCCGGAGGCAATCGCAGCGACGTGTCACGGACATCCGAAGCCTTTTCGCCGAAAATAGCCCGGAGTAGCTTCTCCTCCGGCGTCATCGGGCTCTCACCCTTCGGGGTCACTTTGCCGACGAGAATATCGCCAGGGTTCACCTCGGCGCCGACATAAACGATACCGGCTTCGTCAAGCTGGCGTAGACTTTCTTCGCCCACATTGGGAATGTCGCGGGAGATTTCTTCTTGGCCCAGTTTGGTATCCCGGGCCATGACTTCAAATTCTTCGATATGGATCGACGTAAAAACGTCATCGCGAACGATCCGCTCCGACAACAAGATCGAATCTTCGAAGTTGTATCCATTCCACGGCATAAAAGCGACCAAGACATTTCGCCCAAGGGCCAAGTCACCGAGATCCGTCGACGGACCATCGGCAATGATGTCGCCGCGATTGACCGCATCGCCCTTGCGAACGAGCGGACGCTGCGTGATGCAGGTATTCTGGTTCGAACGCTGAAACTTCAGTAGATTGTAGATATCGACGTTAGATGCGCCGTCGGCGATGTCTTCCGTTGCCCTGATGACGATGCGCGTCCCATCAACCTGATCGACCACACCCGTCCGTCGGGCACTCAGCGCGACGCCGGAGTCCTTGGCAACCGTCCCTTCCATACCCGTACCGACCAGCGGCGCTTCGGCACGCAGCAGCGGCACAGCTTGCCGCTGCATGTTAGACCCCATCAAAGCGCGGTTCGCATCATCGTTTTCCAAGAACGGAATCAGGGCCGCCGCAACAGAAACGATTTGCTTCGGACTGACGTCGATCAGGTCGATGGCTTCGGGCCGCGACAACATATAGTCGCCGCCCGATCGGGTCGAAATCAACTCGGAAACGAATCGGCCTTCATCGTCAAGTTCCGCATTCGCCTGGGCAATGGTGAACCGGCTTTCTTCCATGGCGGACAAATAGATGACTTCATCCGTCACTTGGCCATGGCTGACCCGGCGATACGGGCTTTCGATGAAGCCGTATTTGTTCACCCGAGCGTAGGTTGCAAGACTGTTGATCAAACCGATATTCGGCCCTTCGGGCGTCTCGATCGGACAAATCCGACCATAATGCGTCGGATGAACGTCACGCACCTCGAATCCAGCCCGCTCACGAGTCAGACCCCCCGGCCCAAGCGCCGACAGACGGCGTTTGTGAGTGATTTCCGAGAGTGGATTGGTCTGATCCATGAACTGAGAAAGCTGCGAGGACCCAAAGAATTCGCGAACCGCGGCTGCCGCCGGCTTCGCATTGATCAGGTCATGCGGCATAACCGTATCGATATCGACGCTGCTCATCCGTTCGCGGATCGCCCGCTCCATCCGCAGCAGACCGACGCGATATTGGTTCTCCATAAGCTCACCNACCGACCGAACACGGCGGTTGGCCAGATTGTCGATATCGTCGATCTCACCCCGGCCATCCTTCAAATCCAGAAGAATGCGGAGAATTTCAAGAATATCGACCTTCCGCAAAACGCGCATCTGATCATCCGTCTCAAGCCCGAGACGCGAGTTCATCTTGACGCGCCCAACAGCGGACAAATCGTACCGCTCGGTCTCGAAGAACAGATCACCAAACAGCTTCTCGGCGGACTCCAGCGTTGGCGGCTCACCGGGGCGCATGACCCGGTAAATGTCGATCAGCGCATCTTCGCGCGTTGCATTCTTGTCTATTGCCAGCGTATTGCGCAAATAGGGACCGACATTCGAATGGTCGATCGCGAGAACCGGAATTTCATCGACACTCTTTTCGGCGAGCGTAGCAAGCATGGGCTCGTCTACCTCGTCGCCCGCTTCGAAGAAGACTTCGCCAGTGCTCTCGTCAATAATATCCGACGCCAGATATTTACCGATCAGTTCTTCTTGAGCGACCAGCTGATTCTGAAGGCCAGCCTCGACGAGTTTCCGCGCCGTCCGTGGGGTAATCTTCGTCCCGGCCTCAGCCGCCACTTCCCCGGTATCGGCATTGATCAAATCATTGATCAGCTTGACACCGCGCAACTGCTCGGCGTCAAACGGGGTTGTCCAGCCGTCAGTCGTCCGCTTGAATGTCGTCGTCTGGTAGAAATACTGAAGAATTTCCTCGCGACTCATCCCCATCGCCTCATAGGGAGCGAGTTGACGGCCTTCCTCTGCGACCTCGGCACGGCGCTTCTCTGTTTCTGCGCCATCAAGCGCCAGCAGCAGCGTCGAACAGGGCAGTTTCCGCCGACGATCGATACGAACATACAAGACGTCTTTCGCATCGAATTCGAAGTCCAGCCACGACCCACGATAGGGAATCACACGGGCGGCAAACAGGTATTTGCCGGACGCGTGTGTCTTGCCCTTGTCGTGATCAAAGAAAACGCCGGGGCTGCGATGCATCTGTGAAACGATAACCCGTTCCGTACCGTTGATCACGAAGGTGCCGTTGCCCGTCATCAGGGGCATGTCGCCCATGTAGACGTCCTGCTCCTTGATGTCTCTGATCGACTTCAAGCCCGTTTCTTCTTCGACATCAAAGACAGTCAGGCGCAACGTAACCTTGAGCGGCGCGGCATAAGTCAATCCGCGTTGTTGGCACTCTTCAATATCGTATTTCGGGTGTTCGAGTTCATAATGAACGAAATCGATTTCCGCCCGTTCCGAGAAGTCTCGAATCGGAAATACCGATTTGAAGACCTCCTGCAGACCCAAAAATTGCCGCTCTTCCGGCTTTTCATGCATCTGGAGAAACTGATCATAGGAGCTGCGCTGCACCTCGATCAGATTGGGCATCTGGGCGACCTCGGGAATTCGCCCGAAGTTTTTGCGGACGCGCTTACGACCCGTGAATGACTTGGTCATATATGCCCCTCGATTAAGCAGGGTTGGTCTGTTACCGCAGTGCTACCGAAATTCGCGGTTCGATCCGGCGCAGGGCGGTCCGGCGACAAAAGGCCTACAGGGTAACGATCCGCGACGGATGTTGTTCCTGTTGCCGTCCATTCGCCGCACTGCCTTGCCCCGGCTGAGCCTGTCGGCAACGCCTTCGGCGACTTATCGGCCTTTTGATCGGCCGAAAACGACAAAAAGCACCCAGCGACGACCGGTTCAGGTCTCCCCGAACCGGCGTCGCGAAAGGCGCAATTTAAAAAAGAAGCTTTCGTCACGCGATCTTACTTGACTTCGACCGTGGCGCCCGCTTCTTCAAGTTGCTTCTTCATCTTCGCCGCTTCGTCCTTATTGACACCTTCCTTCAGCGGCTTCGGCGCACCCTCGACCAAATCCTTGGCTTCCTTCAGGCCCAGACCGGTGATGGCACGTACTTCCTTAATGACGTTGATCTTCTTGTCGCCAGCGCTGGCAAGAATCACGTCAAACTCGGTCTGCTCTTCCTCGGGCGCCGCATCGGCGCCGGCGCCACCGCCAGCAGCAACCGCCACCGGCGCTGCAGCGGAAACACCCCATTTTTCTTCCAGCATCTTCGAAAGCTCGGCGGCTTCGATGACGGTAAGGGAGGAAAGCTCATCAACGAGCTTGTCCAGATTTGCCATTTTTTTAACTCCTGACTTGAACGTGTTCTATACTTGGAACGATGCCTGTATCAGGCCGCCTGATCCTTGTCGGCATACGCCTTGAGCACTCGGGCCATTTGACCGCCTGGCGCCTGAAGAACACCCGCGATTCGTGTGGCCGGGGTCTGAATCACGCCTACGATTTTGCCGCGCAACTCGTCGAGAGATGGCAGCTTCGCAAGAGCAATGATGTCATCAGCACCCAATCTCTGGGATCCCATCGCCCCACCAAGCACTTTCAGCTTCGAATTCTTCTCCGAATAGCCGACAGCCACACGGGCCGCTGCCACTGGATCCGACGAAACCGCAATAGCGGTGGGACCTGTAAAGAGATCCGCCAACTGCTCGAATGGCGTCGCTTCAAGGGCGATTTTAGCGAGCCTGTTCTTGGTCACCGTGAATGAGGCACCCGCCTCGCGCATTTGGCCTCGGAGAGTCGTAACTTCCGCTACGGTCAGCCCGGTTTGGTGGGTAACGACCACCAACTTGGCTGTTCCGAATGCCTCATGCAACGCGGCGACCTTCTCTTCCTTCTGTGGACGTCTCACGGATCGCCTCCGTTGTTCGACTGCCGCCCGGCCCATGACCGCGACGGCGCCGCACATTAAAACCAGGTCCACCTTCCAGCCGCNGCGTCGAAACGCTCTTGCTGAAGAGGCAGACCACACCGTCCTGCCCTAGAAGTTCAAGTCACACTGTCCAACTCAACCGTTAGGTCATTAGAACAAAGCAGCCCTGAAACTCCCGTCTGTGCAGGATTTGCGGCCAAAATATGACCCACCTGCAGTCTCGGACAGAAATCCGCGCCGAAACTCGTCATATGTGACGAAACGACGCGGCCGTTACGCCCGCGAAATGCGGACGCCACCAACCTCGACCACCGCCCTTAGGCAGCTGCCGACGCCGATTCCGTTGAAACCGTACCTAGATCGATACGGATACCGGGGCCCATCGTAGAGGCCACGACGAGTTTCTTCAGATATGTGCCTTTCGCCCCCGATGGCTTGGCACGGAAAATTGCATCAACGAGCGCCCTGACGTTTTCCGCAATGGCGTCGTCATCGAAACTAATTTTGCCGACTCCCGCATGGACAACACCGGCGCGCTCTGCCCGAAATTCTACCGACCCGCCCTTTGCCGCAGCAATGGCACCGGCGACGTCAGCCGTAACGGTTCCAAGCTTCGGATTTGGCATGAGTCCGCGGGGACCGAGGATCTTACCCAGACGACCAACCACCGGCATCATATCGGGCGTCGCAATGACACGATCGAAGTCAAGGCGGCCTCCTTGAATTTCCTGCGCCAATTCTTCGGCGCCAACCACATCTGCACCAGCGGCGGTTGCGGCCTCGGCCTTTTCAGCGCGCGCGAAGACGGCGACACGAACGGTCTTGCCGGTGCCATTGGGGAGCTGCACCATCCCCCGAACCATTTGGTCGGCGTGCCGGGGATCAATCCCTAGATTCATCGCCACTTCCACGGTCTCGTCGAATTTGACGGTCGACCGCTCCTTCAGCATCCGAACGGCGTCCGTCAGCGAGTAGGTTTGATCCGGGTCGACACCCTCGCGGACACGACGCAGGCGTTTGCTTAACTTAGCCATATCCTAGCCCTCCACCACGTCGATGCCCATGGAGCGGCAAGATCCACGAACCATGCGCACAGCCGCGTCCATATCGAAAGCATTAAGGTCGACCATTTTCGTTTCGGCGATCTCCCGGGCCTGGGCCACGGTGATCGTGCCAACCTTCGTTTTGTTTGGTGTGGGACTACCCTTGCCAATCCCCGCCGCCTTCTTGATCAGATAGCCAGCCGGCGGGGTCTTCGTGACGAATGTGAATGTTCTGTCACCAAAGGCAGTGATCACAACCGGGATGGGCATGCCCTTTTCAAGGTGCTGCGTCGCCGCGTTGAAGGCCTTGCAGAACTCCATGATATTAAGGCCGCGCTGACCCAAGGCCGGGCCAATCGGCGGAGACGGATTCGCCGCCCCGGCCGGGACTTCCAACTTGATATAACCAACGATCTTCTTTGCCATTTATCGCTTCCCTTGATTTTTGATCCGGCTCAATGACCGGACGGCGGAAAGATGCGGTGCGGCCATGGCGGGCCTCCCGCAGCGCCCCAAATGCAAGATTTAAATTTTCTCGACCTGGGTATACTCCAGTTCGACAGGGGTCGCCCGACCAAAGATGGACACAGCCACTTTGAGTCGCGCGCGCTCCTCGTCGACTTCTTCAACATAGCCCGTAAATGAGGTGAACGGCCCGTCGGTAACCCGAACCTGTTCGCCGACCTCAAAGGTGATCGACGGCTTCGGCCGCTCCAATCCATCCTTGACCTGTTTAAGAATGCGATCGGCCTCGGCATCACTGATCGGCATGGGCTTCCCCCGTGCGCCGAGAATGCCTGCGACCTTGTTCGTATTCTTGACCAGATTCCAGCTTTCATCGGTCAAGTCCATACGAACGAGGACATAGCCCGGGAAGAATTTTCGTTCGGCATTGACCTTCTGGCCCCGCCGAACTTCAACGACCTCTTCGGTAGGAACGGAGATCTGCTCGAAAAGGTCGGTCATTCCCTTCTTTTCGGCCTGCTCCTTGAGAGCCTCGGCGACACGTTTCTCAGAACCGGAATAGGCTTGGACCACATACCAGCGCATCGCCATGGTCAGCCTCCGATGCCAAGTATGAATTGGATGGCCACAGCCGATATCTGATCGACCACAAGAAAGAAAAGTGCCATAATCGTCACGAACACGAAGACCATTGCCGTCGTGATCGCAGTTTCCTTACGCGTCGGCCACGTAACTTTGGAAACCTCTTGCCGGACCTGGCGAACATACTCGGCTGGATTGGTTCTTGCCATGGCGTGGTAAAGGCTTTCACTACAGCACAAAGGCCGACCCGCAATTAGCGCGTCGACCGCTTGATCGTTCTTTGTCTTAGGCCCGGATGGCAGGAGTGGAGGGACTCGAACCCCCAGCCCCCGGTTTTGGAGACCGGTGCTCTACCAATTGAGCTACACTCCTTTAAGATGGGAGCATCTGCCCCAACCGACCGTCGATCCTTAGACTATAGATACTGCCGACGATAGCGCCGAGAGTCATGCCCTCGGCCCATATCCGGTTCGGCCGCGTTTTAGCTGAACGGAGCCGGTGATGCAACAGGAATCACCACCACTTTGGCTCCGGCCACCCTTTGAGACTGATCCTGTTATTCGACGATGGTGGCGACGACGCCGGCCCCGACGGTCCGGCCGCCCTCGCGGATGGCGAAGCGAAGTCCTTCATCCATCGCTATCGGTGCGATCAACGTCACTTCCATCGATACGTTGTCCCCCGGCATCACCATCTCCGTGCCCTCCGGAAGCGCAACCATGCCCGTCACATCCGTCGTACGGAAGTAGAATTGCGGACGGTAATTCGAGAAAAACGGCGTATGACGACCGCCCTCTTCCTTCGTCAGAATATAGGCCTCCGCCTTGAACTTCGTGTGCGGCGTGATCGATCCCGGCTTCGCCAAAACCTGACCCCGCTCCACGTCCTCACGCTTCGTGCCACGAAGCAGCGCGCCGATATTGTCACCGGCCTCGCCGCTGTCCAGAAGCTTGCGGAACATCTCCACGCCCGTGCATACCGTCTTTACCGTCTTGTGAAGGCCGACGATTTCTACCTCCTCGCCCACCTTCACAATACCGCGCTCCACACGACCCGTCACAACCGTACCACGGCCCGAAATCGAGAACACATCCTCGATCGGCATCAGGAACGGCAGATCCTTCGGACGATCCGGCGTCGGAATATACTCATCGACATGCTTCATCAGCTCAAGGATCGCTTCCTTGCCAAGCTTGTCGTCCGTGTCCTCAATCGCTGCCAGCGCCGAACCCTTGACAATCGGTATGTCGTCGCCCGGAAAATCATAAGAGCTCAGAAGCTCACGGATCTCCATCTCCACCAGTTCCAACAACTCTTCGTCGTCCACCTGGTCACACTTGTTCATGAACACGACCAACCCGGGAACACCAACCTGACGCGCCAGCAAAATGTGCTCGCGCGTCTGCGGCATCGGACCGTCGGCCGCCGAAACCACCAAAATCGCACCATCCATCTGCGCCGCGCCCGTGATCATGTTCTTCACGTAGTCAGCGTGACCGGGGCAATCCACATGCGCATAGTGACGGGCCGACGTCTCGTATTCCACATGCGCCGTCGAGATCGTGATACCCCGGGCCTTCTCCTCCGGCGCCTTGTCGATCGCATCATACGCCAAGTAGCTGCCGGACCCTGAGGACTCGAACAGAACCTTCGTTATCGCCGCCGTCAGCGTCGTCTTGCCGTGGTCTACGTGACCAATCGTTCCGATGTTCGCGTGCGGCTTGTTCCGCTCAAATTTCGCCTTGGCCATCTTCTCAAACTCTCCGTTCTCAGAATGCTGCTCTCGGACCGCTAAGCCAGTTTAGCCTTGACCTCGTCTGCGATCGCCTGCGGCACGGGGCTATAGTGGTCGAAGAACATGGTGTATTGGGCGCGACCTTGGGACATCGACCGCAAGGTATTCACATATCCGAACATGTTCGCCAAGGGGACCATCGCATTGACGACATTTGCGTTGCCGCGATTCTCCATCCCCGTCACGTTGCCGCGACGGCTATTCAGATCGCCGATGATGTCACCCATATACTCTTCCGGTGTCACCACTTCAACGCGCATGACCGGTTCCAACAGAACAGGCTTCGCCTTCGGAATGCCTTCCCGATAGGCGGCCCGAGAGGCAATCTCAAACGCCATGACGCTCGAGTCGACATCATGGTACGCGCCATCCACCAAGGTGACTTTGAAGTCAACCATCGGGAAGCCGGCGATCACCCCAGTGTCCTTCGACGATTCCAGGCCATGCTGCACGCCCGGGATATATTCCTTCGGAACCGAGCCGCCAACAATCTTGCTCTCGAACTGAAACCCTTCTCCTCGTTCGAGCGGCTCGAATTGCAGCTTGATTCGAGCGAATTGACCCGAACCACCGGTCTGCTTCTTGTGGGTATAGTCAACTTCGGCCTTGGCGGAAATCGTCTCGCGATAGGCAACTTGCGGAGCCCCGACATTCGCTTCGACCTTGAACTCCCGCTTCATGCGGTCGACCAAGATATCGAGGTGAAGCTCGCCCATGCCCTTAATGACGGTCTGCCCACTTTCGTGATCGACGCTAACCCGGAAGGAGGGGTCTTCGGCGGCGAGACGCTGCAACGCCGTCGACATCTTTTCCTGGTCGGCCTTCGATTTCGGCTCAACAGCCACCTCAATCACCGGATCGGGAAATTCCATCCTTTCCAGCACGATGGGCTTCGCCGGGTCACAAAGCGTATCGCCTGTCGTTGAGTTCTTCAGGCCAACCAACGCCACAATATCGCCCGCCGATGCAAACTTGATCTCTTCTCGCGTGTTTGCGTGCATCAACAGCATCCGTCCGACGCGCTCACGCTGCTCCTTCACGCTGTTGAAGACATAACTGCCGGCTTCAACAGTTCCCGAATAGACCCGCACAAAAGTCAGCGACCCGACATAGGGATCCGACATGATCTTAAAGGCCAGCGCCGAGAAAGGGGCTTCGTCGTCAGTCGGACGTTCGGCACGCTCTTCCGTGGACGGAATCAAGCCTTCGACCCGCGCGACGTCAAAGGGGCTCGGCAAATAATCGACGACGGCGTCGAGCAGCGGCTGTACGCCCTTGTTCTTAAAGGCCGTCCCCAACAGGACTGGAACGAAGCTCAGACCAATCGTTCCCTTGCGAATGCAGGCCCGCAAGGTATCAGCATCCGGCTCCTTGCCGTCGAGATAAGCCTCCATTGCAGCATCATCATGCTCAACGGCGGTCTCAAGCAGCTTATACCGCCACTCTGCGGCGTGCTCCTTAAGGTCCTCAGGAATTTCTTGGTATTCGAATTCCGCGCCGAGCGACTCGTCTTTCCAGACGATCGCACGCATCTCTACCAAGTCGACCACGCCGACGAAATCGGACTCGTTGCCGATGGGCAACTGAAGCACCAACGGCGTCGCACCCAATCGATCAATGATCATGTCAACGCTGCGATAGAAATTCGCGCCGATGCGATCCATCTTGTTGATGAAGCACATGCGCGGAACCTTATACTTGTCCGCTTGACGCCAAACCGTCTCAGACTGCGGCTCGACGCCGGCAACAGAGTCAAAAACCGCAACCGCGCCATCAAGGACACGCAATGACCGCTCGACTTCGATGGTGAAGTCGACATGGCCCGGCGTGTCAATGATATTGACGCGATGGTCCCGCCAGAAGCAAGTCGTCGCGGCTGACGTGATCGTTATGCCGCGCTCCTGCTCTTGCTCCATCCAGTCCATTGTCGCGGCGCCGTCATGGACTTCGCCAATCTTATGCGAACGGCCCGTGTAATAGAGAACCCGTTCGGTCGTCGTCGTTTTACCCGCATCGATATGCGCCATGATACCGATATTTCGGTATCTGGCGATCGGTGTCTGGCGCTTTAAAGACATAATGCCATTCCCGGTTTACAGTCGGATGATCGCCTTACCAGCGGTAATGCGAGAACGCTTTGTTGGCCTCAGCCATCTTGTGCGTGTCCTCGCGCTTTTTCACCGCCGCGCCGCGCTGATTGGCGGCGTCAAGAAGCTCGTTGCAGAGCCGATCGACCATCGTGGTTTCTGAACGTTTGCGCGCGGCAACAATTAACCAGCGGATCGCCAGCGCCTGGCTGCGCTCGGAACGAACCTCAACTGGAACCTGATATGTTGCGCCACCGACTCGGCGAGAGCGAACCTCGACTTGGGGCCTTACATTGCCGAGCGCATCGTGGAACAATTGAACTGGGTCGGCCTTCGCGCGGGCTTCAAGCCTCTCGAGAGCACCGTAAACGATCCCCTCGGCAACGGACTTTTTGCCGTCGCGCATGACGTTGCTCATAAACTTGCTGATAACGATGTCCCCGAACTTCGGATCTGGAAGGACTTCGCGTTTTTCTGCCCTATGGCGCCGTGACATGATTCTATCCCTTACTTCGGTCGTTTTGCGCCATACTTCGAACGGCGCTGCTTCCGGTTCTTGACACCCTGCGTATCCAATGCGCCGCGCACCGTGTGATACCGGACGCCGGGAAGGTCCTTCACACGACCACCACGGATCAGCACGACCGAGTGCTCCTGAAGGTTGTGTCCTTCACCCGGAATATAGCTTGTGACCTCGAACCCATTGGTCAGCCGCACACGCGCGACCTTCCGAAGTGCCGAGTTCGGCTTCTTCGGTGTCGTGGTATAGACACGCGTGCAAACACCGCGTTTTTGCGGGCAAGCCTCAAGCGCCGGAACTTTGTTGCGCGCCCGCACCGGCGTGCGCGGCTTACGGATCAACTGGTTGATCGTTGGCATATCAGCCCTTTTATAACTCGTTTGGTCATCAGCTCTGCCCAGGCATCATCAACCTGCACAGACCGCGAAAGGCCCAGTCCGGTTGCTGGCACTAGATTGCTGCCCGATTGCGAAAAGCGCCGATGCCGACGAAACACAAAACAAAAGAAAGCCTGCCAGATCTATCTGCCTTCAGCAGACTGGCGGCTTTCAGTGGATCACCGGATAAGACCGGTTAATCAAATTTCGTCGCTTCACCGACGGCGATCAGCGTCTAGACAACGGATATCTACAGCCAGGTCCCGTCAAGGTGCGCGGAATATACGGATGCGGAGCTATTCCGTCAAGCAGACTCCATATATCCCGACGGATTGGCAATCAACGAACCCGGTGAGCGGGCAAACCTCTAAGGTTCCACCCGCTCACACCGGTATCATCCAAAACACGACCCGGTCCCGGAGTCAGCCCATTTCCACTCAGGCAGCCGAGCTCTCGCCCGAATCGGCCGAGCCTTCCAAGAAATCCATATCGCCCGCATAACCTTGCGTAACATTACGATCTCTTTTGGCAGCCACTTTCTTGACCCGATTGACATAGGCCCCGGTGCCGGCCGGAATCAGTGATCCTACGATCACGTTTTCCTTGAGCCCGGAAAGCCCGTCGATCTTTCCGGCCACAGCAGCTTCTGTCAGCACCCTTGTCGTTTCCTGGAACGACGCGGCAGAGATGAACGACCTTGTTTGCAGTGAGGCCTTCGTGATGCCCTGCAGAACCGGCATACCCGATGCAATGCCGTATCCTTCGGCCGCAGTCTTTTGGTTCACTTCCTCGAATTCTTCGCGGTCGACCTGCTCGCCAACAAGGAAAGTCGTCTCACCCGGCTCCGTTACCTCGATCTTCTGCAGCATTTGACGAACAATGACTTCGATATGCTTGTCATTGATCTTAACGCCTTGCAGTCGATACACATCCTGCACTTCGTTGATCAGATAATTGGCAAGTGCCTCGACACCCATCACGGCAAGAATATCGTGAGGCACGGGGTTGCCGTCCATAAGAAGATCGCCACGCTCCACAAAATCCCCTTCGTGAACGGACAAGTGCTTGCCCTTGGGGATCATATATTCCCGAGCTTCCAGTTCGGTTCCATCTTCGGCAGCCCCTTCGGGCCGGACAACCACGCGACGCTTCGTCTTGTAGTCTTTACCGAATTCGACCCGCCCGGCGATTTCAGAAATAATCGCATAGTCTTTCGGCTTCCGAGCTTCGAACAACTCGGCCACACGAGGCAAACCGCCGGTGATATCGCGTGTCTTGGAGCTTTCTCTCGGAATTCGCGCGAGAACGTCACCGGCTTGAACCTTGGCGCCGTTCTCAACCGACAGGATTGCATCAACAGACATGTAGTATCGCGCTTCAAGCCCATTCGGCAGCGTGACGACTTCACCTGCTTCGTCACGAAGCGTAATGCGCGGCTTCAACTCACCGCTCTTGGCCTGCTGGCGCCAATCAACGACAACCTTTGAAGCAATACCCGTCTGTTCATCGACGACATCGCGCACCGAGACCCCATCGATCATATCGACAAAGGTGACGGCGCCCTCTCTCTCCGTGATAATCGGAATGGTGTAGGGGTCCCACTCAGCCAACCGGGCACCGCGCTCGACCGAGTTGCCTTCGTCGGCAAGCAGCCTCGACCCGTAAGGTACCTTATGCCGCGCCCGCTCAAGACCGGCATCGTCAATGAGCTGAACTTCAGTATTCCGGCTCATGACGATGAGAATGCCTTCGGAATTTTCGACGACATTCCGATTCTTGATGCGGACCGTGGCATCAAAAGACGCCTC
>SL_7KL_010_BRINEDRAFT_10000414_pt1 | contig 20124 bp, 17 predicted proteins | sample SodLak_010_BRINE_FD_10663 | JGI IMG/M metagenome (IMG submission 10663)
ATCTTTTGATTCCACATATCCGGTAATTCATCAACGTTTGTCCCTTCGTTAAAGATTGAGCGCTCAATTTCATAACGAATTAAAATATGTAATGGATACGTTAATTCATCCGCTTCAACACGGATGAATGATTCTTCGACTCTATTAATGCCGCGGTAAAAGGCTTCAACGTTCACATCTTTTAATTGCTCTGGGAAAAGGCTTTTTAGTTTGGTGAAATGAACATTCCAAAATTCCTTGCTTCTTCCAATGACATTTTCATAAAATCTGGATTGAGATTCATGAATCCCCATCGATGCGCCGTTTCCTAAATTGGTCATGTCAAAAACTTCATCGATTTGTTGTTCATATAGCGCGTGACCAAGTTCGTGAATGCCTGCAAATATAGAAGAGAAGACAAAGTTTTCTAAATACCTAACGGTTAGACGAACATCTTTAGAATGCGTGTTCCATGTGAATGGGTGCACGCTTTCTTTTAACCCACCACGATCTAAATTATAGTCAAAAACATCGAGTAAATATTCCACAAATTCTTTTTGTGTTTCTTTCGGATAATTTCTACTGATAAAATCATCATTTTCTTTTTCTTTGGCTTCTAAAATCTCTTGAACAAAAGGCACCAATTCTTCTTTAATTAAATCAAAGAATTCATCGTATTTTTCCATGTTCATGCCTTCTTCAAAATCATCGAGTAAGACGTTATAAGGCACGTCTGTATCACTTCTATAAGCAACCATCTTTTTTTGATAGTTAATGATTTTTTCTAAATACGGTTTAAACGCTTCAAAATCATCGTTTTCTTTCGCGTCTTCCCATACTCTTTGAGCCATGGTACGCATTTTATTGTATTCGATATATTCCCCTTTAGGAATTTTATCAATTTTATCTAAGCCTTTTTTAGCTTTCTCTACTTCTCTTTTTTGGTTATCATTTAAATCTTCACTTTGAGCGAGCAAACTATTAATCGCTTGTTTATACTCTTTTGAAGTCGTTAAAGAAAAGTGTTCACCGCTGATAATTGAAAGCATTTCAGAACGATATGGAAAACAGTCTTTCGGGGCTTCTGTATTCGAATCCCAACTGGCAATTGAAAGCACCGTTTGGTAAGCTTTCATCTTTTTTTGTATTCCCTTAAATGTATCAAAATCACTCATTGTATACTCCTTTCAAACAAAGCAAAATATCTGCTTTATAACCGATTAAAATAATCCTTTTGCGTTGCCTAAATCATCAATATCCATATCCATTGCGGCGGGGCGTTTAGGAAGTCCTGGCATCGTCATCATATCGCCTGTTAACGCCACAATAAATCCTGCGCCAATAGATGGAGATAATTCTCTGATCGTAATCTCAAAATCTCTTGGTCTTCCAATTAATTTGGGGTCATCACTCAAAGAGTTTTGGGTTTTAGCCATACAAACTTGAAGCTTGTCCCAGCCGTTTTTCTTAAATTTTCTTAATTGGTTTTTCGCTTTTTTAGAGAAATTAACCCCTTTCGCCCCATAAACGGTGGTAGCGATTTTGGTAATTTTATCTTCTAATGAATCATCGTTTTCGTATAATCGTTTGAATGTTAGGGTATTGTTTTCCATTGATTTTAACACTTTGTTCGCAAGATCAACAGCACCTTCTCCACCTTTTTCCCAGTGTTTAGAGACACTGTAAGGATGGTTGTTTGATGCTAACCATTCACTTAACGCATTAATTTCAGCGTCAGTATCATGTACAAAATGGTTAATCGCAACCACATAAGGAACATTGAAGGCTTGCAAGGTTTCTATATGTTTTTCTAAATTTTCTACCCCGGCTTTTAATGCTTCAACGTTTTCTTCTTTTAATAAATCTTTTTTCACACCACCATGCATCTTAAGCGCTCTAACAGTAGCAACTATGACCACAGCACTGGGGTCAAAGCCTGCTTGGCGAGATTTAATATTAAAGAATTTCTCAGCGCCTAAATCTGCCCCAAAGCCCGCTTCTGTGATGACATAATCGGACAATTTACGTGCCATATTTGTGGCGATGATACTATTGGCACCGTGTGCAATATTCGCAAATGGTCCCCCATGGACTAAGGCCGGGGTGTTTTCTAAGGTTTGAACCAAGTTTGGTTTAATCGCATCTCTTAAAATTAAAGTGATTGCGCCTTCAGCCCCTAAATCGCCGACTGTGACATTTTCACGCGCGTAAGTATTCGCAACCACAATTCTTTTAATACGCGCTTTAAGATCGTGGATGTCGCTTGCTAAACATAATACTGCCATAATCTCTGAGGCGACTGTTATATTAAAGCCATCTTGTCTAGGGATTGAGTTTCCAACCCCACCGAGTCCAACTGTCACATCTCTTAAGGCACGATCATTCATATCAAGTGCGCGTTTCCAAGTAATACGGCGTGGGTCAATATTTAAATCGTTCCCTTGATGTAGATGGTTATCAATCATGGCGCTAATTGCGTTGGTCGCAGTCGTAATCGCGTGTATGTCTCCTGTAAAGTGTAAATTAATATCTTCCATTGGAACAACCTGTGAATGTCCACCACCAGCAGCGCCACCTTTGACCCCCATGACAGGGCCAAACGACGGTTCACGAAGCGCAACAATCGCATCTTTTCCGACTTTAGAAAAAGCTTGTCCTAATCCTACGGTTGTGGTAGATTTCCCTTCTCCAGCAGGTGTAGGGGTTATCGCAGTCACAAGGATGACTTTCCCTTTCTTATCTTTCAAATCATCCATTGCGTCTAAGCGTACTTTCGCTTTATAGTTCCCATAACGCTCAATGTGTTCTTCTTTTAGCCCTAGTTGTTTCGCAATTTTACCGATGTCTTCCATCTTTGCTTGTTGGGCAATTTTTAAATCTTGATTTTCCAAAATAAAAACCCTCCATTTCAATATTTACAATTATTCGTTCGGTATTATTATCACACATTTTTAGTGCTAATTCAACGATTAAATAAAACGCTTTCAAAATGAGAAAAGTGACAAATAAAGCATTTGTAGTATAATTAAGCTGAACCAACAAGGGGGTAATAGTTTGCAAGAATGTTGGACCATGAACCCATCTATTTTACAAGGAGAAATACAAATTCCTTCTGCTAGAAACGCATTACATCGTTCGATCATTGCGGCAAGCCTAAGTCATGGAAAAAGCACCATTCAACCATTCATCCCTTTTGATGAATTGTTGGCTACTTTAAAAGTAATTAAGGCGTTTGGCGCATCTTATAAAATTTCAAATGAAACCTTAACTATTAAGGGGGCGTTTCCACCGAAAGTAAAAAAGAAAGCCGTTTTTATAGGACATTCACTGACTACATTAAAATTAACCCTTCCTATCGCATTAACCTTAAACGGACCCTTTACCTACAAAATTGGGTTTGATTCAATAGACGCTTCTTTACACCCCTTTGTCCATTTTAATGAATCTAAAAGCAGAGTTACCGTAAACAAAAAGGCTTTAAATAACGCACCAATCCATTTAAACACCCTCGAAAGTTCAAGATTGATCAATGGCTTTTTACTCGCAGCCCCCCTTTATAATGACTCAAAAGACTTTTCACTTCAGGCGCATGATCTTCCCCTTGATTTCATGCTTACACTATCAACCATGAAATCATTCAACCACACATTCATTGAAAATAATGAGGGGTTTTCTGTTCCTAAAAATACACGGTATGAAGCGAATGATGTATTGGTTGAAGGGGATTATGGTATTGGAGGATTTTTCTTAATCGCTGGATTGAAAAATCCATCCATTAGAATAAGTAATATCTCTCATTTTTCTTATCAATCCGATTATAGTGTCATTAACCTGATCAAAAAAGCCTCAGGAAAAATCATTCATGATGAGCATGGTTACTTAACCGCTGAATCCGAATTAAATGGGTTTAAAACATCATTTAAAAATAAACACAGTGTATTGCCACATGGGTTAATGCTTGCTGCTTTAAGCAATGAACCTTCTACATTGATCAAACTAAAAAGCTATAAACAGACCAAAGAAGATACGCTCAACACACTTTTAAAGACGCTTGGAAAGTTTAATATACGCTATAAGTTCCACAGTAACACCTTGATTGTACATGGGACATCTCCGCCCTTTAATGGACCCAGTGAGATAACCCTTGATGAAAACTTCAGAATCGCACTGTTCCAATTTTTTATGTGCACTTTTAATAATAAGCCAACAACGATTAAAAATATGCAATCAATTACCAATCACTATAAAAATTTTTATACATTAATGCGCGCTTTAAACGCAGATATAAATAATGGGAAACCCCTTAATTAAAGGGTATAAGGAGAATTTAGATGAATAAAAAAATCGAAGTATTAAGACAAGAAATAGATGCTGTTGATGATCAAATCATCAAATTATTAGACGCACGGTTTGCACTAACAGATGAGGTAGGCAACGTTAAAAAAACAATCAAAGCATCCATCACACATCCTAACCGTGAAGCCTTCATCTATGATAAAATTGAAGATGAATCAATACGAAATATTTATAAGACCATTATTAAAGAAAGCAAAGCCAGGCAAAAAAAGGACTGATTATATGTATGGATTACTCGGAAAAACATTAGGACATAGCTTTTCAAAACAAATTCATCAAGCGTTAAGCCCCGAAATAACCTATGAACTCTTAGAAACAAAATCTTTAAAAGATTTTATTAGGACCATTCCCTTTAAAGGGGTAAATGTTACATTGCCTTATAAACATGAAATATTAGATTTGCTTGATTATATTGACCCTACCGCCAAAGCGATTGGGGCGGTGAACACGATTGTTTTAAAGGACAATAAATTATGTGGCTACAATACCGATTATTTAGCCTTAAAAGAAATCATTGATAATACGTACCCTTCCAATAAAGAAACCGTCATAACAATACTGGGAAATGGCGCAACTAAGGGAACATTAATGTACACCTTAAAGCTTTTGGGCTATCAAAAAATTCATGTTTGTGCGAGAAACCCTAAAGCAAACGAACACCCCCTCACCGCGATACCTAAAGAGAGTGAAATTATCATCAATGCGACGCCTGTAGGGATGTATCCCTCGAATGATTCACATTTTGATATTGATTTGAATGAATTTCCTAACATGAAGCTCATTCATGATTTAGTCTATAACCCCTTTTATACAACGTTCATTCAACAAGCGAAATCGCATGGTATTAAAGCATTAAGCGGACTTAAAATGCTTTACTTACAAGCATACTACGCCCAAAAACTTTTTGGGTTGTCTCCTAAAAAAAATATCGATGCTTTAATTGAACAATTCAAAAAAGAAACTTTGAACATCGTATTTATAGGCTTACCTTTTAGCGGTAAATCACATTATGGTAGACTCCTTGCTAAGTCCATTCAAAGACCGTTTGTTGATATTGACAACGAAATTGAAAATACTACCAACCTATCCATCGATTCCATCTTTACCATCAAAGGAGAATCGTATTTTCGGATGATCGAAGGACAAATCGTTCAAAAAAAAGCGAAATTACACCGTCAGATTATTGCGCCTGGTGGAGGCGTTATATTAAACGAGGCCTTAATGATTGCTTTGAAACAAAATAGTTTTATTATTTATTTAGATATGGACGATGCGTTGTTAGAACGTATTAATATCAAGGGAAGACCCTTAATTAAAAGCAAAACGGATTGGATATTACTTAAAGAAAATAGAGAATCGCTTTACAAACATTATGCGGATGCGGTGATTCGCAAAGATACCTTTGATGAAGCTGTTATTTTAAAAAGAATTGAGGCAACGATTGATGCGTATTTTAATAATTAATGGGCCAAACTTAAATATGTTAGGCCTGAGAGAACCCCATATCTATGGGTCAATGACTTATAAAGCGTTTGAAGCGTCTTTAAAAGATTATGCAAAAAATTTGAATCTTGACGTAGAAATCCATCAAACAAACTTAGAAGGCATCATAATCGATTTACTGCACTATGCACATCACCAATCATTTGATGGCGTCATTTTAAATGCGGCGGCTTATACACACTATGCGTATAGTTTATATGACGCCATTAAAAGCATTGCACCCCCCGTGATTGAAGTGCATTTAACCGATCCTTTCAACCGCAAGGAATCGTTTAGACATCTATCTGTGATTGAAGATGTGTGCGAAAAGACCTTTAAAGGCAACCATATAAAGTCTTATTACGAAGCCTTGGATTATCTAAAGGAAATAAAGATAAAATGATTGTTTTACTCAATAGCGTGTATGATGACTTTCAAAAAGCCAATTTATTACGGTATTTTAATCGTCATTCTATTCCTTATAAACTTTTAAAAGCCGAAGGCTATGAGGCCTATCATATATCCAAAGCAATAGAACATAGCCTAAACGTTGAAATTCAACGTTTTAGCATTGTCAAAGACGTCATTATGCTTCAAGGGGACCGTGAAATAAAGGGTGAACAAACTCAAAGAGGACTTAAAGATATGGGTTTTGAAAACGAACCCTTAATGATAGCTGGTCCTTGTAGTGTCGAGAGCGAACAACAATTAACAATCATTGCGAAATCTTTAAAAGAAACTGGTGTGAAGTTTTTAAGAGGTGGCGCATTTAAACCACGAACATCCCCTTACAGCTTTCAAGGATTAGAAGAAGAAGGTTTGAAAATATTACACCGTGTTGCTAAAAAGTTTGATATGGTTTCTGTTAGTGAAATTGTTAAAATTAGCGATTTACCATTATTTGAATCATATGTTGATATCATTCAAATTGGGAGTCGTAATATGCATAATTATGCTTTGTTAAAAGAAATATCAAAAAGTAAAAAACCTATTATTTTAAAGCGTGGGTTTGCAAGTACTATAGAAGAGTGGTTAATGAGTGCGCAGTATCTTGTAAGGGGTGGCAATAAAAATATCATTTTATGTGAAAGAGGTATTCGGACTTTTGAACCGTCTACGCGCTTTACACTAGATTTGAATGGCCTGTTAAAAATCAAGCAATTAAGCGATTTTCCTGTCATTGTGGATCCTTCACATGCATCCGGTGATTACGAGATGGTTGAAGCCTTATCAAAAGCAAGCATTGCGGCTGGGGCAGATGGGCTTATGATCGAAGTTCATGATAAGCCTAGTGAAGCTAAATCTGATGGGATGCAGGCGCTTAAGCCCTCTAAATATCAAACCCTTTATAAAAAAGTAATGAAACTTTATAAAATAGATAACACAGAATAATATAATATGTTATAATTTTTTTAAAGAATACCCCTATTTTCTTCTTTGGGAGGGTGCCTATGCAATCGTATACAAGAGCTGTTTATGCCATAATAATTTTAACAATTATTGCTTCTATTGTTGGAATCGTTGGAATGACTGTCGCTGATGATGGTTTTTTCGTTGTATTTGGTCAAGCTTTTAGTTTGTATTTGTTTATAATTCATCCTGCTTTGTTATTCTATTACGGACGAACCCTTATAAAATTAACGGATCATAAAGATTTTCAAGAAGCGATTCTTTTTATTATGATTTCGATTCCATTTTTCCCAATTATTTATACTTTTATCCCTATATTGTATGACTTTATCACCTTAGAGACGACAGTTGGAGCGACTGATATTATATTTGTGATTTTTGAAGTAGGGGCCTTAGCCGCTGGATTTTTCTTCTTTATAAGTTATACTAAACGATATGTTTTAGAACAACTCGTTCCTAAGGATTTATATGCCATCCATCATTATTTGGTCGGTACGTTGCTTTATTTTTACTTTATTCGCCTCACTATTTTATCCACAATTCTTGTTCAAGGTGCGTTTTAATTTTAAGATGCAGTGTTCTCTAAGTAGAGAGCACTTTTTTTAAAGAAATTCGTAAGCGTTTTACTGCATCTTAGTTTTTGAGATTGTAACACATTAGAAAATACCCTTGATTTTATAAGAATTGTTACTTATTTCTTGAATAAAGCGCTTTTATTGTTTAGAATTAAAATAGATAATGAAAATTATAAAGGAGGCAACAAAAGCATGAAAAAAATGTTTTTTGCATTAGCACTATTTGTTTCTATTTTTACCCTTGCGGCCTGTGGGCAGCTTGAAGAGGTTGAAATTGCACTAATCACCGATTATGGTGATATTGATGATGAGTCATTTAACCAAGGAACTTGGGAAGGTATCGTTGCATACGCAGAAGAAAATGACATTGCGCATGAATACTATCGACCTAATGAAGTTTCTGATAGCGATTATATCAACTCAATCGATACGGCAGTAGATGATGGGGCACAAATCATTGTTACACCAGGCTTCTTATTCGAAAGAGCCATTTATGAGTCTCAACAAAATCATCCTGATGTGAAATTTATCTTAATAGATGCAGAACCACTGTCTGAAGATGAAGAATATGTGGTTGGAGACAACACACTATCTATTTTCTATGAAGAACATGAGTCAGGATTTTTAGCAGGGTATGCCGCTGTTAAAGATGGTCATACGAACTTAGGATATATGGGTGGTATTGCTGTTCCTGCTGTTGTACGTTTTGGTATTGGATTTGTTGCAGGGGCACACTTTGCAGCCGATGAAGCAGGCGTAACACTTGATTTCCCAGAAAACCGCTTTACATACTTAGGAACTTTTGATGCTGGCGCTGAAGTTGAAACACAAGCTGCTGGTTGGTATGATGGTGGCACAGAATTAATCTTTGCTGCTGCTGGTGGTGCTGGTGGGTCTGTTATGAGCGCTGCTGAAGATGCGGATGCATGGATGATTGGAGTCGATGTTGACCAATCAGCTGAAAGTGATAGAGTTCTAACAAGCGCAACGAAAGCATTAGCGGAATCCGTTCAACAAGCACTAGCAGCGCATTATGATGATGACGCTTTCCCAGGTGGAGAAACATGGTACTTAGGTGCTGCTGACGATGGGGTTGCACTTCCTATGGAAACTTCACGATTCACTGATTTCACACAAGCAGATTACGATGAAATTTATGAAACTATTTCTAGTGGAGATTTCAAAGTTCCAGCTACTTACGAAGAATTAGAAACTTTCTTCAGTAATCATGGATTAGGGGATTTAATATTTGACGAAGATACAATTACAGGATCATAATTAACCATTTAAAAAAACAAACACATCATGGTAGAATTGAGAGGAAAGCAATACTTTCCTCTCTTCTTCTATCAAGATATCAAAAGAGGTGTAACTATGGATTATGCTGTTGAAATGTTAAATATCACAAAAACATTTCCTGGAATTAAAGCCAACGATAACATCACACTCCAATTAAAAAAAGGGGAAATCCACGCACTTTTAGGCGAAAATGGTGCCGGTAAATCAACCCTAATGAGTGTTTTATTTGGGATTTACAAAGCTGATGAAGGGGAAATTAAAGTCAATGGCGAAACTGTTAATATTTTAAATCCTAACGATGCTAATAATCTAGGGATTGGAATGGTCCATCAGCATTTTAAACTTGTTGAGAGATTTACGGTTTTGGAAAATATTATTTTAGGCTATGAAGATACAAAAAATAGAGTCCTTGTTTATGAAAACGCAAGAAAAAAAGTATTAGAGCTCTCCGAACAATATAATTTAAAAGTCGACCCCGATAAACTAGTGGCCGATATTTCTGTTGGACACCAACAACGTGTTGAAATTTTAAAGATGCTTTACCGTGATGCAGAAATTTTAATTTTAGATGAACCTACAGCGTCTTTAACCCCACAAGAAATTGACGAGTTAATGGAAATATTGAAAAAACTTTCTAAAGAAGGTAAAAGCATTTTATTTATTTCTCATAAATTAAAAGAAATTCGTGAAATAGCGAATCGTTGTACCGTTTTAAGAAGAGGCGCATATATTGATACAGTTAATGTAGAAAAAACGCCCAATGAAAAACTTGCGGAATTAATGGTCGGTAGAAAAGTAGACTTTTCACTCCCGAAAGATAAAGCCAAACCAAAAGAGACGGTTTTATCAGTAGAGAACTTGTCTGTGTTAGATCCTGTATCAAAATACCAAGTTGTAAAAGATGTTTCTTTCGAAACCAAGCGCGGCGAAATATTGGTGGTTGCGGGAATCGAAGGAAATGGNCAAAGTGAGCTCATTTATGGGATTACAGGACTCTTTAACACCTCCGAAGGAAAACTAAGATTAAATGATGAAGATATAAGCCAAAGCTCGATAAGACAACGAAGTCTCAAAGGGATCTCACATATCCCAGAAGACAGACAAAAACATGGGCTTATCCTTGATTTTCCTTTGGAATATAATTTGATTTTACAAAGTTATCATCAAGCCCCGTTTCAAAAAAAGGGATTTTTACAGTTTGATGCGATTAGAAAACATGCAGAGAATTTAATTGAACGATTTGATATAAGAAGCAGTAATGGAGCAACGTCTATGGCTCGCTCGATGAGTGGTGGCAATCAACAAAAAGCGATTTTAGGAAGAGAAATTTATTTAGAAAGCGACCTATTAATCGCGGTACAACCAACAAGAGGATTAGATGTTGGGGCCATTGAATTTATCCACCGCGAAATTGTTAAACATCGAGACAATAACAAATCAGTTCTTATTGTCTCATATGATTTAGATGAAGTATTCAATCTTGCGGATCGAATACTTGTTATGTATGATGGGAAAAATGTTGGGGAATTTGATCCCAAAGAAGTCACTCGTGAAGAACTCGGACTTTATATGTCAGGATCTAAAGGGAATGATCAATCATGAATTGGATACTAAATTTTATTGCGAAAAAACCAAGCAGCATCAATGTCATTTCTAGTGTTCTTGCGATTGTGATGGGATTGGTGTTTGGATTAATACTTATGTTAATTGTTAATCCTTCCAATGCATTATTAGGCTTTTGGACAATTTTAACAGGGCCATTATCGGATATGAGAAATATAGGATTTTTAATCTTTTACTCAACTCCAATTATTTTAACCGGTCTTTCTGTCGCGTTTGCGTTTAGAACTGGATTATTCAACATTGGAGCGACTGGACAGTTAACCATGGGTGCGTTTTTCGGATTATATGTTGGGGTTAACTGGACATTTTTAGGCCCCCTCCACTGGCTCGTTGCGATATTAGCAGCGGCTTTAGGTGGCGCTATTTGGGGCGGAATTACTGGAGTTTTAAAAGCCTATAGGAACGTTAATGAAGTCGTTTCATCCATTATGTTAAACTACGTTGCGCTTTATTTAGTCAATTTACTCATTCTTACCACCATTTATGGGGGGCGAAGTGAAGCGTTAAGACCCGCTGCAAGCGCACGGTTGCCTGTCTTATTTTTAGATTCTATTTTCCCTAGATCGCCTATTAATATAGGAATCTTTATAGCCTTAATTGTCGCGGCGGTTTTACACGTTATTTTAAACTATACAACGTTTGGCTATGAATTAAAAAGTGTAGGACTTTCTAGAAGCTCTGCTAAATATGCAGGCATTAAAGAAAAAAGAAGTATTGTTATGTCATTTTTAATCGCAGGCGCGATTGCTGGGATTGCTGGTGGCGTTATGTATTTAGTAGGAGACCGTACATTTAGAATTAACGAGCAACTCTTAGAACAAGGATTCACAGGCATTGCGATTGCTTTACTTGGTTTATCGAGTCCTATAGGGGTTGTCCTCGCAGGTCTATTCTACGGATCAATATTACGTGGTGGCGACGCTGCGCAAAGAATTTTCCGTGAAGAAATTATTGATATTATCATCGCGGTCATTATTTATTTCAGTGCCTTAAGCTTATTCACGAAACAAGTTATTTCTAATATAGTTAGAAAGCGGACTGATAAAGATGTGGATCTCCCTGAGAAAGAGGGTGATGTAGGATGATTGAATTTATTAGTGATTTAGGATTTATTTTCTCTTATGCTATTCCTGTTATGATTGCTTTAATGTTGGTTTCTCTTGGAGGGTTATTTTCTGAGCGAAGTGGTGTTATTAATATCGCTTTAGATGGAATCATGATTATGGGTGGTTTCATTGGTGCATTACTGGTTTTATATGTCGGTAGACCTTTAGGCATGCCTACACAATTAATGGTATTAATGGCTTTAATTGGTGGGGCTGTTGTTGGAATGTTATTTTCAGCGGCTCATGCTTTTGCGGCGATTCACATGAATTCCAACCAAATTATTTCCGCAACGGCACTAAACTTATTTGCGCCTGCCCTTGCTGTTTTTACAGCCCGTACCATTGGGGGGACTGAGCGCATTAACATTACCGATACTTATAGAATGAACATTCCACTATTACAAGATATTCCGGTATTAGGAACGTTATTCTTTGAAAGAGCCTTCTTATCGACGTTTATTGGGATTGCGACGTTAATTATAGTCACGTTCATCTTTTATAAAACACGACTTGGTTTACGACTCAGAAGTGTTGGAGAAAACCCACAAGCTGCTGAATCTTTAGGGATCGATGTTTATAAAATGCGTTACATCGGAGTCATGACGTCTGGTTTCTTAGCAGGTTTAGGGGGCGCTACTTATTTGATTTCCTTTGATAATCGTTTTAATGGAGACTTTTTAGGGTTAGGATTCTTAGCTTTAGCAATTTTAATTTCAGGACAATGGAAACCTATTCGGTTATTTGTTTTCGCATTAATCTTTGCGTTGTTAAGAGTGCTTGCGAACTTACATGATTCTATTGGGGTATTATCAAATGTTGCCCTACCAAGCGAAATTTATCGTTTAATGCCCTATCTATTTACATTAATAATCCTTGCTTTCTTCTCTAAAGAAAGTCAAGCACCACAAGCACTTGGTGATGCCTACGACCAAGAAAAGCGTTAATATTTATAAAATAAAAATCTGTAACTTTGGCATCAAAGTTACAGATTTTTTAAATGAGTATTTCAAGTAATGGAATGATGGTGTTTAATAATCCTTTTTCCACTTTTAAATGATCAATTTTGATGGTTAGTTTATTAAGCTTATAATCTAGGGTTATATGTTTTGAAAGTTCGTTGGCCTTAGTAAATAGCATTTCTCCATGAATGGTTTTACTCGCGTGTTCACTTAGTGTGAAGGTAGTGGTAGTTTTGGTGGTTCTCACTCTTTCTAGGTCAACACTCTTTGCGATATTTTCATAAAGTTTTTCAAGCATATAGTGTTTGACCGTTTTAGGGATTTTTCCGTAACGATCTTCCATTTCTTCTTTTAAAATTAAATAGTCGTTAGAACTTTTTAAGGTCGTGAAACGCTTATGCAATTCTATTTTTGTCTCATCATCTTGGATATACGCTTTAGGAATCGTTTTAGAGGTTGGAAGTTTAATGGTTTTGGGAATGGGGGCTTGATCGTCTTTTTTCTCGCTCACTTCTTCGCTAGATTTCTCTTTATGAATCTCTTCTTTTAAAATTTCTAAGAATAAATCAATCCCTACACTATCAATATAGCCTGATTGTTCGGTTCCTAAGAGGTCGCCTGCGCCTCTAATTGCTAAATCTCTAGAAGCAATTTTATAGCCGCTACCAAGTTCAGTAAACTCTTTAATCGCTTTTAAACGTTTGGTCGCATCTTCATTAAGTTGTTTATTTTTTTCATACATTAAATATGAATACGCAATTCTATCCGACCGCCCGACTCTTCCTCTGATTTGATAAAGTTGTGATAAACCTAGTTTATCCGCATCATGGATAATTAGGGTGTTCGCATTGGGAATATCAATGCCGGTTTCAATAATGGTTGTGGAGACTAAGACATCAAACTGATGGTCTAAAAAATCACGCATGACATTTTCTAGTTTCACTCGACTCATTTGTCCGTGTGCATAAGCAATGCGTGCATCAGGGACTAAGCGTTCTAATTCATCTTTAATCGCATCAATTTTTTCGACGCGATTATAAAGATAAAAGATTTGTCCACCTCTGCCAAGTTCTCGCTCAATCGCATCTTGAATGACGTGGTCATTTCTTCTTAAAACATAGGTTTGAATGGGGAAGCGGTTTTTAGGAGGGGTTTCGATTAAACTCATTTGTTTGACCCCTGTCATTGCCATTTGTAGCGTTCTAGGAATTGGGGTTGCTGATAAACTTAAAACATCTACGTGAAGCTTCATTGATTTTATTTTTTCTTTATGTTCAACGCCAAACCGTTGTTCTTCATCGACAATCATTAAGCCTAAATCTTTCATTTTAACGTCTTTAGATAATAAACGATGCGTTCCAATCACGACATCTATAGCCCCCTCTTGAATGCTTTTTAAATACTTCTTTTGTTGCGCGGGTTTTACGAAGCGGTTGAGTAAAGCAACTTTGATGCCGTGAGATTCCATTCTTGCTTTAAAGGTATAGTAATGTTGTCTTGATAAGATAGTGGTTGGCGCTAAATAAAGCACTTGTTTATTATCAAGGATTGCTTTAAAAGCGGCTCTTAAGGCCACTTCTGTTTTTCCATACCCAACGTCCCCGCAAATTAAACGGTCCATAGGAACAGATTTTTCCATATCTTCTTTAACCGCTTCGATCGCTTTTTTTTGATCGAGGGTTTCTTCGTATTCAAACGTTGCTTCAAACGTATTCATTAAATCTGTATCTTTAGAAAAGCTATAGCCTTTTGCTTGTTCTCTTTTGGCATAGAGTTCAATTAAGTGTTTGGCGATATCTTTCGCCTTTTTACGCACTCTTCTTTTTGTTTTGGCCCATTCTGGAGAACCTATTTTATTTAACTTAGGCTGAATCCCTTCATGGGCATTGTAGCGCTGTATGAGATGAATGTTTTCAACCGGAATATATAATGTGTCATCGCCTTTATAACCAATGATGATATAATCATTGATGTGTTCCCCCACTTCCATGGTTTCAACGCCTAAAAAACGGCCAATTCCATGGTCATAATGAACAATATAATCCCCTTTATTTAAGGTATCAACATTTTTAACCGATTCACTATCTTTAAAAACTTTTTTGGGTGGTTTTTTACGTTTTTGCGACCTTTCTTTATAAATATTATCTTCGTTTAATAATAAGAATTCCGTATCAAACCATTCAAAACTTAAGGGGTTATCTGACTGCATGATGTTTACTTTTTTCTTAAAAGGAATGTCGTCTTTACCAAGTAACTTAATATCAACATGGTCTTCTAAAAGGGTATAGAGTTTATCCCGTTTGTCTTTATCTTGGATGGTAATAAGTACGGTGATATACTTATCATACTTTTTTAAGTCTTTAATAAGCATATGCATATTGTTTTCATACTGCATGCTTTCTTTGGCTCTTAAAGGCATGGTGAAGTGTTTATTGTTTGACGATTTAAAAGTATTAAGCATAATTTTTTTGGGCGTATAGATATGGTCAATATCACGAATTAATTCAAACCCGAGTTGAGCGTAAGACGCATTTGAAGCATACCATTGTTCTAAATCTCTTAAAAGCTGCATGTACGCATGATGGATCTTATCGCTTTCAATATGAATGATGAAAGGATCCTCTAAATACGTCGATAAGGTTTCTTTTTTCACCCCATTAAAATGCATATACCGTGCTAAGTGGTCTTGGTTTTCATAGTTTTTAAGTTGCTCCATTTCTTCATCGACTCTATTTTTCGCTTCTTCATCTAAATCCAATGATTTGACCAAGCCATACGTGTTTTTTTCTATGGTCTTTAAGGTCTCATCGCTATAAAAAAACTCGGTTCTAGGAAATAAGGTAAAGGCCTTTATTTTATCTTTAGAGCGTTGGGTTTTTACATCAAACGTTCTTATAGAATCGATTTCATCATCAAAAAAATCAATTCTAATCGGCATCGTCATATCACTTAGATATATATCAATGATTGAGCCTCTAGACGCAAAATCTCCTACTTTTTCAACTTCACTGCTTCCTTGATAGCCCAGTTGTACCAAGCGTTTTTTAAGCGCATTGATATCAATAATGTCTCCGACTTCATAGGTTTTATAGACTTCAGCGTAAAAAGCGAGCGGCAATAAAGGTTTTACAAGCCCACTTGGATTGGTCACAACAACACGTTTTTCATGATTTAAAATGGCTTTGATGGTATTTAACCGTTCGAATTTAAAATCTTCACTCATCGCGAGCATATCGGTGGTGATGAATTCATCTTGAGGAAAAAAGCCAGGGGTGTCTTTTAATGTAGTGGACAGTAAGTCATACGTTTTTTGGGCATGAAAAAGATTGTGATTCACAATGATCACGTTTTGATCGGTTTGATTTAAGATAAACTGAATGAGTACTATATTCAGCTTACTAAATGTGTCTGTTACTTCAAATACTTTTTCATGTTTTAATGCTTGTTTAAACCGTTCAACTGTCGCATTATTTTTAAACAATTCTAATAAATTCATGGTGTCCTCCATATCAAAAAGCGGCATGCTTAGATGCCCCACCTTATTGTAGCAAATTATTGAGAATTTTGCATATAAAAAACCCTACAAGAGGGCCCTTTATATGAAGATAAGCACAAAGCCGATCGCTAAGGTTGCTACATTCGCCACAATCGCATAGGAAAACGCTCTAATTCGACTTTTTTCTGTTAGTTTCATAGTATATATAATACTTTCTAAAGTAATGATTATAATCTCACCAAGTAGTAAAATGAGCAACGCAGCAAGTTCCGCTCCCCAAAAATAATACCCAATTAACACAAAGAGCGTTAAAAACGACTGCGTAATTAAATTCACACCCCCAGCAAGTAGATAACTTCCTTTCAATCGATAAAAAAATACAAACAAAATGAAAAGTTCAACAGTGATGGTTAATATGACCCTAAAGAAATATTGGCCCACCATTGTACCCCATGGAACTTCTTCTTCCACTATACCAGCATTCACTTGGTCGTTTTCTAAATCAACGTCACTTAAATCATACGTAAAATGGGCATCAAATAGTTGTCTTGTCACAGGTTCACTAATAATTAAATGACCGCTTTCGGTCATAATCGCAATTTTAAAATCTTTAGGCGCTCCAAAATATCCAAGCGTAAAAAGATTGTCTTCTCGATCAATATATCTTGGTGGGCCTGAATAAAGGGTTGCACTTGCATATCTATCTGAGGTAATAAATCCATTAATGCGTTCAAAGACCGTAAAAAAATCATCATCCAAATAATGCGTATCAGATTTCCATGATTCTTCTTCCATCACCCTAGGAGGTGAACCAAAACGATAAGGAATGAGAATATCTAAATCATAGGCTTCATCAATCCCTGTTACTTCAATGACACCTGAAGGTTTTGGACCGACGTCCGCAGATAAAGTAGGCATAAAAGCTAGACTAAACAACAAAAACACACTGATCCCTATAAAGAGTTTTTTCATTTGTGTCCTCCCTTTTACCCTATGCTTATTTAATACTTTAAGTTTATCATACCCCAAAATTATACCCTATAAAAAATAAGAATTAATTATAAAATTTTACTCATTTTACAAATAAAACCATTTTGTTACAAAAAATAATTATTATAGATGTGTGCTCATAAAAAAAGTACCCTTCTTTTGAAAGGTACTTTTGAAATATCATAGTTCTAACCTATAAGTTTTAATTGTATTGATTCATGATGGTATTAAAAGGCGTTTCATCCGCAAAATCTTCGATAATTTTTTTCACAGTATTGATTGATTCAATCACTGCATCACCCTCCGCTTTAGAAAAGGGGGATAACACATGGTTGGTCACTTCAATATGAGCAGGATTATCAATTCCAAATTTCACACGCTTAATATTGTTTGTTTTTAAAGCGGGTAAAATTGAACGCATGCCTTTATGGCCACCATCACTTCCTTGGTAGCGAATTCTTAGCTTCGCTGTGGGGAGGTCAAGATCGTCATAAATGATTAATATATCCTCAAAATCTATGGTGTAGTAACTCACAATTTTTGAGACACTGTTGCCAGATAAGTTCATATACGTTTGAGGTTTTAAAAGAATTGTATTGTTATACTTAGCAACATCTGCAAGAAATTTTTTATCGTATGAAAAATTTAAATGTTTTTCAGCCGCAAATGCTTCTAAACACATAAACCCGATATTATGACGCGTTCTTGAATATTTTTTTCCTGGGTTTCCCAGTCCTACAATGAGTCTCATTTTTTTGGCTTAATGACTAAGTAACGCTGTGAGCGTTCCCCTTCAGATTTGGTTACAACATCGCGCCATTCTGCTAATTTAGTATGGATAATGCGACGTTCATAAGCATTCATCGGATCAAGTTTGACTTCAACTTTTGATTTGGCCACTTCTTTTGCGGTTTTGGTTGCTAAAATTTCAAGTTGTTTTTTACGGTTGGCTTTGTACCCACCAACATCCACTAAAACAATCACTCTCTCATCGCTAAATATATTGAGTAAATTTCTTAAATAAAACTGGATGCTATCGAGTGTTTTACCGTTTTTTCCGATTAAAACAGGGTTTTCATTGCTTTCAATTTCAAAGGTGTATTCTTGACCTTGATCATTGGAGGCTTTCACTTTGCCTTCAATGCCCATATCTTTAAGCATGTTAGCCAGTAAGTCTTCACCCATTTTTAACAGATCAACCGCTACTTTTGCAGTCACTTGAAGGCTTTTTTTCAACCCAAGCATTCCGCGTTTTTCTTGAGTATCAAGCGTTATAAACTTTCTATTAACACGCAAAGTGCTTTCAGCATGTTTTGTTGCTTGGTCTAAATTTTTTGCTTCAAAAGTAATTTCTTTCATTGTTTTCACCCTTATTTATTAGAGTTTGCAAAATGTTTTTTGTACATTTGTTTACGGTTTACAAAGGTTTGTAAGAATTGGAATAAGTTCCCAATCAACCAATAAAATGCGATTCCAAGGTTGGTAAATGAAATAGAAGTCAACATGATAACCATAAAATACGTCATAAAACGCATGGTTTTTTCTGATTGTTGTTGTTGCGCTGTTTTTTGATATTTTTTATTTTGTAAGTATTCTGGTTTCTTCATAGCATATTGTTGATAAAAATACATGCTTAGACCAACAAGACCAGCCATGATAACATTAATCCAATGGACCGATGGATCAAAGCTAACATCGACAATAGGTGCGGCTGCTTGAAAATCCATAAAGAAGAAGGTGAAATCAAGATCTTGATATGCATCTGTAATTGGTAAACGACGAACCACTTGATACATTGCGATAAAGATTGGCATTTGTAAAAGTGGCATTAAACACCCAAGTGGATTGATGCCGTATTTTTTATAAACCTGCATCATTTCCATTTGCATTTGTCTTTGAGATGCTTCATCTTTTTTCCCTTGGTATTTTTCTTGGACTCTAGTCATTTCTGGTTGCGCAAGTTGCATATTGGCACTCATCGCAGTGGATTTAGAATAAATTGGCCACCCAATCACACGAATGATTAATGTAATCATAAATAAACCTATGATATAGTTGCTACCAAAAAATTGGCTCATGCCATAAACTCTATCCGCTAAGAAACCAACAATTGCTTGCATCCAACCGAAGCCACCATCCGCATCAATGCCTTGATCGTAATGAGAAACATCACATCCAGCTAAATTTAAAACAATAAATAATGTAAAAACTAAAACTGCAATTTTCATGGTGCGTTTCATAAATTCACCTCAATTAATTTGTGTTTTTCTAATAATTCTAATAATCTAGTTTCCATCTGTTTATAATTGAGAAAGGTCACTTTATGATTAACAATTATAAATAGATCAAAATTAGCTTCAATATTGGCGTTTCTGATAATTTCACGGACTTGTCTTTTAAGTTTGTTGCGCATGACTGCATTGCCTACTTTTTTTCCAACACTCACCGCAAACCGGAAATGTCCAATATTGTTTTGACGCTTATAAACATTGAAAAATCCATCTTTAACATTGTCTCGTTTATTAAGCACTGATTTAATGGTTTCATTTTTTTTTAATCGATAGGCTTTTTTCATACGAGATCCCCCTAAATAAAAAACACCTAAAAAGTATCTTTTCAGGTGTTTGACAGGTGTTAAAGATTTGGTTTAATAGATTCAATTTTTAAGCGCTAAGTGCTTTTCTTCCTCTTTTACGTCTTCTTGCGAGAATACGTTTACCGGCAGAAGAAGACATTCTGTTACGAAAACCGTGTTTTTTTGATTTTTTACGTTTATTCGGTTGATATGTTCTTTTCACAATCAACACCTCCTAGTTCAATATGAAACCATGCTTTGTAATTATATAAAA
>SL_7KL_010_BRINEDRAFT_10000415_pt1 | contig 20120 bp, 17 predicted proteins | sample SodLak_010_BRINE_FD_10663 | JGI IMG/M metagenome (IMG submission 10663)
TGGCGCAGAAGGCGGAGATCGCGCATGCCCTGCGCGACAAGGTCGTGCCGCTGCTCGCAAAGGGCCGCTGCAAGCCGATAATCGACTCCACCTTCAAGCTGGAAGATGTCGCCAAGGCGCATGCGCGGATGGATTCGAGCGCCCATATCGGCAAGATCGTACTGACCATGGCGGATTGACGAAGACGGCTGACGGGGGCGGGGATGGAAGCGCGCTACACTCTGCGTGATCATGCCGACCGCCCCGTCCCGTCAGCGGCGCCCGGGCGCTTCGGCGGTCATGCGAAGAGCCGCATCTACGGGCGCCTCGATTGCCGCGCGGCCAGGGCCGCGATCGCACGCGGCGGGCCGTATGCACGTCATCGCGTCTTCTTCGCCGACGAGCCGACCGCCGTGAGCGCCGGCTATCGCCCCTGCGCCGTGTGCATGCCGGAGGCCTATGATGCGTGGAAGACGCGCCTTAACGCTTGATCCTGCGCTTGCGGATCGCGCATGGCTGCAGGTTGTGCAGCGCAGCGCATCATGGCATCCCGGTATGCGGGTATGTGGCGGCGGCTTCCTTGGAGCCCGCTGCGGCACGCCTTCTGCGCAGCGCTCACCGGAACCCGCTCCATGACAGACCGCATCGATGCGTTATCGGGGATCGCGCTCGTCATCGCCTGGTTCGCCCTGCTCGTGACGAGCCTTTCCGGTGAAGCGGCTCGGGCTCTGGCGGACGGTGCGCCGAGCCCGCTCATGCTCGTCGGGATGGCGGGGATCCTGTTCTATATCGTCGCGCAGAGCAGACGCTACACGCGCTTCGTCTGGAGCCATCTCGCCTTCGGTGCGGTCGTCACCGGGATGGCCCTGTTCGTGCTGCCTTCGCCGGTGATTGCGCTGGCGGAGGCGTTCTGGCGCAGTGTTTTCATCGTGGTGCTGTTTTCATCGCTGGGCGTGCTGCGCGTCGCGGCGCAGACATCGCCGATGGTGCACGAGGCCGGCGCCATGCTGGTGCGCCAGCCGCCGGGACGCCGCTATTTCGCGCTGGCGGGCGGCTCTACATTGTTCGGGGCGATCCTGAATTTCGGCGTGATCGCGCTCTTCAGCGGCATGATCCGCGACGCCGTCAAGGCGGCTCCCGGCGATGCCACAGTGGCCAGAGCGCGCGAGCGCCGGATGCTGCTGGCGATGCTGCGCGGCTTTTCGGTGACCATGTTCTGGTGCCCCCTGACGGTCGCCTTCGCCATAACGACCACCGGCATTGCGGGCGCGCAATGGCCGATGATGGTGCTGATCGGGGCCGGCCTCGGGGTGATGACCGTCATCGCCGGCTGGGCAATCGACAGCGGCGCATCGCGGCGCGCGGCGGGGACCGGAGATCCGGTGCCGTTTTCTTTCGCGGCGCTGGTGCCGCTCGTCATCCTTCTGTTGCTCCTGTCGAGCGCGGCGGCTCTGGTCGAGCGCTTCACGCCCGGTGAGCTCATCCACGGGGTCATCCTCTTCGTGCCCCTGATCGGTCTCGTCTGGATCCTGCGCGATACCGGGCGCGCGGGGCTCGACCATCTGCGGCGTTATGTGGTCGAGCAGGCGCCCCAGCAACGTCAGGAATTGTCCGTTCTGGCCAATGCGGCCTATGCCGGCACGCTCATCGGGATGCTGCTGCCGCAGGTCTTCATCGACGCCCTGATCGGCCCGCAGGGCCTGCCGCCGGTCTTCGTCCCGGCGCTGTTCATGCTGCTCGTGGTGCTGTTCGGTCTGCTTGGTGCCAACCCCCTGATCACGGTCGCGGTGCTGGCCAGCGTGATGGCCGATCCGGCGCGCTACGGTGTCGATGCGACGCTGGTCGCGAGCGCTCTGGCGATCGGGTGGGGCATGGCGATCGCCTCCTCGCCGGCCACCGCGGCGACGATGTATATCGGGCGGCTGACGGGATACGGCTCATTCACCGTGGGGACGCGCTGGAATGCCGGCTATGCCACCGTGTCCGTCGTGATGATCAGCGCCGCGCTGACGTTGCTCGGCCTGTGGCGGGGCGCCTGACGGCACGCGTCGATATGGGTGGAAAAAGCTCCGCTCACCGGCTCCGCGCCCTTGCGTCACGGTGGTTTGCTGCATTTCCCCATTGCCCTGAAGAACATGCTCACATAACTCTTGGTCAGGAGAGGCCGGCTGCACCGGAACACGGCGCGGATATGCTTCCCGGCGAAGAAACAGGCACGCCACGGCAGGGCCGGAACGCAGCGTGCAGCTTTGGAGGACGAAGATGGATTATCGTGCGCCCGTGACCGATATGGTCCATATCATGCGCCATGTGGCCGGCCTCGACGATGCGCTTGCAGAGGGGCTGCATCCCGATCTCTCGGCGGAGCTCGTCGACCAGATTCTGGAAGAGGCCGGCAAGTTCGCCGGCGATGCGATCGCGCCGCTCAACCGCATCGGCGATACCAAGGGGCCGAGCCTCGCCAACGGCGTCGTGACCACGCCTCCGGGGTGGAAGGAGACCTATCGTAACTGGGCGGATGCCGGCTGGAACGCGCTGCCGGGGCCGGCGGAACATGGCGGCCAGGGGCTCCCGGGCCTGCTCAACGCCGCCTGCATCGAGATGTGGAATGCCGCTTCGCTCTCCTTCGGCATCGCGCCGCTGCTCACCATGGGCGGGATCGAGGCGCTGACGAAGCATGCGACGCCGGAATTGCAGGAGCTTTATCTCGGCAAGCTGATCTCGGGTGAGTGGACCGCGACGATGAACCTGACCGAGCCGCAGGCCGGCTCCGATCTCGCCGCGCTTCGCGCCCGCGCCGAACCTGCCGGTGACGGGACCTACCGGATCACGGGCCAGAAGATCTACATCACTTATGGCGAGCACGACATGACGGACAACATCGTCCACATGGTACTCGCGCGCCTGCCGGATGCGCCGGCGGGGACGAAGGGCATCTCGCTCTTCCTCGTGCCCAAGATCCTGCCCGACGGCAGTCGCAACGACGTCTTCTGCAACGGCATGGAGCACAAGCTCGGCCTGCACGGCTCGCCGACCTGCACCATGGTATTCGGCGACGAGGGCGGTGCCACCGGCTGGCTGATCGGCGAGGAGAATCGCGGGCTGGCCTGCATGTTCACGATGATGAACAATGCCCGCCTCGGCGTCGGCCTCCAGGGCGTCGCCGCCTGCGAGCGCGCCTACCAGCAGGCTCTGTCCTATGCCCGTGATCGCCGCCAGGGCCGCGCCGCCTCGTGGCAGGGCGACGGCATGGCGCCGATCATCGCGCATCCGGATGTCCAGCGCATGCTGATGACCATGAAGGGCTTCACCCAGGCCGCGCGCGCCATCTGCTACATCACCGCCGGTGCACTCGATCGCGCCCATGCAGCGGGCGATGCGGATGCGCGACGCCGGGCGCATGAGCGCGCTTCGCTGATGACGCCGGTCGCGAAAGCCTTCTCCACCGATCTCGCCAACGAAGTCGCCTCCCTCGGCGTGCAGGTGCATGGCGGCATGGGCTTTATCGAGGAGACCGGCGCGGCGCAGCATCTGCGCGATGCGCGCATTCTCGCGATTTATGAGGGCACCAACGGCATCCAGGCGATCGACCTCGTGACCCGCAAGCTGCCGCTCTCCGGCGGCGAGACGGTGCGCGGCGAGATCGCGCGGCTGCGTGCGGTTGCCGATCGTGTCACCAGGGAGGGCGGGGCGGCCTATGGCGACACGGCCAGCCGGCTGCGCGAGGCGGTCGAGGCGCTCGACCGCGCGACGAGCCACCTGCTCAAGGCGCTCTCCGGCAATGCCCAGCAGGATGCGCTTGCCGGTGCGACGCCGTATCTGCGCCTGTTCGGGCTGACGCTCGGGGCGGCTTCGCTGGCCGAGTCCGCGCTTGCGAGCGGCGAGGGCGATCCGCTCGCCGCCGGACGCGTCGCGCTGGTGCGGTTCTTCGCCGAAAACCAGGCGAGCCTCGCCCCCGGTCTCGCGGAGACCATCATCCATGGCGGCGCCTTCACCGAGAACGCGGAGCTCGCGCTCGCGAGCTGATCGCGCTGCGATCGCGAGGCGCATGCGCAGGTGATGCCGCCTGTGCATGCGCCGGCCCGCCGGCTTCGATCCGGGAACACCTCACCAAGCTTTGCGTTGGCAATGCGAACCGGCGCAGAGAGCATCTGCGGGGGCGTTTTATCGGGTGGAGGGTGGCGTGAGCACGGGTGCGTCTGGTGGGCATGTCGGATGGGGAGAGCGGCTGCGCGGTTTCATCGGCAGCTTTTCGCTGAGAAACCGGCTGATCGGGATCCTGCTCATCGCCACGCTCCCGGGCATGGCCGTCGCCATCTTCCTCGCCGTCAATGCCCTCGACAACGAGCGCGCGCGGATCGAGGAGAATGCGAAACGTCTGGCCGATATTCATGCGGCACAGCATACCAATGTCATCGAAAACGCCCGCATCATGATGGAAACGGTCGTCGAACTGGTCGAGACCCGCCCGGTCAGCGGCACCGAATGCAGGCATTTTCTCAGTGACCGGATCGACCGCTACGCCTCCTTCACCTCGCTGACCCTGATCGACGGGCAGGGAGCGCTGCTGTGCGCCCGCAACGACCACGAGCTGCCGGCGAATTTCCCGAGTGAGGGTTTTCTGGAGAGGCTGGGCGACGCGGAAGACATGGTCGTGAGTGATTACACGGTGGGGCAATCGGGCATGCCGCTGATCATCGCGGCGCTTCCGATCCGCGAGGATGGCGGGCGCCTCGAGGGCGCGATCGCTGTCGGCATCGATCTGCGCTGGATGGAATTTCTGACACGTCGCCTCAACCTGCCCGCCGGCAGCACCGTTACTGCGATCGGCAGCGACGGGCAGGTTCTGACCCATGATCGCGCGGAAGGCGGCGACAGCGACGACCTCGAGGCGCCGCGCGAGACACTTCCGGTCGAGGATATCCGGCTTCAGATGGCGACCATCGGCAGCGGTGCGATACGCGGCACGACGGAAAACGGATCCGACCGGGTCTTCGGTTTTCAGCGCACCGATGCGGGTGACCTCATCATCGCCGTGGGCAAGCCGCAATACATGGAGTTCGAACGCTATGGCGTGGCCCTGCGCGACACGCTGGCTGCACCCATGGCCATCCTCATTCTCGCGCTGATCGCGGCCGCCTATGCGAGCGAATCGCTGGTCGTTCGTTGGGTGCGCCTGCTGACGGGCGCGGCAATGAAGATGTCCGGCGGCGACCTCGAAGCCCGATCAAATGTGCCCCATTCGCGCTACGAACTCGGACGGCTTGCGGCCGCCTTTGACAGCATGGCGGCTTCGATACAGGACAAGCAGGCGCAGATCCGGGCCAAGGCAGAGCAGTACAAGGATCTGCTGCATGAGCTCAATCACCGCGTCAACAACAACATGCAGATGATCAGCAGTTTGATCCGCATGAAGACGCGGGGCATCAGGGACCAGGAGGCGCGTCACGTCATCGAGGATGTCGAACTGCGGCTCAGGGCACTCTCGGAAATCCAGCACCTGCTCTATGGTCGCGAAGACGGTTTTGACAATGACCCCGAGTATACTGTCCGCCTTGGACGTCTGCTGGAAGAATTCTACTCGTCCGACAATATCAGGGTGCGTGTGGACGCCGAGGCGATCGCTATCCCGCGTCCCTCTGCAGTGCCGCTCGCGTTGATCATGAACGAGTTGATCACCAACGCCTGCAAGCATGCCTATCCTGATGACGGGGGCGAGATCCGGGTGACGTTGCGTGCCTCCGGCGGCGAAGTCCATCTCTCGGTCGCCGATGACGGCGCTCCCGTCCCGAATGAATGGAAGCCGGGCCAGGAGGAGGCGTCGATGGGATTGCGCATCATCCGCAGCATGGCGGCCCATCTCGGAGGCGAAGTGGAAATTCACCCGGAAACATCCGGGAAATCCATCAACCTCTCCTTTCCTCTGGATCCCGCCGGCGCGCGCCGGGATGAGCCCTCGGATCCACCAGGATCGTAGATAGAACAAGTGCCGCCTATCTCGCCGCGTTCATGTCGAAAATCATGAGCACGATCGCGGGGACGGCAAGATCCGGGTGCAGGATGAGGTTCCGCGAGAGCGGATTACGCGGATACCGCCAGTCGCCGCTGCGATCAATCCCGTCGCGGCGATTGAAATCCGGGCCGGAAGAATTCCGTCAGCACGGCGGTATGAGAAGACGGCATCAACCCGAGATGGGATTCGATGGCTGATCGTCGTTGCGGGTGCCGACGCCAGGCCCGAGATCGAACGCGCGTTGACACTTCGTGGCGACAAAGACTTGCTCTACCTCATACGGTGAAACGGCGAACGTTTCGCCCGCGCCCTCGCCATTGCCCTCGCTCTCGACCCTGCAACGCGCATTATTCGATCAGTCGGACGAGAGCGTGTCACGATCACGGACGATTTCCGCGGAGCAGGATATCGATCCGACGGGATCAGCGTCCCGTCGGCAATGGTTGGGTGGGAACCATTCGTCACGCGGTTGCAGGCTGCATTAAAAGCATGAAAACAATGAGATAGCCACATTCTCAGATTGTGTCTCCATGGTTACCGAAGTCCTGATTCATGAACTAGCCCGCCCTAATTCGTGAAATTGGACGTAGTATTTCGATCAAGTCTGTATCGCGGATTCAGGTCGCCGGACGCACCCCGTCTGCGACATGAACGAGATCAGGCGGGCCATGGCACAGATCAGTCACATCGCTCTATCACAAGATGGCTGTAATCCCGTGGCGATTGCGGATCTCGGCTCCAGTCACGCGCTGACGCCGGCATCAGCGAGGATGTACGATCGTTTCTACGGATTGCGATCCGTGACCCGCCACGATGCCGCCATGGATGGGATGCTGGGCACGGCGTTGCAACAGGCAGTTTCGCACGTGCCGCAGGACAGGCGTCGTAATGGCTGTCTGATCTACTGCAAGACACAGACACACAACACCCGCAGTGATGGTAACTGGCTGCGCGGTTTCGCAGATGCGCATGAGCTTCAGGACTGGGAAGTGTACTCGGTTTCAATGAAAAGTTGCGCATCGGCCCTCGTCCAGCTCCATATGCTTACGCAATGCGAGACTGACGGGGCGATCATCGTCCTCTGCGGCGAGAAGGCCTTTCATCCATCCGTTTCCCGCCTGAGCGTGGGGCTTCTCGCCGAGGTGCCGACGGCTGCCGTCCTGAATGCCGGCGCTGGAGGCTGGCGGATACTGGGAAGCACGGTGCGGCACCTGCCCCGGTTCCACGTCAATCCCGACGCCATGTGCCCCGCAGATCGCCGTGCCTTGCAGGAGGTCTATTCGGAGGCGCTGACCAGTTTCATCGCAGACAGTCTCGACCGGTTCGCAGCTTTGTGGACGCCTGATGCGATCTTCCTGCCGCACAACCTGAATCGACCGATGACCGACATGTTGATCCGTCATTTCGGCTGGCATGACCGCACGTTTCACGGCGATCTCGCCGGAACCGGTCACGCCTATTGCTCGGATCCCTTCATCAATCTCGCGGCGTTTGAGGCAGGCGGAAATCCTGCAACCCGGGTGCTTCTCCTCGCAGCCGGGACCGGTGTGACATTCGCCACCTGTCTGCTCGAGCGCGTTCCCCATCGCCTTCCATGATCCACACAAGACGAGGAATCCCGACAATGAACAGCACCATCACCTCCGCCATCGGCGAAGTTCTCTCCGAGGTTCTTGAGACACCTGTCGGTGAACTTCGCCCCGACATGCGTTTCGACCGGGAGTTCGACCTCGACAGCTACATGTTCGTCCAGTTTCTCCTCGGCCTCGAAGACAAGCTGCCCGGGCTGCGCTTCGACCCCGAGAGCATCGGCCAGGCCGGGTTCAACACGGTTGAGCAACTCGTCCTGCACATCACCGAGAGCATCCCCGCTACGGAAGTGGCGGATGTCTGACATGCGCAGCCGCACGACAGCAACGCATGTTTACGACGTGGCGCGTCGTGAAAGCCTGGTCGAGGCGCTGATGACGGCCTGTCATGCTGCTACCGGTCGGCCCGGGTATCTCACGGGTGTCAGCCATGCGTTGCATGCCCCCGACGGATCGCTGGTCGACCCGGCCCGCCCCGATACGGTGGTTCACATTGCGGAAACCGTTGCCGAACCTGCACTTTCAGCTCTGGGTCTGGTGTTGTCGCGGGTCGAGACGGTTGCGGCAGCGACGCGCCCTCCACACGCGGAGATCGCCATGATCGGGCTGCGAGCCGGCTTGCTGGCGCAGATTCTGGACCTGGCCTTCGCCCATCTGCGCGAGCGCGAAAGCTTCGGTCGGAAGACGCTGCAGCATCAGTTGGTCAAGGCCCGGTTTTCCGGCACGGGCGCCTTTCTCAGCCGGCTGCGCGAGGAGATCGCGCTTGCGCAGGTTCTCGATCGGACCCACGGCGCGGAGCGACTGCACGACGACATCGACATGCGGACCGTCCAGGCCGCCAAGCTGATGGGCGGGCATGGCCTGCGTGCCGGTTCGGTACACGGGCTGGAATATGCGTCGGGCCTCCTGCGGGCGATCTTCGTCGTCCGACCCCATACGGAGACATGATCCATGGCGCCATTTCATTCGCTCCAGAACATCAGATTGCTGGCGACCGGTACGGTGCCGGATCGCCCAACCGCCCGGCCCGTCCATGCTCACGCCAGCGCACCATGCCGGCGTCGCGTGACGGCCTGGCGCCGGATGCAGGATATCGCCGACGAGACACCACTGGCAGAGCTGTGGTTTTCCGATAATTCCGGCCGTGGCGTCCTCCATTCGGATCGGCTGCGCCAACACTGGCCGGCGCTTTGCGCAGGCGAAACCCCGGTGCTCGTCTATCTGCATCGCGGTCACCAGCCCGATACCCGATGCCCGGTCCTGCAAAACCTCCTGCAGGCGCTCGACCATACCGGTCCGGTCTATGCCTTGCGCGTCGAAAGCGGCGCGGCATTGCATGACGCGATGACGATGGCACGCGCGCTGACGGTCGAAAATGGCCTCTCCGTCGTTCTGCGAGACCCGACCGAACGTCTGACCGCGCACCCGGAGCGAAGTCTGCCTTTACGTTATGCGCTGCTTGGAAACAGCGATTTTGCGCCGCGCCCGGCGCCTGCGCCACCCATTGCCGTGCGTCCCGCTTCCCTTGCCATACGAGGTTCCGATGCAAACCGCTGATTCGACGGTCGTCGCCGCGAGTGACCCGCTGCCCAATGCCATGCAGACGTTGTCACGCATTCTCGTTCTCGCCATACCTTTTGCCTTCGGCGCACTGATCACATCAGCGTTGAACCTGGGTAAGGTTGCACTGCTTGCCCGCGCTCCCGATACGGGCGCCTTGCATATTCTGTCTCTCCAGCAGCCGAGCTTCATCCTCGCCCTGGCAATGATGGAAGCGTTGGCGATCACCGCCCAGGTCTTCAGTGCCCGATCCCGTAACAACTGGCCTCGCCGCGGTACATTGCGTGCGGTGCATCGGCTCAGTCTGACCGGTGTCGTGCTATTCGTCATGGTCGCTGCCGCCGGTTACGGCGTGGCGCAGACGGTCTCGGTTTCGGATCCGGAAATCAGCACGATCCTTGCCTATTTCCCGCTCTTCATCCTCTCGCTGGTGCTCTACGTCGTCTTCGATATCTACTACGGCGCCTTACGCGGTCAGGGAAAGGTGATGCTCGGTCTCTTGCCGTTCATCGGACTTGTCGCCATCGATCTGGGGGTGACCTATCTGCTGGTGACCGAGTTCGGTTGGGGCTTCGAAGCGGTTCTCCTGGGAAATCTCGCCGGACCGGCATTGATGCTTCCCGTCATCGCATGGCTCCTGCGTCGCGAGATGCGCGGTGCCGAAGAGAGCCCCGACGCGCCATTTCGCATACGCATGCGGCAGTTGCAGATCGGTGTCGGGATACCGGTGTTTTCCTCGATCATGGTCGGATTCATCAGCGCGGCCGTCGTGTTCCCGCTCCTGGCCAAATACGGACAGGAAAACGCCTCGGCCTTCTTCGTCCTGCTGCGCTACCGCATCGCCTTCATGATTCCGGCGATCGCCATCGGTTCCGCGATCGCGATCCTCGTCAATCAGATGGCTGAGGAGGGGCAGGGGAGCCAACGGCTGCGCTATCTGTGTATCGGCGTGCCGACCATGCTGCTCGCCTACGGGGTTGCCACATTCTTCCTGCCGCAATGGAGCGCGCCCCTGGATCTGCTGGTTCCCGCCCAATCCGCTGATCTGCGTGCGGCGACGGATGCGATGTTCGCCAAATTGCTGATTACCTTCTTTCTGATTTCGGCTGCGGTCATGCTGCAGGTCATCCTCGAGCAACTGGGTCGCGGCATGCATGTGCTCGTGATCATCTTCCTGGTCGAGAGTGCGACCTGCGCTGGCGTAGTCTGGGCTGCGATGCAGGGCGCCGGGATGACGCTCATCCTGGACATCCTGATCGGCGCGGCGGCGTTCAGCCTGGTCCTGTTCGCAATTCAGTTCCTCATCCTGCTGCGCAAGATGGGTTCCGATCATGCTCTTTGAACTCGCCTATCCGGGCCTGTGCGCAGCCGCGATCCTGCGCCACCTCACCCGGCGCCCGCGCCCGGTCGCACCGCTCTTCGCATTTCGTGCCGTGCGGGGCCGCATGCGGCGGCGCGAACTGGCTCTGCTGACGGCGCTGCATCCGCGTCTCGGCGCTGTCCTCGCGCTACGCCGGTTCGAGCAGGCGAGTCCCGAACCGGCGACCGGACCGGTCGCGGCGTGCTTCAACAACGGGCTGGCAGAACGCCGGTTCGGCCCCGAGCAGGGCGCGCGCGTGCTGCTTCTTCATGGCTGGAACGCCGACAGTGCCATGATGCTGCCGCTGGCCAAGGCACTTGCTGATCAGGGGGTGCGCGTCATCGTGCCGGACCTTCCGGGGGAGGGCGCCAACCCGCGGCGGGTACTCGGTTTCGCGGCGAAGGCGCGCATACTGGCCGCATACTATCGTAACGAGGGTGTCGAGGTCGTTCTCGGCCATTCCGCCGGTGCCCTGATCGCAGCCCAGGCAGTCGAATCGGGGCTGCGCCCCTTTCGGATGGTGACGATCTGCGCGCCATTCTCGATGGCGACATTGTTGCAGGCCTACCTCTCGCGCATCGGCGCTCCCGATGCGCTTCATCAGGCGACCCTCGATCTCTACGGCAAGCGTGAGAAACGGGCGGCCACCGAGATCGGCCCCTCCCGCTACGCCCGGTTCGGCTCGGATCTGCTGGTCGTTCACGCGCGCAGGGACTGGCAGGTACGCCTCGCCGAGGCCGATGCGATAGGCAGGGTGAACCCGGCCGCGAAGCGCGTCACTCTCGACAACTGCAACCACCATACGATCCTGAATGATCGACGCCTGTTCGAGGCGGTAGCCGGTTTTCTCGGGGAAGCCGATTACGGAGGGCGCGCGCGATGCTGAGCATCCTCGACCTCGCCGTCGCTTTCCCGGACCGCATCGAAAAGCTTGCCTGCCTGAGCGAGGAGCTCGCGCTTTCACGGAACCAGATGCGCATGTACGATCGCTTCTTCGGCTTCGAAAGCTTCCATTGCGACCACGGTGAGCCACTCGATAGGCTGCTCTCACGCGTAGTCGATACGATCCGCGGGCGTAATCCGCAGCTTTTCGAGGCGCTTGATCATGTCGCCTATTGCCACACACTTCCGAGCACGACGGTCCTCGATGGCCGCACCGGTGCGATCCTTGCGCCGTTCGCGGAGCGGGGGGCCGAGGTCTTCAGCGCAACAATGAATCATTGTGCCACCGGCGTCGGCATGCTGGGCGTCTTTGATCAGTTGCTTGGCGATAACGAGGTCGGCCTGATTCTGATCGGCGAAAAGGCGTTTCATCCGGCGATGCGGGTGATCGAGAACACCACGATCATGGGCGAGGCCGCCGCTGCAGTTCTGGTGGGCCGGGGGCCCGGCGCCTACCGGATGGTCGGCAGCTTCACGCGCCACGCGCCATCATTCTGGAAGAATACCGGCTTGCGCGGCGAGAACTACCTCGATGGATTCGAGGAGGCTTATCTCGATCTTGCCAGCGGTACCCTGCGCGATGCGATGACATGGTTCGGGCGCGATCTCGATGCGCTGCGCTGGATCATGCCCCACAATGTGAATGCCCCTTCCTGGTATCAGATCGCCGAACGCGTCGGCCTTGACCGGCACAAGCTTCAGCTCGCGACGATCGGCGGTTGCGGCCACTGTTTCGGGGCCGACCCCTTCATCAATCTCTGCCACGGCGCACACACGGGAGCGCTGCGCCCGGGTGATGAAATCATGCTCTTCAGCGTCGGCCTCGGCGCGACCGCATCATGCGCACTGCTGCAGGTCGGCGGCCCCATGAATCGTGCCATCCAGTCAAAACAGGAGATTCTGCAATGAAAGACATGGCTGAAACCATTCTCGCCAGCCTCGCCGATATCGGCCTCGGTCCGCAACGGCTGTCGCGTGCCAGAGCCGGCAGTGCCCTGTTCGGGGCGGGCGGCATCCTGAACTCGATCGAACTGGTGCAGTTCATCGTCGCCTTGTCCGAGCGCACCGGAGTTGACAGCTTCGAATTCATGGAGAGCTTCGATGTCGGGGCCGGTGTGTTCGAAAGCCTGTCCTCGATCAGGGACTTCCTCGAAGCGCGCCCCACGCGCGAGATGACCGTCTGATCATGGCTGCCTCCGACCTCACCCAGAAGCAGGCCGATTTGCTGCATCGCGTCGCCGATACCGTCGGCACGCCGTACTATATCTATGATGCGGCGAGTATTCGCGACCGATACCATGCTTTGACTCGGGCGTTGCCCGGGACGGAGTTCTTCTATTCGCTCAAGGCCAATCCGAATCTCAGCCTCGTCGGCCTTCTCGTCGCACAGGGGGCGGGGTCCGAAGTCAGCTCACGCCTCGAGCTGGAAACCGCATTGGCCGCCGGGACGCCATCTCACCGGATTCTGATGGTTGGTCCCGGCAAGAGCGAGCCCGATCTGGCCCGGGCCGTATCGCTCGGGATCAAGGCGATCGTCGTCGAATCCCTTGCGGAACTTGTCCAGATCGATCGTCTGGCTGGCGATGCGGGCCGCAGGCAGGCCATCGCATTGCGGGTCAATCCCGATTTCAAGGTTTCCGGGGCGCGCCTCAACATGAGCGGGCGTCCCACCCAATTCGGGATCGACGAAGCGCGGCTGCCGGAAGCAATTAACCGGGCAAAGGCGTTGCCGAATCTCAAGCTCGCGGGCCTGCATATCTACATGGGCACGCGCATTCTGATGCACGAGACGATCGTTGCCAACACGCAAGGAATCCTCGCGCTCGCCGATTCAATCATGCCGTTGCTCGACGAGCCTCTTGCCTTCGTCGATATCGGCGGCGGCTACGGCGTACCCTATTACGATGATGAGTCTCCGCTCGATCTCGATGCACTCGGGGCGGCCCTGCGCCCGCTTCTCGACGGCTTCACGCGGTCTCATCCGCTCACGGGCATTGCCGTCGAACTCGGTCGCTACATGGTGGCCGAGGCTGGTCGCTTCGTGACGACGATACGGGGGATCAAGACCAACAAGGGTGAGAATTTCGCCGTCTGTGACGGCGGTTCGAATGTGCACAGCGCTGCTGCGGGGCAGGGGTTCATGCGGGGCAATTTCCCGATTTCACTGGTTCCCGCCAATGCGCGGATGCGCGAAGCCCCTTCATCATGGAGCATCACCGGCCCGCTGTGCACGCCGATGGACGTCATCGCGAAGGACGTCACCATGGCCGCTCCGCAAAGCGGTGACCTGATCTGCATTCACCACTCGGGCGCTTACGGGCCGACCGCATCGCCGGTGAATTTTCTGGGTTTCGGCGCTCCTGCGGAAGTACTCATCGACGACGATGCCCTCAGCGTGATCCGTGAGCGTCCTTCAGTCGCATCATTCCTGGAGGCGCAGAAGCCGCGAGCGATCGGTCGTAATCCCACGCCATGTCTGCCGCCGCTCTCCGGGCCGTTCACCCATCCGCTGCTGGAGCGTCTGGAGGGGTTGCGGGCCTTGTTCGAAAGCACGGGCGCGAAGCTGGAAACCGATCCCGATGCCTGGCGCGCACTCTGGGCCGATCCGACGGTGAGGGCGTTGACGATGATTGGTGTTCCGGATGCGCATAACGGGTTTCCGCTGCATGAGACGGATCTCGGTATCGATACCTGCCCGCATGATCTGCATGTCGCCCTGGTGGAGCGGCTGGCCCGCTTCGATGCAAGCTGCATCCTCGCACTCCAGGGCCCGTCGCTCGCCGGAGCCGCAGTGGCCGCAATCGGTAGTGACGCGCAGATCGCACGTTTCTTTTCCGCCTACCGCGACGGACCACAAGGGACCTTCTTCGCAGTGACCGAGCCGGAGGTCGGCTCGGACGCGTCGAACGGCGGCACGGTTCTGGAATCGCGCGCGGACGGGTTTGTTCTCTCCGGATCCAAGATGCTGGTGGGGAATATCGCGCGCGCGCGCATCGGCCTCGTCTTCGCACGCATGTCAGAGACCGGTCGCAGCGCGCTGGTTATGATCGAGCCGGAGCACTATCCGGATCGGATCGGTATTACGCGCCTTCCGACCACAGGCATGTGCGGCGCCGATCTCTGCCGCATCGACATGAAGGATTTGCCTGTCCCTGGCGATGCCCTGATCGCAGCCGAGGCCGAGCGGCCGTCTCTGCGCGACGGCTTTGTCGCCATCAACAGCGTTTTCGAGCGGTGTCGGCCAGTCGTCGCAGCACTGGCACTCGGCAATTCCTTCGGCATGCTCGAACGGCTGGCGAAGGCAGGATATGCGGACCGGTTTGCAGACGCATATCGCGGCCATGCGGCTCTGATCGCGCGTCTGGCGAGCGTTCTCGCTGATATCGAGCGCGGGCGCCCGCGCGGACACAGGATCAGCGAAATCAAGTTTCAGGCGGTCGCATTTTGCGACGCGCTGGTTGCACGTATTGCCGCCGAGGCTCCGATTGCGATGCTCGCTGATGCCACCTTGCGCCGCAAGATGCGCGACGCAAAAGCTTTTGAATACATGGAGGGTACCTCGAACATTCATATCCTGAATGCTTTCCGGGCCTATACTGCGGAGGTGCCGGCATGACATTGCACCTCGACCCGGCAAAGATCGTCTGTGACAGCTTCGGCGGCCTTGAGCCCAGCGTTCCGGACGCACAGGATCAATACGATTACTGGGAAGATTTCAACGCCCGTTTCTTCCGTTCGAACGGCTCAGAATATGATTGCCGGCGTGATACCAATGTCCGGTCCTGGCTCGAAGCTCCCGACCGGGCCTCGTTCGCAGCGATGGTCGCGCAATTGTTGCCGCAGATCCGCCGACGCGATGCGCTGTCCGATGTGGATCTGGTGCTGCTGGCGCACTGGATGCCGGATCTGCATCTGGGGACCTCGGTGACCAACTACGCGATGCATGAATTGGGCATCGAGGATGGCGTGGGCTTTGCGATTTCCGATCGCGGGCTTTCGGCGCCTTTCTTCGCCTTGAACTGTGCGGCTCGTTATCTGCGCAACGGGCGCCGGAAGGCGCTGCTGATGGTCATGGACCAGAAGCATCTGCTCTATCGCAGCGAGACGGTCGCGCGGCTGAAACCGGAAAACAGCGCCGGACTGATGCTCCTTGAGCGCGATTGTGATCGCGGCCTGAACTATTGCGGCTATGCCCGTCGCACCCGGGTGGGGGCGTTCGATCGGTCTGATGCGTTGATTGATGTCTGCAAAGCGTTCGATTTCGATCCGGCGGACACATTGCTGATTGCCGATGCCGGCATGCGTGAGCCGGGAAGGGGCTTCGGCGCATTCGACGCAACCGATCCTTCGCTGATGTGCACGGCCCCTTTCATGGTCCTGCAGCACGCGACGGTCAGCAGGCATTGTCTGATGGTGACCCATGAAACGGGCGAGCTTTGTGCGATCGGTCTGAGCACCGATATCGGGAGGCGCGCGTGAGACTGGTCAGCCTCGTTACCCATCTGCCGTCCGGAAGGCTGAGTACCGAGGACATCATCATGGCTGCCGGGAACAGTCCTGCCGAGGCGCGCGTCTTCCGGCGCATGTTCGGCATCGATCAGGTGGCCGTATTTCCCGAGTGCGAAACGATCGCGGTCTCGTTCGAGCGCTTGGCCGAAAGCCTCGCTGCAGCTCATGACGGCCCGCGTCCGGATGCCGTGATCTATGCTCATGGTCAGCCCCTGCAGCATCCCAGTGGCCGTTCGCCCATTCACATCCTGTGCCGTGATCACCCATTCTTTTCCGACGTCATGCGTCGCTACGAGGTCGACCAGCACAATTGCGGTGGATTGTTCTGGGCGCTGGACCTTGCGCGGACTCTGCTGCGGGCCGGGCTGTCGCGCAGCATTGCGGTAGTCGGCGGGGACAGCCATGTCGGACTTCCACCCGGTGACCGTTATGTCCCCGGCTGTACGCTGATGGGCGACGCATTTTGCGCAATGATCGTCGATGATGCGCCCGGCGGCTTGCAGCTCGGTCCGATCGCCCTGCAGACCTATCCGGAATTCGCGCGAGGGCGTGCGGGCACCAGCGCTGAAATGGGCGCGTTCTTTGCAGCGCATAGCGGGATCGTCTGCAAGGCACTCGACGGAGCGGGATTCGACTGGACAGGAAACGCGCCGCTCCTGCCGCATAACGTCAACCGCCTCGCCTGGCGGCAATTCTGCCGCGAAACAGGCCTTGCGGAGGCACAGGTGCGGCTCGGCCTGCTGCCCGATATCGGCCATTGCTATACCTGCGACCCCTTCCTGCTGCTCGATCGCGAACGCCACGGGCTCGCTCTCGGACAAAGCTGCATGACGATCTCGATCGGAATGGGAGGCTATGCCGGCGCCTGCAAGGTGACCCGCGCTACCGCGTCCGCTCCCGGCACGACAGACAGCCATGACACGGAGACCTGCACATGTTCGCAACCCATACTCTTTTGATATCCTTTCTTGACAGTGCCGCGACACGCATGCCTGAAGCGATCGCGGCGCGCGATGCCGATTTGTCGCTCAGCTACGGAGCCTTGCGCGATGCTGCTGCGCACATTGCGGCCCGCCTGACCGAGCAGGGTGTAGCTGCCGGTGATCGAGTCATCCTGTCGATGCCCAACTCGGTTGCATTCATGGCGGGTTTCTGGGGCATCATGGCTGCAGGTGGTGTCGCTGTCCCGCTGAACCCGGGTACGCCCAAGGGCAAATTCGCGTTCATCCTCGAAGATTGCACGCCTGCGGCAGCAATCGCCGATGCACCGACTGCGGAAGTTCTGCGCGGTGCGATGGCGGCAAGCGGGCAGGATCTGCCGTTACTTGCCGATGACCTCGCCGCGCTCTGCGCTTCCGGGCGCTCTGCACCAGCCTTGCCCGAGCCGCGCGTGATCGATCAGGATATGGCGGCGATCATATATACCTCGGGATCGACCGGCACGCCCAAGGGCGTGATGCTGACCCATCTCAACATGACCAGCGCAGCGCGTTCGGTCGCGAGCTATCTGGGATATCGCACCAGCGACACCATCTTCTGCGCCGTGCCGATGACGTTCGATTACGGCCTGCACCAGATCACCATGGCAGCCCTGACCGGCGCTTCGGTCTATGCCGCAGACGGCTTTGCCCAGCCACTTTTCGCCCTTCGACAACTCGCCCGGTCGCGGGCGAGCGTGTTTCCGGTGGTTCCGGCGATGGTGCCGATGATCGCGTCTCTCGCAGACCGCTTCGATCTCCATGCCGTGCGCCTCGCGACATCGACAGCTGCTGCACTGCATCCACAATTGATCGACCGGCTCCAGGCCGCGTTGCCCGCAGCGGTGGTGTTTTCGATGTACGGGCTGACCGAGTGTCACCGGTGCACCTACCTGCCTCCCGAGTATCTCGCGACGCATCGTGCCAGCGTCGGTGTCGCCATACCCAATACCGAAATGTGGGTGGTTGACGCCGATGGCGTGGCGCACCGGCGCTCGGCTACCGGCGAACTGGTCATTCGCGGAGCGACCGTGATGAAGGGCTACTGGAACAACCCGGAAGCCACCGCCCTGCGCCTGCGACCCGGACCGGGCCCGGGCGAGCTCGTGCTCTATACCGGGGATACCTGCCGCCTCGACGCGGACGGGTTTCTCTATTTCGTCGCTCGCAACGACGACATTCTCAAGATCCAGGGTGAAAAGGTCGCGCCCTCCGAGGTCGAGGCCGCACTGATCGCACATCCCGACGTCGCCGAGATCTGTGCGCTGGGCGAAAACCATCCGGTGCATGGCCAGATCTGCGTTGCCCATCTCTCGCTCCGGGCCGGCAGTGTGGCCGACGTCGAAGCACTCCTGCATTGGGCCCGCGCGCATCTCGACCCCCATGCCGTTCCCGCTCGCATCATCATCCACGAGACGATGCCGCGCACCCACAACGGCAAACTCGATCGTGCCGGATTGCGCGATCTGTCCATTCCTCCCGGAAATCGGCCGGCACGTCCGGCGATGCCGGACATCGTTCCCGCAGAATAAGGTCGAAGGGATCACGCACATGACCGCGCATACAGACAACCAGATCATCGAAGCCATCGTCACCTTGCTGGACATGGACGACGCCAGCGCCATTACTCCCGAAACGCGGATCGAGGATGACCTCGGCCTCGATAGCGGATTGCTGCTCGAACTGTTCATGGCGCTGGAGGAACGCCTGCCAAACCTCGAGATTGATCCCTCGGAACTGCGTCCCGACCAGTTTGCGACCGTCGGCGCGCTTTCGGCGCTGGTGGCCTCGTTCGACAAAGAAGGGGCCTCGGCATGATCCCCGCCGACGCCGACCGCGCACCCGATACTCCGGAACTGCTTTGGCAGATTTTCGGGCGTTTTGCCGGACATACGGAAGTAGCCTACCGCACGCGTGAGGGCACGCTGACGTTTGCCGCGCTGCATGATGCGGCGGCTGCCCTCGTCATGCACCTGCGCGCCCTTCCCGATGCCGCCGCGCGCCGCCCCGTCATTATCTGGGGGCACAAGGATCTGCGCTATCCGATCGCCTATTGGGCATGCCTCCTTGCCGGGGTGCCGCTCGTTCCGGTGGAGCCGGAAACGCCTCCGGAAAGGCTGCGCCAGATTGCTGCGCATGCCGGTGCCGCAGCCATAGTGATGGCGATCGATGAGGCCGGCACAGCCGCGACCAGTGCCGTCGCCGCTACGGGGCTGACCGTAATTGCCGTCGACCTTGAAGCCTCGCCCATCGAACCGCTGCGGCCGGATACGGGCGTTTCGGCCGATGATGTCGCTTATATCATGTTCTCCTCGGGTACTCTGGGACAGCCCAAGGGTATACAGGTCAGCTACGCCAATCTCATCGATTTCATAGGCTGGCTCGATATCCTCTTGCCGGGTGAGCGCGGTTTCGCGGTGAGCGGCAACATCCGATATTGTTTTGATGTCTCGCTGTTCGAGCTCTGGACTTCATGGACGCGCCTCCTGCCGATCACGGCGCTCGACCATGCCGATTTTGCTGCCTCTACCGGTTATATCCGGCGGCTTGCAGCGGATGGGGTGGGGCTGTGGGTTGCGACGCCTTCGATCACGCGAATTCTCCTGAGCAACCACCGTTTCTGCGCCGCCACCCTGCCGGCGCTGCGCCTGTTCGTATTCTGTGGCGAAGTGCTTACCAAGGCGCTCGTACGAGAATTGTGGGCACGTTTTCCCGGATGCCGCGTGATCAACACCTACGGCCCGACCGAATGCACCGTCGCAGTGACGTCTGTCGAGATCGCCCAGGCGCATCTGGAACGAGAAGGGGATCTTCCGATCGGTTACGTCCGACCGGGAACCACGCTGCATGCCGTGCCCTCGGCATCAGGCAACGAGATCGAGATACGCGGTGCCTCGGTCGGGCACGGTTATCTGAAGCTGCCCGACAAACAGGCGCGCGCCTTCCCCGAGCCGGCATGCTATCGGACCGGTGATCGCGGGCGGGTTGACGAAGACGGCCTATGGTTCTTCGCGGGGCGCCTGGACCGCGAGGTCAAGATTCAGGGTATGCGCATCGATCTCGACGAGGTGGAGGCGCATATCAGACGCCAGCCCGAAGTCGTCGATGTTGCAGTCGATACCTTCCTGTTGAAGGGCGAGCCGCGCGCGATCAACGCCTATGTCATCGGCGTCACGGATGTGGCTTGCCTC
>SL_7KL_010_BRINEDRAFT_10000416_pt1 | contig 20118 bp, 18 predicted proteins | sample SodLak_010_BRINE_FD_10663 | JGI IMG/M metagenome (IMG submission 10663)
GCCGCCCGGATGCTGGCGCTCATCTGGAAACTGATTATCCCAACCCCAAAGTGGCAACATTTTGCGCTGCCCTTTGGCCCACTTTTGCTTTGCCGTTGACAGCCAGACTGTCGACCCATGAACCGGTTAATTCAGCATAATTGCCGACCTGAAAGTTCGAGGTGAAATCTTCCAGTCGTTCGCGATCTGCGAATATATTGTGGAGGGCATAGGTATTTGCAGACTGCCCTGCGAAAACGCCAACCCGTGCAGGTGCACCCATCGGATCATAGCCAGCCCGCTCCAGCGCTTCATGACAGATTTCAAGAAAGACACGGTGCTGAGGGTCCATAAGTGCCGCCTCACGGGGCAAAAACCCGAAAAATTTCGCATCAAACTGATCGACATTGTCAAGTATGGGACGCACAGGCACATAATTGGGTGCGCTTCGTTCTTCATCGGTGAATGCATCTTCGAGTTGTTCAACCGGGATCCGCCGAACAAGGGTCTGGCCTTCTCGTAGCGCATCCCAAAACTCATCGAGTGAATCAACGCCAGGGAACCGACCCGCCATACCAATTATCGCAATCGCGTCATCGGGTGGCTCTCGTGAACAAGCACTTTGTTCCCGCGCACTTGCAGGCATTGTGGAGGGGGGCGATGTCTTGGGCATATCGGGCAAAAGGCTGGCGAGATGGCGCGCCAGATCATGTAGGCGCGGAAACTCCAGAAGTGTTGTTACCGAAATGCGCAGACCCAACTGCTCTGACAGGCGGATCTGGGCGCTGAGCAACTGAACCGACGTACCGCCCAACTCGAAAAAGGTGGCGTTCTGCGTTGGCGCGGTACAGCCCAGAACCTCTGACCAGACGTTTGCAATCTGAGCCCGAATGTCGCGCGGATCAGCCCCTCTCTCGCTGGTTGGTCGCAGTTGCGCAGCTTTAATACTAGTCTGAGATGTAGGTTCAATCGCAGCAGTGCCGTGAACGCCTATATCCAGAGCAGCACCGCTCAGCAAAGTTTTCCAGAGCAGGTCTGCCGCAACGATGTCCAACGCTTTCGAAGCGGCGTCCGCACCCTCAAGATCCTGATCGCTGCTTTCGGCAGAGCGCCGCGCCCAATGCAAGATATCCTTGTGAGAATGCTGACGTGTTGCCAAACTGCCAGTGTTGTCAACTTCCAATATGATTAAAGCGGCATCTTCGTGGCCGACGACAGGAAATGCGGGCGTTTCCGCGACCTGCATCTCGCGCAACTGGGATATATTGACAGCCTGTACAGCACTGTTAGTCATGTCGCTATGGAGATCATCAACCAGAAGCCAGCGAGGCTTTGCCAACCTTATCACGTCTTGCGCGTTGCAATGTGGTGTTTCGGATGTGAGCGGACAAATCACACCACCAAGGCCAAGAACAGCAAGGTGTGCAGCAACCGCCTCTGGTGATCGCTCTGCGCTTATGGCAATGACATCACCTTTTTGCACACCGCGCTTAAGCAATCTGATAGACAGCGTTGATGTAATCGCGGCTATTGTGTTAAACAAGATAAAGGCGCTTTGATCACCCGCCAGAAGCCGATTTTCTGGCGAAGCATACACCGATGACATAAACGAACAGATATCTTGGGGACCTGAAATCGGCATTCTTACTCTCGTAAAATGATCTTCAACCATAATAAGCGGACCCCCAAAAGAGGCCTTTAGATTCAAAATTGGTGAACCCTATGTTTATAAAAGGGGAAAGTGTTTGTGTGCTTACCATTTTGTCGCTGACCAGGATGCTACAACAGTCGAATCGAGGGGATCCACGCTTTAGGATGACTAAGAACCTAATGGCTGATTGTGACTTTTTTGAAGCAGCGCGGGATTTTTTCAAAGGCAAGTAGAGGTGGGCGCGGAATTTCGGACCAGTTGTTAAGGTGGATTGCATGATGAGAGAAGTGATCCAAAATGAAGAAACAAAAGAACCATTCGCCTGAGTTCAAGGCCAAGGTTGCGCTTGAAGCGAGCTGTGAGGAGCTGACGCTGGCGGAACTGTCCAAGAAGTACGATGTTCATCCGACACAAATCGGCACTTGGGAGCGCGCGGCGATAGAGAATATGGCTGTTGATTGTCACTGAGAACTGACCCGGCATTGTCACCGAGATCTGACCCACCCGTTTGTTATGTTCTGCGTGTCACGATGGCGTCAATGCTGATGTTTCCTTCGGTTCCTTTTTCGCTGTTTCTGAACTGGCCTTGAAGCGATAGCTGTCGTTTCCAGTCTCCAAGAACGAGCCATTGAGGCGCCATTGGTTCAAGCCCAATGGCGAGTGCCGCGATGTGTGAGGCGATCGATCAGCGCTGTGATCATCTTAGCGTCCCCAAACACACTGACCCATTCGCTGAAGCTCAGGTTGGTGATTATGATGACGCTGGTGCGTTCGTATAGCTTGCTGAGCAGGCGGAAGAGCAAGGCGCCGCCAGAGGGCACTGAACGGGAGTGACCTGCCCCCCCGTACGCCCCTCAGTCATAACGAGAGGCCTTGGGGGTCGAAAACTGCCTTTCGTGCGGCGCGCGGCAAAGCTGTTGCATTGAAGCCTCGCGCTTAGGGGGGGAGCTGTCAGTTACCACTCGTTCACGCTTGGAAATTTTCCAATGGCCGTCTGTTAATCGCGAGGCGGAGCTTCACGCTTGATCTTATATTCTTCCGGGATCGGCATCCGGTTGAAGGCATCCAGACCGGCGATCTTGTAGGCTTCGGCCAGGGTTGGGTAATTGAACGTGTTCTGGACAAAGTAATCGACTGTGCCCTTCAGGTTCAGCACAGCCTGCGCGATATGGATCAGTTCTGTCGCACCTTCGCCCACGATCTGGACGCCAAGAACACGGCGTGTTTTCAGGCTAAACAGCATTTTCAGCATCCCGTGTTCCAGCCCCATGATATGACCCCGGCTGGTTTCCCGAAACCGCGCAACGCCCACCTCATAAGGAATGCCGCGCTCCTGCATCTCTTCCTCGGACATACCGCAAGTGGAAATCTCAGGGACCGAATAAATCCCGTATGGAAACCAAGGGCTTTCTGCCAGTGTTGGGGTTTCCAGCGCATGACAGGCCGCAACGCGACCCTGCTGAACGGAAGTCGAGGCAAGGCTGGGATGCCCGATCACATCGCCCGCGGCATAGATATGAGGTTTTCGCGTCTGATAGCTTTTGCGATCAACATCAAGCCGACCGCGATGGTCGGTTTCAAGCCCGGCAGCTGCGAGGTTCAGCTTGGATGTTGCGCCAAGGCGTCCCGCAGCAAACAAAAGCATTTCGGCGCGTACATGCCGCCCGTTGGCAAGGCTGACTTCAACGTAATCGCCCGCATCTTCGATCTTCTCGATTGCAGAGCCAAGCCGCAAGTCGACCCCGTTCTCGCGGATCTGATGTGTGAAATCCTGTATAAGTGTCTTGTCAATAAAATCCAGAAACGTGTCGCGCGGCTCGATCAGCGTTACCCGCACATCCAGCGCCGAGAACATCGTTGCATATTCCACCCCGATCACACCCGCGCCAACCACGATCAGGCTGCGCGGGATGCGCGCCAGTTCCAGAAACTCGTCGCTGTCAACGATAGTGGTGCCATTGAAGGGCACAGTATCCGGCCGAAATGTCTTCGTCCCAGTGGAGATCAGAAACCGCTTTGCTGTTAGCCGTGTGACGTCGCCTGCTTCGGTATCCACTTCGACCGTGTGCTCGTCTGCAAACCGCGCCAGACCATAAAGCGTATCGACATGGTTGCGATTGAACTGATGCTCCAGCACATCCACCTCATGCCCGAGCGTCATATGAAGGCGCGCCTTGAGGTCTTCGGCGCCAATTTTGTCCTTAACCCGGTAAGAGCGGCCATAGAAGCTGCGTTCGCGCCAGCCCGACAAGTTCAGTACGGTTTCGCGCAGGGTCTTGGATGGGATTGTGCCCGTATGCACGGAAACCCCGCCAAGCCGGTCCTTGCGGTCAATGACCAGAACCTTGCGCTTCAGCTTGCCCGCCTGAATGGCTGCTGCGCGACCAGCGGGCCCGGAACCGATGATGATAAGATCGTAATTGCTCATGTTTTCATCTCTAAGGCGCTTGAGTGTAAGACGCAACGCGATCACAGGCATCGGCACTCCATTGGGGTATTTTGAACCTCGTCGCGTGAACCAGTTTGTCTCCGATCGCCAATAATCCCGCTTTCGAACGTTTCATGTCCTTCATGGATCAAGCCAAGAGGAAAACATGCAGCAAGTTCTTTGCGTTGCCCTTTGGCAGATGGCTTGGTTCGGGGCAGCAAGGACGAAACCATTGGTCATCGAGGTCGAAACGCGCCAGCCGACGATCGTCCGGGCGAAGACGTCGATGACGGAGGCCACATAAACCATGCCCTGCCAGCTGGAGACATAAGTGAAATCGCTGACCCAGACCTGGTTCGGCATATCGGCCACGAAAGCTCGGTTAACCTTGTCGTCCGGGCCGGGTTGGGCTGCCTTAGACTTTGATCGTGCGGAGTATAACGTTTGTCTGAGCGCTGGCGACGGCTGGGATGCGAAACAGCACTTGGTCGAGAAAAACGTTATAGGCCTCGATATCAGCGCAGACGACATGCAAATGGTAGTCGGCCTGTCCCGTCGTCGCATGGCAGGCCCGGATCTCTTGCCGGTTCTGCACCACGCGCAGAAAGGCGGCCAGTTGGTCGGGATCATGGCGTGTCAGACGCACATGGACGATGGCGCCAAAACCAAGGCCTTGCCGCGCGTCATCCAGCGCCACCGTATAGTGACGGATCACGCCAGCATTCTCCAACGCTTTGACGCGGCGCCAGCAGGTCGAAGGCGAAAGGCCAACCTGTTCGGCCAGCTCGGAATTGGGTATGCGGCTGTCGCGTTTCATCAGATCAAGGATCTGCTGATCGGTTTTGTCGAGGTCTGGCATGTGTATCCGAATTCTATATCAATTCTGGATACACTATCCGTTGATCTGCCTATATGCCATAATATTTGGCCAGAAATTCCACCCAATTCGTGCGATCCTTGCGCTATGCAGAGGAGGACCGCATGAACATCGAGTGCAGCCACGTTAAAGATTATCGCCTGGACGATCGCTACGAGCACGGCGAAGGGCGCGTTTTCATGACCGGCACACAGGCACTTGTGCGGATCATGCTGGATCAGGCGCGGCGTGATGAAGCGGCAGGGCACCACACAGCGGGTTTCGTATCGGGCTATCGTGGTTCACCGTTGGGCGGGCTGGATATGGAATTGTGGCGCCAGCGCACTCGGCTGGAAAAAGCCCGGATAGAGTTTCTGCCCGCCGTCAACGAAGACCTTGGCGCCACCGCCGTTCTGGGCGCGCAGCAAGCAGCCCTTGACCACAACTGCGAGGTCGATGGCGTGTTTTCAATGTGGTACGGCAAGGGGCCGGGCGTTGACCGCTCGGGTGATGCGCTCAAACATGGGAACGCCTATGGCACCTCGCCTCTGGGTGGGGTGTTAGTCGTAGCGGGCGATGATCATGGCTGCGTTTCGTCTTCGATGCCGCATCAGTCTGATGTCGCCTTCATGGCTTGGTTCATGCCGACACTTAACCCCGCCAGTATCGCCGAGTATCTGGAGTTCGGTGCCTATGGCTTCGCGCTATCGCGGTTCAGCGGCACTTGGGTCGGGTTCAAGGCGATCTCGGAAACGGTCGAGGCGGCGCAATCCATTAATCTGCCACCTGAACGTGTTTTCGTGCAGCCCGACTTCACAGCGCCCTCTGGTGGGTTGCATGTGCGCCGCGCTGATCTGCCCAGTCCCGAAATCGAAACCCGGATCGGTGCCAAACTGGCCGCCGTCGAAGCCTTTGTCGAGGCCAACCCGATCGACCGGCGCATCTATGATATTGCGCAGGCGCGTTTCGGGATCGTCACCACGGGCAAGGCGCATCTTGACCTGATGGAGGCGTTGCGCTTGCTGGGTCTGGACGAACGCGCTTGTCGGCGGCTGGGGATCGACATCTATAAGGTGGGCATGGTCTGGCCTTTGGCGCGCCGCTCTGCCTTGGCATTTGTGAAGGGCAAGCAGGAGGTTCTGGTTGTCGAGGAAAAGCGTGGCATCATCGAAAGCCAGTTCAAGGAATATTTCTACGATTGGCCCGGCGATAAGCCGCAACGCATGGTGGGCAAGCATCGCGCGGCCGGTGATCCGTTGATCCCCTGGACAGGCGAGCTGTCACCGCTGGGGCTGGTCCCGATCCTTGTCGAACGGCTGTCACGCTTCTTTCCGGATGAAGGTCTTGCCGCGCGCGCTGCCGCCCTGACTGCCACGCCCGCGCCGGTGCTGTCGGTTCCGGGGGCGACACGCAGGCCGTATTTCTGCTCTGGCTGCCCGCATAACACCTCGACCCGCCTGCCCGAAGGCAGTCAGGCTGCCAGCGGCATCGGGTGCCATGTGATGGCGGGCTGGATGGATCGCAACACGATGGGGTTTGCGCAGATGGGGGGCGAGGGGGTGCCGTGGGCCGCATCCTCGCGCTTTTCGGGGCGGGGGCATATCTTCCAGAACCTTGGCGAGGGAACATGGTATCATTCGGGCTCGCTCGCGATCCGGCAGGCGGTCGCGGCGGGGGCCAATATTACTTACAAGATCCTCTATAATGATGCCGTTGCGATGACTGGTGGCCAGCCGGTCGATGGCCCGATCAGCCCTGCCGCTATTGCCCAAAGTTGCCGCGCCGAAGGGGTGGAGCGGATCGCGCTCGTCTCAGATACGCACGAGGATTTTCATGCCGCAGATTTTCCGCCCCGCACCAGTTTTCATGACAGGGCCGCGCTTGACCGCGTGCAGCGAGAATTACGCGAGGTGGCGGGCGTCTCAATCCTGATTTATGCCCAGACCTGCGCCACTGAAAAGCGCCGTCGCCGCAAGCGCGGGCAGATGGCGGACCCTGCGCGCCATGTGGTGATCAACCCGACGGTTTGCGAAGGCTGCGGCGATTGCTCGGTCGAATCCAATTGCCTGAGCGTGGAGCCGCGCCAGACCGAACTGGGCCGCAAGCGTCAGATCAACCAATCAAGTTGCAACAAGGATTTCAGCTGTCTTGGCGGCTTTTGCCCCAGTTTTGTAACCATCGAGGGCGGCAGGCGGCGCAAACCCCAACCCGAAGGGCTGGAGCTTGCCGCTGCACTTGCAGGCCTGCCCGCGCCGCAACTGCCCGCGCTGGACCGGCCATTTAACCTGCTGGTGGCAGGCGTGGGCGGCACCGGCGTCGTGACCATTGGCGCGCTGATCACCATGGCAGCCCATCTGGAAGGCAAGGGCTCCAGCGTTCTGGATTTCACGGGCTTTGCGCAGAAATTCGGCACGGTTCTGGGCTACGTGCGCATCGCCTCCGCGCCCGATAGCATCTGCCAAGTCAGGATTGAAGAAGGGGCCGCCGATGCGGTGATCGGCTGCGATGCGGTTGTTTGTTCTTCGCCCAAGGCTTCGGCCCACTACCGGGTTGGCACAGGGATCGTGCTGAACCAAGCGGAAATGCCGACCGGCGATCTGGTCCTGCAACGCGACGCCGATCTGCGCATAGATGCGCGCGAGGCATTGATCCGCAGATGTGTAGGTGCGGGTCAGGTTCTGGCCTTTGATGCCAACAGTGTAGCAGAGCAGCTAATGGGGGATACGGTCTTTGCCAACATGATCATGCTGGGGGCCGCATGGCAACAGGGGTTGGTTCCTGTGGGCGAGGCTGCGCTCCAACAAGCCGTTGTCCTGAACGGCGTCGCTGTCGAGAAGAACCGAATGGCCTTTGACATCGGGCGGATCATGGCGGCCGAACCAGACGCGCTGGACCCGTGGATGCCAAAGCCTTTGCAGCAGCCCATAGATACTGAAGCGCTGATCTCTCACCGGGCGCAGTTTCTGACAGGTTATCAGAATGCCGCCTATTCAAGCCGCTACACCGCCCGCATGGCACGCTTCCGTGCGGCCTTGCCGCAGGCAGACGATGCTGTGTTGCGTGCAGCAGCCGAGGGGTTGTTTCGGTTCATGGCCTACAAGGATGAATATGAAGTCGCCCGTCTGCATACGGAAGGTAGTTTTGAGGCCGAACTGGCCGCGGGCTTTGAAGGGGATTTCAAGATCAGGCACCATCTTGCCCCACCGATTTTGACCTTTGGGCGGGACGCGCGCGGACGGCCGCGCAAGCGTGCCTTCGGTCCCTGGATTCGCCCCGCGCTGAAGCTTTTGGCCCGAATGAAGGGGGTCCGGGGCACAGCCTTTGATATCTTCGCGCGTAGTGCCGACAGAAAGTTGGATCGCAAGCTTCTGGACTGGTTTGAAAGCGTGTTGCGCCATGTCGAGAAGACGTTTGACCCTGAAAATCAGCCCCTCTCACTGGCTTTGCTAACCGCCGCACAAGAGATCCGGGGTTATGGCCCCGTACGGCATGCAGCGGCGGATAAGGTTATGGCCGAGGTGGAGATACTCATGGCCAAGGCGAAATAATTGCTGGAACCTGCCTGTCGCGCCTCATCTGGCGCCATGTCGCATCAGATGAATTCGAATAAAGACAAGCAGATATACTGAAACGCAGATCATTGCGATGTTGCGTCAGGTCGAAGGTAGCGTTCCGGTGGCGCTGCTGTGCTGTGAGCTTGGCATGAGCGATGTATCGTTCCAAAAGTGGTGCGCGAAACACGCCTGCATAGAGGCTTGTGGCAGCGCATATTACTCGGCGCGCGAGTTGATATAAGGTGCGGCCGATACAACCCAGCTACGTGAACGGCTAACGGCCTTCATCATTCCTTTCATGTTCGTCTATAATCCGACGTTGCTGCTGATTGGCGATGTGCAGATAATCGAGCTTGGCTGGCTGGTCATTTCGGGGCTGATCGGCGTCTATGCCCTGTCGGTCATGAAAGAAGGTTGGTGGCTGACCCGCGCCAACGCCATTGAACGCATCATCATGACGCTGGCCGCGATCCTGCTTATACAGCCAAGCCTGCTGATTGATCTGGCCGGTTTCGGGCTGATGGGCACTGTGCTGTTGTGGCAGATCTATAAGCTGCGGATGGAAGCACGCCACGGCTATCACCCGCCCAGCCTGCTGGCGCGGATTGCGATGGGCACAGGCGTCGTGGCGCTGCTAGCGGCCATTGCGACACTGACCTTGCCAACGGTCAATGTCGATGACGGGACTGAGCGGTGGAGTCGCGTTGTCCTGCCAGGGTCGCAGGTGACGCTTGAATACATGCATTCTGTCGAGCAAACCCTCGTAGAAGACCGTTTTCGGGTGGGGTGGCGGGCCGATCTGATCCACCAGCGTACGGTCAGCCGCTCTGTCGGGGCGGGCCTTTCGGCGGATGGGCGCGCAAGTGACGGTGTCCTGACAACACGCGGCACCGGCGAACGCTTAACAACGATCCCCATGCGCTTTGACGCCAACAGCGCAGCTTCGGTGCGATTTGGCTCTGACACACCGATTGCACTAGAGCCCACCGATGACTTTGCCTGCATTGAGCTGCGCGTTGAGAGGCTTTGGGAAAAATTCTGGCGTTGGTAATGCCCTGCGGTCGGGGCCACAGCATTGCGCGCCAAGCCCAACTCAGGTGATGCCAGCACGCCTCAGCCCTGCCAGATACCGGTCGAGTTGACTGCGCGACTTCAGATAGAACAGCCATGCGCGTCCACGAAGGCGGGTGAAATCGGGCCGGATGTTGTGGCGGCAGGGATGCACACCATCGCGATGATGCCGTGTGGCCAACTAGCATTGTATCAAGAAAATGGTCAATCGACGCTGTCGAGGCTCGACAGGTCCTTTATGACAACCCTTTACCCGCACCCGCGGTTGGAAGACGCAGTCAACACTGCGCGCCCCGCCTTTGCGGAAATGTTGTCAGAGGTGCTAGGCGTGGAATGACGCGCGGCGGTGTGCCAGGAACCGCATCAGCTTGAAGCCAGCTTCGCCACGACGAAGATGGCAAGCCCGAAACCACTCAGGCCGAGCGCCACCAAAACCCCATCACGCACCAGAAGCGCCGAGGCAAGAATGCTGACAACCACAGCCAGCGTTGTCGCGGAAAACGGGACAAGCTCCAGAAACGGCATGGCCAACCCGCACGCGATGCAGGTGATCAGCGCAATCTGCTGGCCCGGAAATGCAAAGAACCATTCTGCCCGCGCGACCGATCTGCAATCGATAAATTTCGCCGGACGATCAAGCCGGTTCAGCGCCCGGTGCAGCCGATCGGTGGGCAGGGTGCGGCGCAGGACAAAGGCAGGCAACCAAATCATTGGGCGCCCCAGCAGAATCTGAAAGGCAACAAGCGCAATTGTCAGTCCGCCCAAAGATGACAGGCCCGGAATGCCACTAAGGGGTGTCACAAGGATCAGCGCCGGTAACAGCAAAAGAACCGCCTGTGCCGCAGGGTCCATGGAACGCAGAATCGTTTCGACCGTCACTGTTGGGCCAGTGATCGCCCCACGCATCCGAACCAGCATGTCCTGAACAGGTCGCCCGCGCGGTCCTTGTGTTGCAACGGTAAGTGTCTTCAATTGCGCTGCGCTGAAGCGGCAATGCTTCATGGGTGCGACCGCGCGGCTGGCGCAAGGATCGCGCTGCTGATGTCCATCAAATACTCCCAATCATCAATCTCGGCGGTGGTGACCTTGGTTTTCATATCGATGTGTAGAAATGAATGACCATGAACAAACGACCACAACATATACGCGCGGCGCTGCACATCCGGATCATTGGCGGGCAGACGAAGGCGGGCAGCAGCAGCTTGCACAACCACACCAAGGCAGCTTTCGCCCTTTTGCTGCAAGTCGGGCGCATTCTCATGCCCTTCGGTCAGACTAAAGACCAGTCGGAACACACCGGGTTCCGCCCTTGCAAAATCGACATAGGCCAGCCCGATGGCGGCGACACCCTCTAGCGAACCGGCAGGGTGGGCGGCGGCAGCCGCCGCCATTGCAGCGTGCAGGCGATCCATCGCTTCGCTGACCAAGCCGCGCAGAATTTCATGCCGATCCTTGAAATGCTTGTAGGGTGCCGCTGAACTGACGCCCGCACGGCGCGCGGCCTCGGCCACGGAAAACCCGTCCGGACCATGCGTCTCAACCAGATCGTGCACTGCGGCAATCAGTTGGGCGCGCAGGTCGCCGTGGTGATAGGCGGCCTTAGGTGTCACGCCGCGCTTATGGGGTTCATCGTGCATCTTGTCGGCCTTTCCGGACCGATTCAGCATTATCTGCTTTCGGANTTGGCAAAAGTTAGCGGCTCTCACTTTGTTTGGCAAGCAAAGGACGGACCACCACACCCCAGACAGCGGTGGGGGGTGTCCATGCCATCGACAGAGTCTATCTGCTTTCACAAAACCACCAAACGCACTAGGCAAGCCTAACTTTGCAAATTCAGGAAAAAGCATGGCGCAAAATGCCACCATCTATAAAGTTGAACTTTCCGTTTCCGACATGGATCGTCACTATTATGAGACCCATAAACTGACCGTTGCAAAACATCCGTCGGAAACGGATGAACGCTTGATGGTGCGTGTTCTTGCGTTTGCGCTGAATGCACATGAGCGGTTGGAGCTGACGAAGGGCCTGTCCACGGATAGTGAGCCAGATATTTGGCAGAAAAGCCTGAGTGATGTGATGGAGGTGTGGGTGGCGTTGGGGCTTCCCAGCGAGAAGGTCTTGCGCCAATCCTGTGGCAAAGCAAAGAAGGTTGTTGTCTATACGTATGGCGGCAGGACGGCTGAAGTGTGGTGGGAGAAGATCAAGAACAGCATCACGCGTTTTGACAACCTTCAGGTCGTGAATTTTTCAGAGCAGGAGACCAGTGAACTGGCGAAGCTGGCCAGCCGCTCGATGAGAATGCAGGTCAATATCCAGGATGGTGAGGCAATGGTCAGTGTTGATGACAGCATCGTTTACATGACCTTGGACGACTGGAAAAAAGCCGAGCTTTGACCGTCGATCATCGCGGTCCTGCCGCAGGCCAAAGGCACGCCCATTGTCGGGGGCGTCAAAGACCTACGTTCTAGGGTCCATTGCGCAATAGGCAGATTGCAGGGGCGATGCTCGACAGTTGGGGACCTGACCTGTTTTACAGATCGTCCAGATCAATCCGGTCGGCGATCTCGGGCGAGATCAGGCCGGAGTGCAGCGCCAGCAGGATCAGCTTGGCATCGAGCGTATCGCCGTCATCCAGTGCGGTTTCTATTCGCGTGTCGACGCGTTCCGCATCCTCTACGGTGTTATTTTCCGCGAATTGCGCTTGCCCGAGCATGCAATAGGCGAGCAGTGCTGCGGCCTCAGCGAATGCCGCATCCTGCCCCCTGTCACTGCCCCATTTCTTGTTAAGCTGAATCACCGTCAGCTTGACGGGTTCCGGCACCATAAGCGGATGCACACCGGATGCCCGAAGCGCATCATCAAGCGCTCTTACGGCGCTGGAGCGGCCCAACATGTCGAACAAGCGAAACATATATGGACCTGTATCAGGTTCTTAGCGCAGCTCCATCCTTATTTTGTCGTGGGGCTGCTGCCGCTTACGTGGACACGAAGATCGGATCGTGACCAAAGAATTGGGACAGGAACTTCCGACAACCCTTAAGCTTGGGGGCTGTGACACTTGCGACGGATCAGGACGTGTCACCGGTGCAAGCGACGCGACCGCCATCTGTCCAAACGCGGTTTGCGGCGTTGGGTGCGCTTTGTGCTGGTCCGGGTCCCGGTGGCGGGGCCGATTGCCGGACCAGCAGTAGGGTCGCTTACATCATGCCGCCCATGTCATCCATGTCGGACATGCCGCGACTGGCGCCTGATGTCGCTTGTCTGTCGGCCACCATCGCCTCGGTGGTGATCAGAAGTCCGGCAACGGATGCCGCATTCTCCAGCGCGACTCTCACCACTTTGGTGGGGTCGATGATGCCAGCCTTCAGCATATCGACATACACTTCGGACTGCGCATCAAAGCCGAAACTCTTGCTCTCATTCTCAAGAACCCTGCCTGCAACAACCGACCCGTCAACACCCGCATTCTGGGTGATCTGGCGCAGTGGTGCGAGGATTGCGCGCTGGATGATCTTGATACCTGCATCCTGATCCGGGTTGTCGCCCTTCAAGCCGATCAGCGCCTTGGACCCATGAACAAGCGCCACGCCGCCACCGGGGACGACACCTTCTTCAACGGCTGCGCGGGTGGCATTCAGGGCATCATCAATCCGGTCCTTGCGTTCCTTGACTTCTGTTTCTGTGGCACCGCCGACGCGGATGATGGCAATGCCACCCGCCAGCTTGGCCAAACGCTCTTGCAGTTTCTCGCTGTCATAATCGGAGGTCGAGTCCTCAATCTGAACCCGGATCTGTGAAACCCGCGCCGCAATCGCAGCGGGCTCTCCTGCGCCGTCGATTACGGTGGTGCTATCCTTGGTGATCGATACGCGGCGGGCAGAGCCGAGCATGTCGATTGTCACCTTCTCAAGGTTCATGCCCAGATCGTCAGAGATCAACTGGCCCCCGGTCACGATTGCAAGGTCTTGCATCATGGCCTTGCGGCGGTCGCCGAACCCCGGTGCCTTGACGGCGGCCACTTTCAGACCGCCGCGCAGCTTGTTGACGACAAGGGTTGCAAGCGCCTCCCCCTCGATGTCTTCGGATACGATCAGCAGTGGTCTGTCGGCCTGAATGACGGCTTCTAGCAGCGGCACCAGTGCCTTCATGGACGAAAGTTTCTTCTCATGCAGCAGGATCAGGCAGTTTTCCATCTCGACCGACATCTTCTCGACATTGGTGATGAAATACGGGCTTAGGTAGCCGCGGGGGAACTGCATGCCCTCGACCACTTCAAGCTCGGTTGCCAGTCCCTTGTTTTCTTCGACCGTGATGACGCCATCATTGCCGACCTTCTTCATCGCATCCGCAATCTGCTGGCCGATCGAGGTTTCACCATTGGCAGAAATTGACGCGACCTTGGCAATCTCGTCGCTGTCGCCAACCGGGCGTGACATTGCCCGGACTTCCGTGACCACCGCTGCAACAGCCTTGTCGATCCCGCGCTTCAGGTCCATTGGGTTCATGCCAGCGGCAACCGATTTCAGACCTTCGCGCACAATAGCTTGTGCCAGAACTGTTGCGGTCGTCGTTCCGTCACCCGCTTCGTCATTGGTGCGCGAGGCAACTTCGCGCACCATCTGCGCGCCCATATTCTCGAACTTGTCGGACAGTTCGATTTCTTTCGCGACGGTGACGCCATCCTTGGTGATCCGCGGCGCGCCATAGGATTTGGCGATAACCACGTTGCGGCCCTTGGGGCCGAGTGTCACCTTGACCGCATTGGCAAGTATGTCGATGCCTCTCAGCATGCGGTCGCGGGCATCTGTGCCGAACCGGACGTCTTTTGCAGTCATGATCTATATTCCTTAAAATAGTATTCTGAAAACTTCGACAGGCTCAGGCCAGAATGCCGAGCACATCGCTTTCCTTCATGATGAGCAAATCTTCGCCATCAAGCTTGATTTCGGTGCCGGACCATTTGCCGAACAGGATCTTATCGCCTGCCTTTACATCCATGGCGATCCGCTCGCCGTCATCGTCCCGCGCGCCAGTGCCGACCGAGACGACTTCGCCTTCTTGCGGCTTTTCTTTGGCATTTTCCGGTATGATCAGTCCACCAGAGGTCTTGTCGTCGCCTTCGATGCGGCGGACCAGAACCCGGTCGTGTAGGGGCGTAAACATTTGGAAAATCTCCTTCTGCGAGGTTTCCGGGAGGAATGGCAATGTCGCTGAGATTTTGGCGCTCGCCATACGAGAGTGCCAACGCACTAGAGATGATAGCTCGCCGAAGCTTCCACAATGGCTTTCGCAAAATATATCTGCCGTTCTGGACGGCCAAAGCGCATTCGCATTCTTCACAGTGAGTGCCGACATGGAGCCGCGACGGTGTCTATGTAGACGCCGCGATCAATACAGAGTTCTCCAGAAACTCTAAGGACTTCGGTGGGGCGCTCGCGATGGGCTATAACTGGTAGGTCACACCAGCAAGCGCCCTACCATTTTGATCACCGATACAGTTGCGGTCAGAACCATCCACCGGCGCAAGAGGCGGCGCGCAGGTGGGTGGTCGATCTACTTTTGTCGGTGTCACGTGGCACGCCAATTGTGCGCCTTGCACGCTGAGGCAGTGCCACTCGACTGTGTTCACACCGACGCATCATTTAGGTACCGAGGTGTTGCCACTTGCGCGGCTGTGCCCCGATCAGCGTGACAGAGGCAGGCCGTCAGAGATCATCTGGCTTTGTGTTTCGCTGTCGACATAACCGCTCACCGGCAAGCCACGCGCTTCCTGATACGCGCGCAGCGCCGCTCTGGTGTCGCTGTCGAATTGACCATCGGTGCGGCCGGGGTTGAAACCTTGCGCTGTTAGCAGCACTTCGACCAACCCGCGGGTGATCGTGTTCAGACCCAACGCGGCTTCTGCCTCGCGTGCCTGTTCCTGCGTGATCTCGTCCTGTTCGGGGGCATCTTCGGTCAACTCATCAAGGCGCTGGGTTGCGGGTTCGGAAAACGCGCCTTCGGGGAAATCTTCGAGATAGCGTGCATAGGCATCAGCGGTGTCGATCTGCTGTGCTGCGCTCCATGCGGCCTCGTCGGCGGCAAGTGCGTCCTCCTCGCCCATTTCGGCCAGCCGTGCGCGCGCACTGTCTGCAAAGGCACCGTCTTCATGTGCGTCCAGATAGCGGCGATAGGCGGCTTCGGTGTCTTCGGCCAGCGCGGTTTCCCATGCCTCGCGGTCGCGCGCAGTCTCGATCTCGGCCAGTCGCGCGCCTGCAACATCAGAGAACAGACCGTCGGGGAAGCGCTCCAAATAGGCCCTCAGTCCGGCTTCGTCCTGACCGCGACCCGTGTCTTCCCAATAGGCGCGGTCCGCGCGCTCGCGTTCCAGTTCTTGTTCGCGCGCTTCCTCTTCCAGCTCAGCTTCGCGCGTCGTGGCCATATCATTCAGCACGTCGATCTGCTCGGCAGTCAGAAAACTGGTGGCGTCCTGCCCGCTGTCCTGCTGCCAGTTGCTGATCGCGTTGCGGGTGCCGGGCCCGAAGATGCCATCGACCCCCCGCGTGTCATAGCCCAGCACGTTCAGTTGCCGCTGGATATGCTGGCGGGTAGACGCGCCAAGCTCTAGCGCGGCTTCGATCCGCTCTGGATCGGCGGCCAGCGCATCAATCGCGGCGCGCGCGTCAGCGGCAAATGCGCCTTCGGGATATTGGGCAAGATACGCTTCATATGCGACGATTGTGTCCGTGTCCTGCGCGGCCTGCCAGACAGCGCCCTCTGCTTCGGCCTCGCTTTCGGTGTTCTGCTCATCGACGGGTTCAGCCTCGGACGTTGCGTCATCCGCAGGCAGAAAGCTCAGCAAGGGGGACAAGAACCCATATGCTTGTAGCTCCTCTTTGTCCGCCAGCATTTCCGGCAGGCTCAGGCCCGGCATGACCAACGCGTCCTCGACAAAACTCAGGATATCAGGAATGTCACCCGCAATCACTGTGACGCCTTGCGGCGGGGTGATTGTGCCCAGTCCGGGCATAAGGCCAAAGCCAAGCGCAAAGGGCAGATCGTCGGGCGCATCTTCGGCACTGGCTTCGGACACGACGCCCGCCTCGGCGTTCAGGTCTTCAAGCTCCGCCATTGGCGATCCCAGCAGGACCACCGCGCCCCCTTGGGATCGTCCCGCAATTTCCATCACTGTGCTTAGGGACAGTGCAGCGCCATCGACTGTGGCCAAAGACGGGGCGTCCGCAGCGCCGGGCAGATACCAGCTCTCATGGCCGGAATGGGCAAAGCGCCCTGACAAAAGGATGACACTACGCTCGGGCGCTTCGTCTGTCAGCAGGCTGCCCATATTCTCGCGCAACGCGTCAATTTCCAGATCGACACCGGAGATGACATCGAAGCCCGCCGCCTCTAGTGCTTCGATGGCGGCCGAAACATCCCCTTCGGCCGTCAGTTCGACATCTTCGCCATAGGTTTGTGTTCCCATGATTAATGCGCGATTTTCGGCCACTGCTGGTGGCGCGACCACACAGGCGCAAGCTATCACAAGGCGTAGTTTCATCAATCAACCTCCTCCGGCATCAGTCTTGGCGCGGGTGCCAGCGACATCTCGCCGCAAGTCCCCCTACCAAGTAACCCTGCCAGAGCAGTTAGGTTGCATTATTGCTGTGCCGAAGCCCGGTCATGTCAACGCATATCTCCCGCAGCAAGCATCCGCCCACGGTCCACGGGGTCACAACTGCGCGCGCTTGCGGCGTGTGTGCTGAACCTGCTTGCTCTGACGATTGGGGGCGTTCTGCTCGGCGGCACAAGCCCCGCCGACCAAAGCACCCGCCAATGCGGCACGGTGGTTTCAGGGTTGCGAGAGGTAGTCCGCAGAAACGTAGCCGGTAACACGCGGCGCGGCGTGGAGTGCGACGCGGCACCAGCGCTGACCCACTTCGGTCACGCAATTGCGCTGTGAAACGACTGTCCCGTCTGGCAAGCCAAGAATGATGTTATAGCCCAGCCCCGGACCTGCGCGCAGCTTCAGCAACTCTGCTCCCGCACCCTTAACCACTGCGCGGTCACTTATGCCGCCACCGGCACACCCGGAGACAAACAGGACGATGAGCAAAGCGGGCAAAACGATGTGACGCATGATGGGGCCTTCACCTTGGTTTGGTCGCCACTCTGACGGCCAGCCATGGTCATGTGACGCAAAATTCTGGTCTTGGCAAGAATAGAGAGGTTGGGCTGCAATCTGAATGATACTCCGGTTTCAGCCATGCCAAGGTGCCACCCGATTTTTGCCTTCTACACCCGCCATCTTCCACCTATGCGCCGGTCAGCGCTACAAGGGCAGGCAGCGCGCTCATCTGCGCCAGCGGGTCCAGTCGCCAACTGATCCGGCAAAGACGTTAATGTCGACCGGTCCGCGGATGCCGGGAACGCGTCCGGTGCCTGTGTATTGCCAGAAGGTCCAGCGCTGACCGGGATAGACGGTCGAGGGGTGCCCCGCGACCGAGCGCAGCCAGAATTCAGTGCCCCGCAGCGCACCAATCCCGGTGTCACGGTAGAAATCGACCGTGGTATAGACAACCGGCCGCTGGCCATAATGCGCAGTCAGGATATCGAGAAACCGCCCCGCCTCGGCGCGGACGGTTGCGGGGTCGGGGCGGTGGGTGCAGGTGGGCGAGCGGTGGTTCCATTCAAGGTCCAGCACCGGGGGTAGGGCGGCGGAGTCGCGCGGCACATTGCGGATGAACCAGCGCGCCTGCTCTTCGGCGGGGCGGCAGAAATAATAGAAATGATACGCTCCGCGCGGCAACCCTGCGCGGGCGGCCCCTTGCCAGTTGTCAGAGAATAAGGGGTCAGCGTGATCGCCCCCTTCGGTTGCCTTGATATAGGCGAACCCGACGCCGCCAGCACGCACGGCAGGCCAGTCGATTGCGCCTTGCCAGCGCGAGACGTCGATGCCGTGGACCGCATAGGCCGTCGGTGCGCGCCCGTCCCATGTATGAGGGTTGGAATCCCCAAATGCGGGGAATGTCACCGCGACCGACCGCGTGGCCGCGACGGCGGCCTCGGCCCGGTTGGCCGCGAGAGGGGCGGCAGGGTCCCCGCGCTGTGGTCCGGCGCAGGCCAGCACCAGCAAAGGCAGGATAAGTTTCAGAACCTGAACCGCAGCAGACCGCATCACGCCTCCGACCAAGGGGGATGGCCCAAGATTGACGAGGCGGGGCGGCAATGTCACTTGTGTAGCGCGCCGCGCCGATCACTTCCGCGCGAGCAAGGCGCGTTGGCCTGACCTGTGGCCCGTAGAGCCGCGCGCGGAACTGACCACCTGAATGCCCGGTCTGAGAGTGCCGTCACCATAACCCTCGCAGCGGCGCTGGGCACGATCAATGTCAGCGATCCTGTTGCCATCAAACACCATGCGCCTGATCCTTGGCAAGGGCGTAGCGAAGCAAATCGAGCAATTCGGGCGGGCATGACCGGGCAGGTCGCTTGGGCGGTTTCCTTCCCCCCCGCGAGCGTTTTGGCGGTCTCTAAGCTCGCCTTGATCCGTCGCAACAGCACGGCAATTGCAAGCGCCAAGATGTTTATTCGCGTGCAAAAGCAGCAGCCGAGTTGCCCACCGTCCTGCGAGAGTGGCAAGGGTTGGAAACCAACAGCCTGCACGTGGTGCCGATGCCGCGCGTCAGTTGATCGTCGCGCGGATGGTGAGTGTTGCTATCGTATTCGCTTCGATGACGCCGCCCGTGATCTCAACCGTGCATTCTGTGCCGGAACAGTCCTGTGTGAAATCCAGCGCTGTTCCCGCCCCCCAGCCTGATGTTAGTGCCGCGTTTCGCAGCGTCAGGCTTGCGGGCAAGGCATCAATCAGGTTGATACCTTGTGCTGCAACGGCGCCGGTATTCTCGACCCTGACCAGATACGCGATGCAGGCCCCGGGGATTGCGGCGGGATTTTGCGGCTCGGGCGGGGCGGACTCGCTGAGGTTCGCACAATCGCTGCCGTCTTCTGAAAAGACCGTGGCCGTCTTGGTGGCTGTTAACTCTGCGATGGCTTGAAGGGTGATCGTGACCGTGTCGGTCGAGGTCAAGCCGAAGGCATCAGTCGCGGTGAGCTGGAAGGTTAGCGTTTCGGCGGTGCCATCGGTAGGTTGGGGGGGCGTGAAGCGCAGCACGCGCGGGTTGTCGTCGATCCCAAGGACAACAGGAGGGCCACCTGTCTGTACCCAGCTTATACTGCTTTCATCAATATTGTTGTCAGGGTCCGTGACAATGCCCAGCCGCTCGAACTGCTGTCCGGCAAAGGTCGTCGCACTGTCCCCCGCATCAGCCGTAGGGCCGGTGTTGATGACATAGCGGACCACCACGATGCCGCTGCCACCATTCCCACCGCTAAATGCTCCGCCTTCGGCTGAGCCCGTTGCGCCGCCGCCGCCGCCGCCAGTGTTGGCTTGCGCAGGTTGTCCTGGTCCCCGTGCTGCAGGGGAGGCGCCACCGCCGCCAATTCCACCAGACCCACCTGCCGTGCCGTACCCCCCACCGGCACCGCCACCGGAATAGAATCGAGTTGTATTGTCAATTCCGCTGGATCGGCCAGCCCCGCCATT
>SL_7KL_010_BRINEDRAFT_10000417_pt1 | contig 20100 bp, 18 predicted proteins | sample SodLak_010_BRINE_FD_10663 | JGI IMG/M metagenome (IMG submission 10663)
ACCCACAGTCTGGTAGGGACAGTGGAAGTTTTTGGCTGGCCCTGTTGGAGCGAAGCGACGCCAGGCCAGACAAAAGCTTGCACTGGCCCCGAAGCTCGCGGCACACCCCCAAGCCCCGTGCCGCGTGAGGACAAGCTTTTTTCCGTCCTCGCGTCGCTTCGCTCCGAAGGGGCCGGGGAAAAACCTTCTCCTCCCCCGGCACTCAATGGTTACTGCAATGTTGTTGGCCCGATTTGGGCGCGTCCCGGCGAAGGAACGCCACTCGCAGCCTTGGTAGGGACAGTGGACGTTTTCCGCTGGCGTCGTTGGACCAACGGGACGTCGCGCCAGACGAAAGCTTGCACTCGCCCAGACGCTCTCGGGAAAGCACCATACATCCCGGCAAGGGATGGTCGTTCCCTCCGCAGGAAGGCGGTGTACCCCGCCATCAAATCCGAAAAAACCCGCCACATCCAAACGCGGTTTCAACTCTGTCGGCGTTCCGTTGTCATACGTCTGCACCCGATCGGGTCGGGCGGGTGCGCTGCAAGGCAGAGTGGTTAACGGGCGTAGGAGGGGTGAGATGGATCGGCGGCGGTTTGTTGGTGGATTGCTTGCGACGGGCGGCCTGGCCATGCTGCCTTCTGCGATGCTCATGGCCGGGCAACGTAAGGGTCACTCGCTGTCGGTTCCAGCTGCGGAACTGGAGCGCCTGCAGCGGGACCCGGAATTCTGGCGGGACCTGGTTGGCGAGGATGCCTGGCGAATCCTGTTTCAGGAGCGCACCGAGCCGGCATTTTCCAGCCCGCTGGACGCTCAGTATGCGGATGGGACGTACGTCTGTGCGGCCTGTCATCTGCCGTTGTTCAGTTCGGACACCAAGTACGACAGCGGAACGGGCTGGCCCAGCTTCTATGATGTGATCGACGGCCATATCGATACCAAGCCGGATTTCCTGCTGATCTTTCGACGCACCGAATACCATTGCATCCGTTGTGGCGGTCATCAGGGCCACGTTTTCGAAGACGGCCCGGAACCCACCGGCAAGCGATGGTGCAATAATGGTCTTGCGCTGCGTTTTGTGTCGGCCGAGAAGCCCTTGCCGGCCTTGCGGGGCTGAAGCGCATTGCAATGCCTTACGCCGGTCACGGCGCCCGTGACCATCGACGCCCATGGAGTGACATGCGCAGGGAATGCTCACCCGTGAGAAGGGAACGAGACGCAATCAGCGACGCCGATGAGGCAGCCGGTACAACCGCATCGGCTGCCGTGGCCGTCGAGGTTCGGGGTCTCAACAAGCGCTACCAGAGCGGGTTTACGGCCCTGCGCGATATCAACCTCAGTATCCGCCGTGGCGAAATCTTCGGGCTGCTCGGCCCCAACGGTGCAGGCAAGACCACGCTGATCAACATCATCTGCGGCATCGTGACATTATCCGGTGGGCAGGTCCGGGTCGCCGGCTACGACATTCAGCGAGATTATCGTGAGACCCGGCGCCGCATCGGCCTGGTACCGCAGGAACTCACCAATGAGGCCTTCGAGACGGTCTGGACCACGCTGACCTATAGTCGCGGTCTGTTCGGCAAGGCACCAGATGCCGATTACCTGGAAGGGCTACTGAAGGATCTGTCGCTGTGGGAAAAGCGGCACAGCCAGATGATGCAGCTCTCCGGCGGCATGAAGCGGCGGGTCCTGATCGCCAAGGCGCTGTCGCATGAGCCGGATATCCTGTTTCTGGATGAACCCACCGCCGGCGTCGATGTGGATCTCCGCCGGGACATGTGGAATCTGGTGCGCGGTCTGCGCCGGCGCGGCGTCACCATCATCCTGACCACACACTACATCGAGGAAGCCGAGGAAATGGCGGATCGCATCGGCGTGATCCGAGATGGTGAACTGATTCTGGTACAGGACAAGCGCGAGTTGATGCGGTCTCTGGGGAGCAAGATCGTGACCCTGGAACTGGTGCGGCCCCTGGGTCAGTTGCCCGAGGCGCTGGCGCGGCTTGGTGTGCAGTGCGAGCCTGGTGGCCGTGAACTGCGGTACCACTTCACGGCGGATGGCGATGCGGGCGGCGTCGATGCCGTATTACGTGCGGTGCAGCAGTCCGGGCTCACGGTGCACGACGTGCACACCCGGGAAAGCAGTCTGGAGCAGATTTTCGTGCGCCTGGTTGGTGAGCAGCCGGGAGATGCGCAATGAACTGGCACGGCATTGTCGCTATCTACAAGTACGAAATGGTGCGCACGCGGCGCACCCTGCTGCAGGGCATCGTCTCACCGGTAATCATCACCTGCCTCTACTTCATTGTCTTCGGTGCGGCCATCGGATCCCGCATCGAAGAAGTGCAGGGCGTCAGTTACGGTGCCTTCCTGGTACCTGGCCTGATCATGTTCATGGTACTCACACAGAGTGTGTCCTATGCCTCGTTCGGGATTTATTTCAAGCGTTTCACCGGCACCATTTACGAACTGTTGTCGGCACCGATGTCGGCCATCGAGATCGTGATCGGCCATGTCGGCGCTGCGGCCAGCAAGTCGTTTGTGCTCGGCGGCATCATCCTCGCCACTGCGGGCTTTTTCGTACCGATCGAGATCCAGCACCCGGCCTGGATGGTGCTGTTCCTGCTGCTGACCTGCATCACCTTCAGCCTGCTCGGTTTCATTGTCGGCATCTGGGCGGATGGTTTCGACAAGCTGCAGTTCGTGCCGTTGTTGCTGATCACGCCGCTGGCCTTCCTCGGCGGTACGTTCTACGCCATAGATATGCTGCCGCCGTTCTGGCAAACCGTGACCCTGTTCAACCCCGTGCTCTATCTGATCAGTGGCTTTCGCTGGAGTTTCTACGGCACTGGCGATGTGAGCCTCTGGGCCAGCCTGGGCATGATTGCCCTGTTCCTCGCTCTGGCACTGGCGCTGGTATCGTGGATCTTTTACACCGGATATCGGCTCAAGGACTGACCATGGCAAGAAACCCCAGATCAGAGGAAATCAGCACGGATCGGGCGACTGAATCCCTGAAAACCATTACCCAGGTGGTTTACGGCCTGCAGGCCGCCTCGTTCCTGATCGGGGTCAGCTTCCTGGTCGCGCTGATCATCAACTACGTCAAGCGCGACGAGGCACGCGGCACCTGGCTGGAATCCCATTTCCGCTGGCAGATCCGTACCTTCTGGTTCGCCTTGCTGTGGTTCGTGGTCGGCTTCATGACGGCGGTAATCGGGATCGGCTATCTGATCCTGTTCGCCAACACGATCTGGATCATCTATCGCATAGTTCGTGGCTGGCTTCGCCTGCTGGACGGTCGCGGCATGGAACTCCGGTCCGTCTGACGTTTCCACTCCGAGTTCCCTCAAGTCCGGCCGCCCAGGGCCGAAAACCTCCAGGTAAACGCTGATCGATTCGCAGGCCTGCGTGCGCGTCCGGATTTCTTCCAGGGCAAGAGCGCGCTGTGCCGCGGGCGTAATCATCTTGCGGTCCAGCAGTGCGACGCCGTCTAGGCCTGACACCAGTCCCGGGCGCAGACGCGGGAGCGGATAAGCGTTTCCTTAAAGTGGGGGAAGCTTGATGAACATGATCGTGCAGTGGTTTCGTCGGGGACAGGCGGCGCCGGTCGCAGCACTTGCCCTGGGTGATGGGCGCGACCAGGCTGCGGACGCCTTGCTCGCACAGGTCGGGCCGTTGGGGGTCGCGTTGAACGACACCGCCGATGACGTGATGACCGGTCTGGGGCAGGTTGCCCAGCAGATCGATGAAAACGTCAGACAGTTCCATGGCTTGCTGGAGCAGGCACGTGAGCTCGAATTCTGCAACCAGCGCGTTGATTCCGCCGCCGGGTATATCCGGGAAACGGCGAGCGAGGCATCGGAGCAGGTGCGGCGCTGGCAACCGGATATCGAAACTGCCGTTGCCTCGGTTACCGGCCTGACCGATGCCGTGAGCCGTATCGAGCATCAGGTTGGAGGCCTGCGCGAGTCATTGGCTAGCGTTGCACTGGTGGCCGAGGAAATCACCCGCATTGCCGAACAGACCAAGCTGCTGGCGTTGAACGCGACCATCGAGGCGACCCGTGCCGGCAGCATCGGCCGGGCCTTCGCCGTTGTCGCCGAGCATGTGAAGGAGCTTGCTGGCCAGACGGCGGAGGCGACGGCCGAGATCCGCCGTCTGCTGGATGCCCTGACCCAGCGCATCGACCGGTTGATCGCGCGCAGTACCGCCGGGGTCGAGCGCGCAGCTTCGGTGCGCGAGGGGGCGGAGACAATTCGTGGTCTGATGAAGTCCACCGCCGATGCGATGGCGGAAATCGAGCTGGAGACTGACCGTGTCGCCGCTGCCGTCACACAGATCGACCAGCAGTGCGGCACCCTGGTCGAGGGCCTGAATGGTATGGACGCCAATGTTGCCTCCGCCCATCAGGCATTTCAGCAATCCAGACAGCGCGCGCATCGCCTGGGTGAGTTGACCGATAGTCTGGCCGGTCTGGATGGTTCGGCGGCAAGCCCATCGGAGTCGCTGGCTTCCGCCGCCACCACCGGTCGCGAGGTCTGTGTGCAGGTCTCGGATCTGGCCGGGGATGTGGACGTGATCGCGCAGCGGGTAACGGAGCACGCAGAGACCTTCCTGCGCCTGACGGACTCGGTAGACGGCCTGGAGCAGGCCAACTCGGACGTCGAGCAGGCAGTCGTGGCGAGCCGAGGCCTGGCTGGCACGCTGGGACTCGAACTCGGCCACTCGCAGGAGATGGTCACGGTATCGGTGGATGGCATCGCTGAATTGGCCGAGGAAATGGCGGCGATCCAGGACGAACTCACCGGTCTTGACGAGGCCCTGCGGCAGATCGGTCAGGCCGCTCGCGGCGTGGATGCCATTGCACGGCAGACCAACCTGCTGGCTCTCAACGCCTCGATTGAGGCAGCCCGGGCTACTGGTGGTCAGGGGCAGGGTTTCGCTGTGGTGGCCGAGGAAGTACAAAAGCTGGCACAGCAGACCAGCGCCGCAACCACGGATATTGACAGAACCCTGCAGGGCCTGACGAATCAGGCGCAGATGCTGATTGATGTGGGTGCCGGCGGTCACCGTCTTGCGGGCGAGATGCATGCCGCAGCACAATCACTGGACGATGGCGTGTCATCGATCAGCACGGCGATGCATGCGGTGAATGGCGGCACCGGTGAGATTGCCGATGCGGTTGCGGCGATCAGGCAGCAGACCGGGCAACTGCGATCCGAGTTGGCGCGCCAGAGCGAACAGTCCGGCAGTTCCTCCGCAGGGATGGGGGAATTGGGCGGACGAGTTGATAGTCTGCTGCTGCGTGCTGAAGAACTCCTGAACGTCGCCAACGACGGCGTCAGCGAGACCCCTGATCAGCCGATGATTGCCCAGGCGCTGGAGGCAGCGCGAGAGATTTCCCGGCTGTTCGAGGCCGCGGTTCGGGATGGTGCGATCAGCGAGGAGGCCTTGTTTGATCGCGAGCACAAGCCCCTGAGCGGTACGGATCCGCAGCAGTACATGGCGCGCCACACCGCGTTCACAGACCAGGTGCTGCCGCCCGTGCAGGAGGCCGTCTACGGTCAGAGTGACAAGATCCTGGCTTGCTGCACCACCGATAACACCGGCTATATTGCGACCCACAACCGCCACGTATCGAAGCGGCAAACCGGCGATCCGGTCTGGAATGCCGCAAATTGCCGCAATCGCCGGATATTCGACGACCGGGTTGGCCTGGCCGCGGCGCGGAATAAGCGACGCTTCCTGCTGCAGGCCTACCGGCGAAACATGGGCGACCGTTTCGTGCTGACCATGGATGCTTCCGCACCGATCCATGTTGCCGGTCGGCATTGGGGCAGTGTGCGGGTCATCTATCTACCGTGATCGCGTATCATGGTGTCGAGACGGTTACCGGAGGAGACGGTTTTGGCGAATCAGATTGATGAGATGGAGGGCCGCATCGAGGCCCTGGGCTTGCCCAAGGGCACCAGTTTTCGCGGTTATGTCGTGCATCTGCCGGAGTCCGAGCAGTACCTGTCGCACGTCGAGGAGCGGGGGCCGAATCAGACCAATCGCATGTTCGTGCGCACCCCGGATCAGGCACAGATCCATGCCGATCCCGATGCCGCCCGGGACGCCGCTGCGGATTGTCGCTCGGCCGGTCATGAGGCCGAAGCCTGGCAGTTGTTTTCCGACGGCAAGCGATTCTACGCAGCGCCGATGCCGCTTAATGGCGTGGCACCAGGGCATTCCCTGTAAGCGCGAAAACCCAGCCACCGAGGACGCCGCTGAGGGTCAGGGCCAGTAGACCTGAGATTTCGGTGGTCATCTGTAACGGAGTCATCGGCAGCAGCGCGTTCATCAGCAGCAAGGTCGTCAGCACGGCGATCCCGCCTGCCAGCGCATAAAGCCAGGTCGGTCGGCCGTTCAGCCAGCGGATCAGCAGCCCGGTGACGAGAAAAGCGGGCAGAAAGGCAAGCACCAGAAGCAGGGAGAACAGCGGCGCGAAGTGCAGCAAATCGCCGGCAGTCATCGCCAGCCGTTGCTGCAGATCGACCTCGACCTGCAGCCGGGTGAGGGCGGCGATATTGAACTGGGTCTGGACCAGGGATCCGCTGGCGGCGGTTACAATGACCGCAAGCAGCAAGGCTGGCAATCGCCGGAATATCGACATGGTGGTTCCCGTGAAGTGTGTCTGGGTCGGCGTTTCCCTGCCGCAGCTCATGGCTGCCCTTGCACATGCTGTGGAGCAGGCACTATCCGGAGTACAGCCATGAAAACCGTCCGTGCCGTCTCTTGCAAGCTGTTGTTGTGCTCCCTGCTTGCGATTCCCCTCGTCGGCGTGATCCTTACCTCGGCTGAAGCCGCGGACTACCGTGTCGAAACCGTCGCTGACGGTCTGGAGCACCCCTGGGCGCTGGCGTTCCTGCCGGACGGTCGGATGCTGGTTACCGAGCGGGCGGGGCGGTTGCGGTTGATTGACCAGGATGGGCTGCATCCCGAGCCAATATCCGGTCTGCCGGAGGTGCATGTGCACTCGCAGGCGGGCCTGTTCCATATCCTGCCGGCGCAAGATGCCGGGAATACGGTTTATCTGACGCTGGTGGAAGGCGACCGGCGCGAGAATACCCTGAGCCTGGTTCGCGCTCGACTGGTGGACCATGCGCTGGAGGATGTCGAGGTGCTGTTCCGGGCGACCCCATGGCGCGATACCAGCGTTCATTACGGTGGCCGGATGGTCTGGCTGAATGATCGCAGCCTGCTGCTGACCCTGGGCGACGGTTTTGACTACCGCTACCGCGCCCAGCAGCCGGAAGATCACTTCGGCAGCGTGCTGCGCCTTGATGCCGACGGCCGTGCCAGGCCGGATAACCCGTTCGCCGGGCTGAATGACGCACGGCGGCCGGAAACCTGGACCATCGGTCACCGCAATGTGCAGGGCGTGGCCCTGGATCCGGAAACCGGTGAGATCTGGGCCAGTGAGCATGGCCCACGCGGCGGCGACCGCTTGCATCGGCTGCAGGCGGGCGGCAATTACGGTTGGCCGATCACCGCCCACGCGCGGGACTACAGCGGCGCTGAAATCACTCCGTATCAAACCTATCCTGGTATGCAGGATCCGCTGTACGTCTGGGACCGAGCCATCGCGCCGGCCGGTCTGGCGGTGTACCGCGGGGACATGTTCCCGCAGTGGAACGGTGACTTGCTGGTGCCGGGACTGGTTAGTCGGGCCGTACATCGTCTGCGCGTGGATGGTGATCGGGTGACCGAGGAAGAACGCCTGTTCACTTCGCTGGACCGCCGTATCCGCGCTGTCGAGGTGGGGCCGGACGGCGCCCTGTATCTGTTGACCGATCATTCCAGCGGAGAAATGCTGCGCATCGTGCCGTCGCCCTGAGGCGCATCGGCTTCTCGACCACCTGACCTTCCTTTATATCCTTGAAGCGACGCAGGCCGTCGTCGTAGCGGGTGCTTTCGGTGATTTCGAACGTGATGCCGTGGACGGTGATGGTTCGAGCCTCGATGTAAATGGACTAGATCGGGCCTTCCACCTCGTTGTTGGCGACAGCGGCAGTGACCAGGCCGAAAACCAGCATTAGCGAGCCCAGCACGCGGGGGAAAATGGTCATGTCATGCCTCCATGTAAGGTGTGACTGACCGGGAGACACAACAAACAGGGGCGGTGAACCTGCCATGAGCCAACTTTTCATGACCGGTTCACCGCCCCTTTTCGGACGTCATGGTTGAATCAGCGCTACCGTTAGCGATTACCGCCGGCAAAGGCCGCACGACGACGCTGGCTTGGCTGGCCGCTGCCCGCAGGTTTTCCCCGGCGCGGTGCCGCTGCACCCGTGGGACGCGGCTGACGCTTGCGGGCCGGGGGCGCTCCCCGCTGCTTGAAGATGGGCTGCGGACGTTCGTTCGGGTCCGGTTCGAAACCGGGCACGACCTGCCGTTCCAGATCCTGACCAATCACCTTCTCGATGCCGCTGAGCAATTTCAGCTCATCGACGCAGACCAGCGAGAGTGCCGCGCCTTCGCGCCCGGCGCGGCCGGTCCTGCCGATGCGATGCACGTAATCTTCCGGCACGTTCGGCAATTCGAAGTTAACCACATGCGGCAACTGATCGATGTCCAGACCGCGGGCGGCAATGTCAGTGGCAACGAGGACGCGCACGGCACCCTTCTTGAAGTCAGCCAGCGCACGGGTGCGGGCGGTCTGACTCTTGTTGCCATGAATGGCGGTTGCCGTGATGTCGTCGACGGCAAGCTGTTTCGCAAGTCGGTCTGCACCGTGCTTTGTGCGGGTGAAAACCAGCACCTGACGCCAGTCACCATTACGGATCAGCTGGGATAACAGCGCCCGCTTGCCGCCCCGGTCCACGGGATGGACGTGCTGGCGGATGGTTTCCACTGCCGTGTTACGCCGGGCTACTTCGATACGCACCGGGTTGTTCAGCATGCCCATTGCCAGTTTGCTGATCTCGTCCGAGAAGGTTGCCGAGAAGAGCAGCGTCTGGCGTTCTTTCGGCAGGGTTGCGATGACCTTGCGGATGTCATGGATGAAGCCCATGTCCAGCATGCGATCGGCTTCGTCCAGAACCAGCGTTTCAATTTTCGACAAATCAATGGTGCGCTGGCGGATATGATCCAGCAGCCGACCGGGGGTTGCGACCACGATATCGACGCCGCGACGCAGGCGATCGATCTGCGGCTTCATGCCGACGCCGCCGAAAACGACGGTGGATTTCAGTCCAGCATGGCGGCCATAGGTGGTGACACTCTCCTGCACCTGGGCGGTCAATTCGCGCGTCGGGGTCAGGATCAGCGCGCGCACTGCACGCGGTCTGCCATTGGCCGGGGCGTTTTCACCCAGTCGTGCCAAAAGGGGCAGGGTGAAACCAGCAGTCTTGCCGGTCCCGGTCTGCGCCGCAGCCATGACGTCGTGGCCGGCTAGAATCGCCGGGATGGCTTCGGCCTGAATGGCGGTGGGTTCCGTGTAGCCCTGTTCGCGCACGGCGCGGACCAGGCTCTCGGGAAGTCCGAGTTGGTCAAATTGCATTGTATTGAAAATCTCCTGGGTGTCTTCCGTGCCGGCCAGACAGGCGGGTCGGATCCGATCCAGACAGAATTAAGTGTGCCGCGCGTCGGCGAGGTCCAGGGAAAGCGTTTGCTTCAACACGTCGGGGACGGGCCATGGAAACGCACAGTTACTGCCAAGAGGCAGCAAGCTCTGTTCGCGTTCCGTTTTGAAGACACTTCCGGCGGGAAAACACCCGGGGGCAGCAACATGGATCGGTACATGCTGCAAGTGCACTATACCAGAGCCACTGGCTTACGCGAGCCTTTTCGACATTCAACAGACCCCATGGCTGCCGATATTTCCTCTTGAGTCGCAGATTCGTTACAAAAAAAGGGCCGCCGGCGAGTACCGACGGCCCGACGGAATTCGATGAGGCGGCGGGGCTTACCAGCCGTACTCATCCTCTTCCGTCCACTCTTCACCATCGTCCTTGTCACCGTCCTTCTCGGCCGGCGGCGTTTCCGTCGCATCCCGCGCGTCACCGCCATCACCGGCGAGGGCGGGGGCAGCACTGCCCAGGGCCAGGCCCATTGCAAGCAGCAGAGTGACCAACAGATGCTTGACGTTGGAGATCATCACTTGAGCCTCCTTCGCGTTGCGCTGTGGTACCGATGGAACGAGCATCAGGCATGCCAGTTAAAAACAGTGATTTTCACAATGGCTTACGTGTTCCTGTTGCGGGCTGGACTGTGTCGATGCGGCACATGGGTCAGGTGGGCTCACATCAGATTCGTCGTGGCACGGCCAATGGCGACCAATGCCGCAGCAGTGGAGAGCGCCAGGATCGCGGGTCGTAGCCAGCGCCGATCCAGCCATCCCGCGAAACGTCCGGACAGGGCAAAGCCCAGGCCGATGGCAGGCAGCAGACTGAGGCCCATCAGCAGTTCGCGTTCACCGAAGCGCCCGGCCCAGTAAAGACTGGCAAGCGCCAATACGCCGCCGGGAAAGAAGATGGCGGACAGCGTGCCGCGCAGACGCGGCCCCCGCAGGTGCTGAAAAACCAGGGCCAGTGGAGGACCACCGATGGCTGTTGTCGTCGCCATGAAGCCGGAAAGGCTGCCGCCGGTCAGGATCACCCGCGGCGTTGGCGTCGGAGTCAGGCCGCCCAGGCTCAGGCCAACCGCGAGCAACACCAGGCCACCGAACAGCAGGGCCAGACCATCTGCGGACAGGTAGCCGATCACAATGCCGCCGATGACGGTTCCGAGCAGTGTGCCGGGCAGCGCCCAGGCGACATCACTGCGATACACGTGACGCCAGTCCCGGGCCACGATCATTGCCGGCAGGACCATGCCCACGATGATCACCGGAGCGGGCACCAGCACCGGGTTGATCAGATAAAGCAGGGGCGCACCGAGCAGCCCGACGCCGAAGCCAATGGCACCCTGGATGATGGCACAGACCAGCAGAACCAGGCTGGCAAGCACCCAGTCCAATGCCGACATGCTAGACCTCGCGCCAGTCGCCGGGCTGCAGACCGTCGATGGTCCAGGAGCCGACCCGGTACCGGACCAGACGCAGGGTTGGATGACCGACTGCTGCCGTCATGCGTCGGATCTGCCGGTTGCGACCCTCCGCGATCACGAGTCGCAGCCACTGGGTTGGAATGCTGGCGCGATAGCGGATCGGCGGATCGCGCTCGGGAACCGCCGGCGGCTCCATCAATGCGGCTCGGGCAGGGCGCGTCAGGCCGTCCTTCAGTTCGACACCTTCCTGCAGTGCACGCAGAGCCTGTTGATCGGGGATGTTTTCCACCTGGACCCAGTACTCCTTGTCCATGGCCTTGCCCGGTTGGGTGATCCGAGCGTTCAGGTGACCATCATTGGTCAGCACCAGCAGTCCCTCGCTGTCGCGGTCGAGCCGACCGGCCGGGTAGACATCCGCTACCGGAACGTGGTCCGCGAGCGTCGCCCGGCCAAGGTCATCGGTGAACTGACAGAGCACACCGAAAGGCTTGTACAACAGCACGATGCGGCGCTTGGCCCCGGCGGCGGCCATTCAGACCCGGGAAACCTGGGGCACGCCTACTGGGCACCCAGCGACGGCAGCCAAAGCGAGATCTGTGGGAACATGATCAGGAGCACCGTGGCCAGCATCAGGATGGCGATGAAAGGCGGTGTGCCCCGTATCACGTCGAAATAGGGTCTTCGAAACACGGCCATGGCGGTGAAGATGTCGCAGCCAAAGGGTGGTGTCGCCGAGCCGATGGCGGCCTGAAGCGTGACGATGACGCCGACATGAATCGGATCCAGACCGGATGCCTGTACCGCCGGCGCGAACAGCGGCGTCAGAATCAGTATCACGACAATCGGGTCGACGAACATGCAACCGATGAAGAAGCTGATCGCGATCAGTGCCAGCACCGCAGTGGGGTTGTCCGCCAGATTCGCGATAACCGGCTGCAGCAGGGCATCGGGAATGCCGGCGAAAGAGATCGTATAGGTAAAGGCGTTGCCAGCGGCGACCAGGATGAATACCACGGCGGTGATCAAGCCAGTGGACAGGGCAATGCTCCACAAATCACGAATCCGAACCGCGCGCAGGATAATGATTTCCAGAATCAGCGCGTACAGCACGGCAATGGCCGCGGCCTCGGTGGGGCTGAAGAAACCGCCGTAAATACCACCGACCACGACCAGCGGAAAGCCGAGTGGTAGCAGGGCCTTGCGGAATGCCTGGTAGCGTCGGAGCCAGGACACGCGCTCCTCCGGCTCGATACCCTGGATGCGCGAGGCGATGTAGCAATAGATCGAGATCATCACCAGGATCATCAGGCCGGGCACGATGCCGGCGATGAACAGGTCACCGATCGAGGCGCCGGCGACCACGCCGTAGATGATCATGCCGATGCTGGGCGGGATCAGCAGGGCGATATCGCTGGCATTGATGATCAGGGCTATCGAGAACTTGTCGCTATAGCCTTTCTCGAGCAGTTTCGGCCGCATCGGGCCGCCCATGGCGACCACGGTGGCCTGGGTAGAGCCCGAGACGGCACCAAACAAGGTGCAGCTTGCCGCAGTGGTGATCGGAAGGCCGCCCCGCAGATGGCCGACGAAGCTTTGCACCAGGTCCAGCAGTCGATTGGCAGTGTGGCCCTTGGTCATGATGTCTGCGGCGAAGATGAACAATGGCACCGCAGCCAGCGCCCATGACTGCACACCGCTCAGCATCTGGCCGAGCAGCAGGCTGACGTTGGTTGAGCCTAGTTCGAGGAACAGGATCAGCAGCGCGGCGCTGAGCAGCGGAACCATCATCGGGAACCCGAGCAGCAGCAGAATGACCATGACAGTGAAGATGATCGTCAGCATGGATGGCGCACCTTTTCAGCCTTGCTCTTTGTTTTTCTTGCTCAGACCCCGTCGTTCGGCACTTCGTCGTACTGCTCCCTGTCCTGAAAGGAGCGGTAGATTCCCGGCGTGGTGAGGTTGCGTATCGCGGTCAACCAATACTGGATACCGGCCATGGCGAGGCCAATCGGTGCGACCGCGTAGGGGATCCAGAGAGGTATGGAGAGAGCCGACGAAGTCCGCCCGCGGCTATACGTGCTTTCCACATAGCCGAAGGCATGCCATGCCAGGAAAAACATGAGGGCCCCGGTGAACAGGCTGATGCTGACCAGGACGGTTTTTCTTGGCGTCCCGGAAAGCTGATCATAGAACGCTGACATGCTGATGTGCCGCGCCTTGCGAACGCCATAGCCGACGCCGGCAAAGGTAATGATCACCATGGACATCTGGGTGAGCTCCACCTGACCGGGGATGCCCGCACCAAAGATCTGTCGGCCGAGCACATGGACGATCAGCAGGCCTGACAGAAACAGGATCGTGCCACCGACCAGGAATTCCTCGATATGCTCGGTGCCCTTATCCAGCCAGCCGAGTATTTTGCCGCCCATAGTATTTTCCGCCCTATGATGCGTCCGTAGCTCGCTGCCACGGCCCGCTTTGCCAGCCTTGTTTGATTTTGACAGTAGCGCAGTTTGTGCGAGCTGAACACCGCGTAGACAGGGCTAGAGCCTGTGTTAAGGTTGAATTGAGATCGTCAGTTGACGGTTGCACGTGGCCTATGGATTGGGCAAGGCGCAGGTCTCGGTGGCGGGCATCGATGGGCCCGGTGAGGGGCTGACAATCATCCTGTCTGGCACTGGTTTCAGCGGCACCGTCATACATCAAGAGACAGACTCAGGAGGTTCTCATGCAGTGGCGTTATGGCGTAATCGCAGCTTCCCTTTTTGCACTGGCTGCGTGTTCCGACGGTCCCGATGACGGGACGCAGACGTGGGATTTCGGGCTGGAGGAGATCGAGGGCAGCGTGCAGCACGAATATGCGGTTCGGCTCGCCGAATTGGTTGAAGAGCGCACTGATGGTGAGGTGAACGTTCGGATTTATCCTTACGGTCGGCTTGGCGGCCTGACCGATATCTATGATCAGGTCCAGGATGGTGCGATCCAACTCGCCTTCGGTTCGGGTTTTCTCGGTGGCACGGTGCCCGAGAGTCAGCTGTTCAGCCTTAACTTCATCCTTAGCGAAGACGAGCACCTCAACACCCGAGTGCTGAATTCGAACGCCTTCCTGAAGAATGAGGACTTCCAGAACTCGTTCCGTGACCGTGATCTGCATCCCATTGCCGTGGTGCCGGAAGGCTGGCAGGTCTGGACCGCGAACAAGGAAATCCGCACGCCGGATGATTTCAGTGGCGTTGCAATTCGCACCATGGACAACCGGCTCCTTCGTGAAACCTACCAGGCCTACGGTGCCGATCCGACCACGATGGAGTATGGCGAGATCTACAGTGGCCTGCAGCTTGGTCAGATCGACGCCAACATCCAGCCGGTCTTCGCGCACGAGGAAATGGATTTCTACCAGGTGCAGGACTACATGATCTTCGCCAACCAGGCGCAGTTCATCGCCACCTTCATGGGTAATCGGGACTGGTACGACGGATTGTCCGATGAGCACAGGGAAATGCTCGATGAGGTTGCGGCAGAGCTGGTTGACTACATCCATGAGGTGCAGGTCCGCCTGAACGAGGAGCGCATGGACACGATCACTGGCGATAGCGACATTCAGGTGATCGAGTTAAGCGCCGAAGAGCGCGATACGTTCCGTGAACTCAGCGTCCCGGTCCGCGACGTGTTCGTCGACATGACCGGTGATCGCGGCGAGCGTCTGCTGAACCTGCTGCTCGAGGAAATCGAAAGCGCCCGCGAGGGCTGATTGTCCCGCCGGCGCATCGAGTCGGCCAGGGGAAGTACCGATGATCTTGGTCCCGGCTATTTCCGGAGTACGAGAAGCATGCCGACAATCGCTGATTCAACGGTGCTGGTGACGGGGTCAACGGCACCCGATTTCCGACTGAAAGAGGCCGAGGGCGGTGTGGTCGCGCGGGATGATTTTGCCGACTCGGATGCCCTGCTTGTCGCCTTCATCTGTAATCACTGCCCCTACGTGGTTCACATCAGTTCGGCACTGGCGAGTTTCGCGCGTGAGTTCATGCCCAAAGGCCTGGCGGTTGTCGCGATAAACGCTAACGATGCCGACCGTTATCCGGCGGACAGCTTCGATGCCATGGCCGAAGAGAAACGGCGTGCCGGTTATCCGTTTCCCTATCTGCACGATGAAACCCAGCAGGTGGCCAGGGCCTATGGGGCCGTGTGCACGCCGGATCTGTTTCTGTTCGATGGTGAGATGAAGCTGGCCTATCGGGGCCGCTTCGATGACAGCACGCCCGGTAACGACCGACCTGTCACCGGAGACGACCTGCGTGATGCCGTCACAGCGTTGCTGACGGGTAAATCACTGCCTGATGACCCACAGCCCAGCATGGGCTGCAGTATCAAGTGGAAAGAGGAAGGTTAATTCATTCCCCGGGCGCACTGTTTCTCAGCCGGTGCACAACCTTGTTCACGGCGTCACATCTGCGTGACAGATTTTGCGGCCAGCCGCTCTGTGGCGTAGCGTCAAGCCTTTCTATTTGCTGGCACGTTAATTGCTTTCTCAGTCAGTGAAAGCACGGTGGGCTCCTCCAGTCGATGACGTCGACCCTTGCTCTGCCGTTGTTTTCTTAAAGCTTCTTCTGAGCCGGCAAACGGCTTTTCGAGGGGATGAGTCTCATCCCCTCTTTTTTCTCCCCTATCTGGCGTTATCGACCGATCGCCGTCCACGCGATCCGTTCCGGGCAGTTCAATGCAAGTTGGGCTATGCTCGAAAAAAAGGTGCTTGTTTGGAATCACTGCAAAAAGTGAGGCGGTGAGCCGCCACCAACAGCGCCGCGACGGATGGCACTTGCCAGTTACGGGCTCTCGGCCGTGCCTCCGCGACTGGACCCATGCAATCCGCATCCGAGGACCTTCAGCAAACCATCGATGTTGTTCCGCCGGTTAGGCATGCGCTGAAAAGTCGTTCGGAATCTTTCCATGCCTGGGTCTGCGATACACAGAAGAACAGGAGACGCGACCCCATGTATCTTTACCCTCGAACCCTTGCAGCACTGGCAATTGTGCTGACTGCCAGTGCCGTCACATCTGCCGCTGCGGAATCCGTACGCCTGGAACCCATTACCGTGACCTCTCCCCGTGTGGAACGGGATATTACCGAGACGCCGCAGGCCGTCAGCGTGATTGAGCCGGAGGACATTCAGGACGGCCGGCAGGGGTTGCAACTCGACGAATCGATCAACCGTGTCCCCGGTGTCTTTACCCAGAACCGTTACAATTTTGCGCAGAATCTGCGGGTCTCGATTCGTGGCTTTGGGGCGCGCGCGCCGTTCGGGATCCGTGGTATCCGGGTCCTGGTCGATGGCATTCCGGAAACACTGCCCGACGGCCAGTCCCAGGTGGACGGGATCGACCTGGAGTCCGTAGAGCGTATCGAGGTCATCCGTGGCCCTTCGTCCGCCATTTACGGCAACGCCGCCGGTGGTGTGATCGACATCACCACGATGGAGGGGCCGGACGAGCCCTACGCCGAAATCCGCTCAACCTTCGGCAGTTACAACTTCCAGCGTCTCGGCGTGAAGGGTGGCGGTCGTGTCGGAGACTGGCGCGGTCATATCAGTGCCTGGAATCTGTCCTATGACGGTTATCGCGATCAGAGCGAGACCCGCAAGCGCCTGGTCAATAGCAAAGGCTCCTATGATATCGACGAGGAGCGCCGGATTACTGCGGTGTTCACGGCGCTGGATCAACCCAAGGGTGAGGATCCGGCGGGGCTTTCCCCGGACCGGGTTCGTGAGGACCGGCGGCAGGCGTCTGCGAACGCACTGGCTCTTGATTCAGGGCAGCGGGTTCGGCAGCAGCGCATTGGTCTCATTTACGAAGACAGTGCGATTCTGCCGGGGCAGCTTACAACGCGTGCGTTTTATACCAACCGGGATTTCCGTCAGCAGTTGCCGTTTCCGGGGCCGAGTCTCATCCGCTTCGATAGGGATTTTTACGGCACAGGGACCGAGTATACAGACACGGGGAGTTTGCTTGGGGTAGGCACGCGTTTCACTGTCGGGGCGGAGGCCCAATGGCAGAGGGACTCGAGAGATCGCTATGTCGTTTTACCCAACGCCGGTCGGGTTCGTCAGACGCAGGACGCAGTGGAGTCCGCAGAGACTATCGGGCTTTTCGCTCAAAATGACTTCCTGTTGACAGACCGGCTGACCGTTACGCTGGGCGGACGCTACGATCGATTGCGTTTGAAGATCGATGACCGGTTTGGCGACGGCGCGGCCTCCGGCAGGCAGACGTTCAACGAATTGAGCGGAACGACCGGCGTATCCTACAGACTCTTTCCTCAGCACACGCTTTACGCGAATGTCGGAACCGCATTCGAAAGCCCTTCGTTTACCGAGTTCTACGATCCCACCGAACCGGGCGAAGGTTTTGACCCGGGCCTTGAGCCGCAGAAAGCACTCAATTTCGAAGTCGGAGCGAAGGGTTTTATCGGGGATAATGCACGTTACGAACTGACCGCATTCACTGTCGAGACGCGGGATGAGATCGTGCAGGTCCTGAATGATCCGGACCGCTTCGAAAATGCGGGCCGCACCCGCCGCATCGGTGTCGAGGCCGGTCTGGAATATTTCTTCACGCCACGTTTCAGCGCAACGGGTTCCTATACCTGGTCCGATTTCCGTTTCCGTAGTCTGGAAAATCAGGCTGGTGACAGCTTCCGTGGCAAGCGCCTACCCGGACTCCCGCGGCATACCTTCTTTGGTGAACTGGCATGGCGGGACCCGAGCGGATTCTATGCCATCGCCGATACGCTGCTGGTCAGTCATGTGTTTGGTGATAATGCGAACGATGAGCGTGTCGCCGGTTACGGCGTTGTCAACGCACGCATCGGCACGACGCAGCAGGTGGGTGCCGTAGAATTCGAAACCTTCATTGCCGTCAACAATATTCTGAACAAGGAATACATCGAGAATGTGCGAGTGAATTCTGCACCGAATTTCCTCGAACCAGCCCCGGAGCGAAACACCTTTGCCGGTGTCCGCGCCCGTTTCTGACCGGCGAGGCTGAGGCTTCGGCATGTACGGCCCCGCTCCCGGCGGGGCCGTTTTCGTTTGCCGTCCCAATTCTGTCACAGCGCCTTTGTTACACCCGAGGAAAGCTGCACCGGCACCGTGACACTTAAGGTCTTGCCCGTTCCCGAAGCTGAAAAAAACGTGGCGCCGCGTGGGTTTCTAAGGATGGCACCAAGCTTGCTTGTCCCCGGTGTGGCTCTTCATGCCCGGGCGGCCGACCGCCGCCAAAATCACTATAAAGACAGAAGTTGGGAGGATTCTCCAATGCGTTTTACCCGAACCCGCAGCATGCTGACCGGTGGCGCTTCATCTGCGCTCGTGTTGGCCGCACTGGCGTCCGGCAACGTTGTCGCTTCCGACAATGGTGTCGTGACCCAGCAGATGATTAACGAAGATGCCATGCATACGGACCGCGTCACGTCCTACGGCATGGGTCCGTACCATCAGCGTTACAGCACGCTGGACCAGGTCAACCGCGACACCGTGGGCGGTCTTGTCCCGGCCTGGGCTTTCTCCTTTGGCGGCGAGCAACAGCGCGGCCAGGAAACCCAGGCCCTGATTCATGACGGCGTCATGTTCATCACCGGGTCCTATTCCCGCATGTGGGCGTTGGATGCCAAGAGCGGTGAAATGCTGTGGTCATACGAACACCGTCTGCCGGACGGCATCTCCCCATGCTGCGACGTGGTCAACCGTGGTGCCGCCATCTACGACGATCTCGTGATCTTCGGCACGCTGGACGCCATGATGGTCGCGGTGGACCGTGAGACCGGTCGTGTCCGCTGGCGCGAAAGGATTGCCGACTACCAGGCTGGCTACTCCTACACCGCAGCGCCGCTGATTGCCAACGATCTGCTGATCCACGGCAACTCCGGTGGTGAGTTCGGCGCAGTCGGCGAAGTCACTGCGCGCGATCCGCGGACCGGTGAGAAGGTCTGGTCGCGGCCGGTGGTCGAAGGCCATATGGGCATGCTGCCCGGTGGCGCAGAGTCCATGACCGGCGAGAAGAACGCCACCTGGGAAGGTGAAGCGTATGTGCAGGGTGGCGGTGCCCCGTGGTTGGGTGGCAGCTACGATCCCGAGCTGAACCTGATCTACATCGGCACGGGTAACCCGGCACCGTGGAATGCCTACAGTCGCCCGGGCGACAACCTGTACACGTCCACCACGCTGGCCCTTGACGCCGATAACGGTGAAATCGTCTGGCATTATCAGACCACCCCCAACGATCACTGGGATTACGACGGCGTCAATGAACTGGTGCTGTTTGACCTGGAGCACGACGGCGAAACCGTGAAGGCTGCCGCCAAGGCAGACCGTAACGGGTTCTTCTACGTGCTGAATCGTGAAAACGGTGAACTGCTGAACGCTGCCAAGTTTGTCGATAACGTCAACTGGGCCGAAGGTATCGATCTGGAAACGGGTCGGCCGATCGAGACGGGCAACCGTCCGGGTAATCCGGCAGATGCCGATGGCGAAGAAGGTGAATCCGTGGTTGCCCAGCCGGCATTCCTCGGTGGCAAGAACTGGAACCACATGTCCTACAGTCAGCGGACCGGGTTGTTCTACATCCCGGCCAACGAGTGGGAAATGGAAATCTGGAACGAGCCGGTCACCTACCGTCGCGGCGCTGCCTACCTGGGCGCGGGCTTCACCATCAGGCCGATCTACGATGACAAGGTGGGCGTGCTGCGGGCGATGGATCCGCAGACCCTTGAGGTCAAGTTTGAAGTGCCGAATCCGACCCCGTTGTGGTCCAGCGTGCTGACCACGGCCGGCGGCCTGGTGTTCTATGGCACCCCGGAAGGTCACCTGAAGGCCATCTGCGATGAGACCGGCGAGGAGTTGTGGCACTTCCAGACCGGTTCCGGCGTGGTCGGTCAGCCCGTCACCTGGGAAATGGATGGTGAGCAGTACATCACCGTCGCTTCCGGTTGGGGTGGTGCCGTGCCGCTTTGGGGCGGTGAGATTGGCCCGCTGGTCAGCCACATCACCCAGGGTGGCATGATGTGGACCTTCAAACTGGCAGACATTCA
>SL_7KL_010_BRINEDRAFT_10000418_pt1 | contig 20098 bp, 14 predicted proteins | sample SodLak_010_BRINE_FD_10663 | JGI IMG/M metagenome (IMG submission 10663)
GTATAACAAATTGACACTTGGCTCCACTAATAACTTCATTTAAAATTTCTTTTTCCTTGGCATCCATAAATTAAACACTCCTTCAATAATAGTTAATTAGTAAATCAATTTTCAAGTGAAACTTACCTACTTAGATAAAATCAGTAAAAATATTTACAACAAGACTAACATAAACGCAATCACTATTTCTATCGCAATAATGATCCAAATAAATATATCAATACCTTCATCTTCATACTTGTTTTTAATATGAACCCCACCTTTTAAATTTCAATACAATAAAAAAAGCATTCTATAAACAAAAAGCAAACTCAAAAAGAGTTTGCATGCATTTAATTTAATTCACTCATCCTTACACCCCTTACCTACTTTATATCCCCTTAATTAGATAATATCACAAAAACGAGTAAAAAAGAAAGGTGTACCCAAGATTTTAAGGTTCAACAAGTTGGTATACAATACATGTGAGACTTTGACTTGATTAAATAAAAGGTGATCCGTATCCTATAAGTGTAACTACCAAACCACACAAAGGGAGGATACGAATCACATGTCTAGTTTAGCACATAATATCCGTTATTGTGAACACGAATTGAACACAAGGTATCATGCCTGTAAACTTTACAGTAATCCCCGTTACTCCATTCAAGATGTGACCCGTAAATATAAAGTCTCTAAAGCCTCACTGATGCGGTGGATGAAACGGTTTGATGGGTCGAAGAAATCCTTGGTTTCTAAGTCGAGAAGACCTAAGACACCGCATCCTAATGCGCATACCACTTTAGAAATTAAACATATGATGGATTTGCTTAAGCGCAATCCTCATATTGGTCTTAGTGAGCTTTACGGTAAACTTAAGCGTAACTACGCCTACAGTAGGCATCCAGCTTCACTGTTTAGATTCTTGCGTAAACAAGGGGTCTTTGTAGAAGCCGAACACAAAAAGAAATCTTATGTGCCCAAAAAGTATGAAACCCCTAAAGAACCCGGGGTGAAAATGCAGCTGGATGTTAAACACGTTCCTAAAGCCTGTTATAATGGCTCAGTACCTGAGAAGTTTTATCAGTACACGATCATTGATGAATGCACGCGTGAACGCTTTATCTACGCATTCAATGAACTTTCTTCTCATACAACGATACTCTTTTTGAAACGGGCATTCATTTATTATGGCTACCTGCCTACCATGATTCAGACTGATAACGGCCATGAATTTAGGCATAATATGAAAACCTCCATGATTCATCCCATGAAACGTTTCCTCGATCACTTAGGCATTGAACACAAGACGATTAAACCTTACACGCCCAGGCACAACGGTAAAGTCGAACGTTCTCATAGAAACGATAATAAACGCTTTTATAGTACGCTTAGCTTTTACTCTCTTGATGATCTTAATCATCAAATGAGAACCTATCTCAAACGCTCAAACAATATCCCATCAAGTACACTCAATTGGCTTTCTCCTAGTGAAGTTAGAATGAAGCTTACTAACATAAAACACTTCAATAAAAATCTTCTTTAGTCTCTTCGATTTAAGGATACACTACACTATTATTTATTTTCTCTTTTTTGGTCTCACATCATTTACAACTTAACAGAATATAAACAAATTAACTATCTATTGTCAAATAATAAAAAGTATCACCACTTTTCAGTGATGAAACTTTATATATTCCTTATTAAATCTTACTCCCTATATCGTCTAAAACGTTCCGCTTGGTTTAACCTATCGGTAGCTCTTGGTTGTTCTTTTTTTTGAGGTGAAAAGTTCATCATCACGACGATCACAATCCCAACAGTAAACAAAGCAATCACAATTACAATAAATAACCAATAATCCGCTAAACGAGGGACTAAGTAATTAATGCCTACACCGATAAAAACAAACGCATATAATAATAAAATTCTAGCCAATAAATTCAGCACAATGTGTTTTATTTTACGTCCAAACACTTGCCAATAATTCACTTTAGCAATCCATCTAAATAACCCATCATAAATAACGATGACAAAAATAATTGGCAAAACTAAATCAAATATAATATTACCAATTCTTAAAGATGAAAAGAAAAAAACTTCATAGAAAGACTCTAACATAATAAATCCCTCCCAATTATATAATAACAAAATCCAATGACTTACTCAAAACAGCCAAGTGAAAGCTAAAAGTAAATATATCTACCTTCTTTAAAACATGTAAGATATTATGATAAGAATTATTTTATATAATGACTATTGAGTGGCCTATTTTTAAGATTAATTTATCCACATCACAATACGATACAAACACTAATCTTATTAAATAAAAAAACACTTCAAAATGAAGTGTTTGTTGATGACTTAGATGGTCGGGAAGACAGGATTTGAACCTGCGACCTCTTGGTCCCAAACCAAGCGCTCTACCAAGCTAAGCTACTTCCCGTTTTATGGCGCGCCCAAGAGGATTTGAACCCCTAACCTTTTGATCCGTAGTCAAACGCTCTATCCAGTTGAGCTATGGGCGCTAATTTAACAGCAAAGTGATTATATCACAAAGCCATATACCTTGCAACCCTTAAAGTTGCCAAAAATAATAATAACAAAAAACTATCATTTAAACAAGTAAAATTAGCACTTTTTTTCACTTTTTTTAATGCGTTTTTTATTGAATAATTACAAAAAATATCACCTTCGCTTTAATCATTATAAAGCGAAGGTGTATTGTATACTATACATTTACTCTGTTATCGATACACTTGAGCCTTTTTCTATTTCAACAATTAACGTTGAAAGCGGATCAAAGGTAAACATGGTTCCATCAATCGAAGGGTCGTGAGATTGATAAATGGTTTCTAACTCATCCATTTCAATATTGGCCTCAATCTCTAGACGACTTAAATTATGAATCACTAGATAATCTTGCTCTTCTGTTGTTCGTCTATATGCCATAATCTCATCGACGCTAGTAGATGCCGTATGAAGGGCTCCAGAATGAAGGGGCACTTGATCTTGTTGTAAGGCAATCAAATCGATGTATAAATTAAGCATCGAAGTCTCATCATCTAGTTGTTCATCTACCCCATCTAAGGCTTCATTGTATTCATCCCAAGCATATATGGCATCGTGGTTTCCTGGGGTTGTCGTTCCTTCAGTATTGTATGCATTTTCTTCACCCCATATAAATGGTTGACGCCTTGCTGGGTCTGGTCCTTCTCCAGTCATTCCAAGTTCTTCCCCATAGTAAATCCAACTAATACCTGGAAGTGTCATTAAAATACGTGCAGCGAGTTTTGCGCGGTCTTCATTTTGATTGAATTCACTCATAATACGGTCCATATCATGATTGGTAAGGAAAAGTGAATCAATATAATCTTCGCGAATTTCACTATAATCTTCACGAATTTGAACCAAATCATCAATCACATCTCGGTGATTACTATTTGTGATTGCGCCTTTTAAACTATCTGCAAAAGAAAAGTTAAATGTTGAATCCATGCCTTCAAAATACTTTCCTACATAACTATGGTTGTTCGACCAGATTTCTCCAACGATAAAGACATCTTCATCCACGCTTTTAACGGCATCGTTAAAAGCTTTGAAAAAGTCTATGTTGGCTTGTTCATTATCAAATTCTCTAGGGAATTGATTACTATCATGGATGTGTCTTGCGGCATCAATTCTAAACCCAGAAATGCCTTTATTGATCCAAAATTCCGCAATGTTATATATTTCTTCACGAACTGGATCATGTTGAAAGTTCAACTCAGGCATTTGATCCCAAAATGATCCATAATAATATTCCCCACCTTGTTCGTGCCATCCGCTTCTATTATGCCATTCTTGATATTCTTGGTGATCAAGCCAAGAATACCATTCTCTATAATCATCTTCATTGTTTCTTGANCGTTGGAACCAAATATGGTTAAAATCNGTATGGTTGATNACAAAATCCATCACCACTTCAATCTCGTTTTCTTCCATTACGTCCATAAAATGATCAAAATCCTCCATCGTCCCAAACGTTTCATCAATGCCATAATAATCGGTCACATTGTATTTGTGGTAACTTGGGGATGGATTAAATGGATTAAGCCATACACAATCAACATTGAGCGTCTCGCTTAAATACTCAACGTTCTCACTAATTCCTCTTAGATCCCCATACCCATCGCCAGTACTATCGGCATAGGCAATAGGAAATATTTGATAACAAACATTTACATTTTCACTATAATAAGGACTGGCTTCACGCATGGATGCTTCTTCTATGGTTTCTTCTTCATCACTGCACGCTACTAAGGTAAAAGTAAGCAGCAATGTAAGTATTGCTATAAATGATATTTTTTTCATGATTCATCCTCTTTCTTGTAAAAAAGGCTTTTTCAAGCCTTTTTTATTTGTTTTAATTATTCTGGGTTGTTATCTTCAAACCATTCTTGAGCATTTTGAACAATGCCTTGACGTGCTTCTTCTACGGTTGCAATTCCGTCCCATAAATCAGCCATATAATCTTCAACACCGGCATCATAATATACACTCATTGCACTACGTGCTGGATTATTTGGCAGTGTATCTGCAGGCTCTAAGTGAGAATTTTCAAGGCCAAGTAACATATCTTCTTTGAACGCTGCATCAATTTCAGGGAAGAATTCTGCATCGTCTTCTAAGGCTGGAATATAGGTTGAATTATTCACCATAATTTCCATGGTATCTTGAGTATATAACCAACGCATAACTTCATTGGCTGCTGAAGGATATTCGGTTGCAGAATTGATAACAAATCCTTTGGTTTTCATTAAGGTTGAAGGTTCTACACCTTCCCATGTAGGGATTTTTGAGAAACGAAGGTCATAATTATTTTCTTCCATCGCTTGTTCAACATCCATCCAAGTTCCTACAAGACCAAACGGGTAGTCACCTTCTAAATAATCTTCCCAACGCCATGACATTTCACCTGAAGAACGACGCGTACCAGTATCATCAACACTCATATCGGTTTCAGAGAATGCTTTTAAGAATTCTAATCCTGCTTCGAATTCATCTGTATCAAATTCAGCGTCAGTAAAATCTCTGTCACCAAAGATTTGCCATCCGCCCGCTGATAGTTGGAAATATCCTGACCAAGCTTCTTCAATTGAGATTGGGAAAAATTCGCGAATCGTATTGCCCTCAAACTCAGGACGCTCATCGAGTGAGTAATTATCCTCTACATACGCAAAGATATCTTCCCATGTTGAAAGTTCACTTGGTAAGTTTGCATCCGTCACATCATCAACATCAAAGCCCCACTCTTCTAACATTGTTGCATTCCAAGAAAATACCATTGCATCGTAGAATGCTGGGATAAAACGTTCTCCAGGTTGTTGGTCATTAATATCTTGATGAACGGGATGGGTATATGGAAGTACCGCATCAGCAAAATGTTCATGCATACGACGTGCCGCAAATTCACGACCGATAACTTCGTTATCAATGACAAGTGCAACATCTGGCGCTTCGCCTTCCATTAACTCGAGCCCTTCCATACCGCTGCTTTCACTGTTCACTGATTCATAGTTCGTCGTTGTCACGACATCTGCATATTCTGGATAATCTTCAGCCCATGCATCCGCAATAACTTCTGCGAGCGCATCGCTATCGACACCAATTTCAATTTGAGCGCCTTCTTCGATTTCAAAACGCCCTTCATCTTCTAAGAAATTCACTTCTGTTACCGCTTCTTCACGCTCACACGCAGCAAGCGTAAATACTGCTAAAACACCGACAAACATTATAATGATTTTTTTCATAATTTTTTCCTCCTAATGGTTAATAAATTTATATTTTTTTTGTTTTTTCAATAAAGAAAGGTTGATCTGATGCACTAATTTCAAAATATAAGGCAACGATTCGTACCAAGTAAGCAATGGTAAAGATCAATACCGCCCACTGCGGAATGAAGATACCTAGTAAAGCCGCGACTAAGGCAGGCCCTGTCATGGCCGAAACCGTAATTTTTAACGCAGACCCTACGGTTAACTTCTTCATTTTTGCCTTATAATTGCTAATCAACAACATAAAGCCTACCAGTAACACATAAAGTCCTATTTGAGCCAACTGTGCTGGATAAATGATCAACATCGTAGACGCAACTTCTGAGAAATATAAGTTATTCATAAAGCTTTGGGTTTGCCTATCATAATACGCTGTCATATCATCAGAATCTTCTGCACGTTGCATTACGGTAGAAAAATCTAACGTAGGCTGAGTGGCATAATTTGAACTAAGAATGGTGCGGTTATCATCCTCATCCACATAAATAATTGCTGCTTCAGTTTCTCCTAAGTAAATGGTATTTTCACTAACATCTAAATCATCGCGCATTTCATCAACAATTTCAAAACGATACGCCCCGGCTTGAAACGAATCAACCTCACCATCACATGTCAAACTAAAATCATCAAGGACACAGGGAATTTCTCTTTCATAAATGTCGTGAAATGCTTCGTTAATACCTGGAAAATCTTCATAATCTGGCGTTGAAGTAATCGCCCCTCTAACCGGTGGAAAACTAATTAACATAATGTTAACAAGGAATAATATAAACGCTAAAAACCCACCAATTTTATACGCTTTTAATACATCACTATTAAAGTAAAATGATCGAACAAAGACTGTAAGTTTATTTTTCATAGGCTACATAGTCTCACAATTAGCCTTTTTCCGCTCCAGCGGTTAAACCATAAGTAATATATTTTTGCATGTAAATTTGTACGATCATAATAGGAACAGATAAGAACAATGCCCCCGCCATAAACCACATTGGCTCATGAGGCGCTGGGGTAGGTTCTTGCATTCTAAACAGCCACATTGCAACGGTTTCGTTATTCGGCATTACAATACTTGGTAGAATGTAATCTAACCAAGGGCCCATAAAAGCAGTTACCGCGATAAACCCCATGATTGGGGCGGCAAGTGGTACTATAATTTTAATCATTATTTGTATATTGGTCGCACCATCAATCGCAGCCGCTTCATCCAACGAACGCGGTACATTACGCATGAATCCACGAACAATAAAGGTATTAAATGGAATGGCACCCGCCACATAGATGAGCGTTAAATAAAATGGATTATTTAACCAACCAAATACTCTAAAGATGATAAATATCGCAATCATTCCCATAAAACTAGGAAACATTTGTAGCCCAAGCATCAATAACAATGCGGGTTTTTTCGCTTTAAAGCGAAAACGAGTAACCGCAAAGCCTACCAAACTTGAAAAGATAACAACCAAGATGGTAGAAAGGGTCGCAATGAATAAGGTTGTTAAGAAGCTATCCACAAAGTCTGGTAACGTCGCGCCACTTGATGAACGATACGTGAAAATTACGCGATAATTATTCAAAGAGAAATCACTTATACTCGGAATCACAGGAACATCACGCAATCGTCTAGCATCAGAAAACGCTGCCGATACCATCCAAGAGATTGGCGCTAAGGCAATAATTGCCGATAAAACCAACCATGTATAAGAGAGGATTGTTAAAACGATTTTTTGAACAATATATTTCATATTAATCTTCCTCCCAGAATGTCTTGAGTTTTGATAAGTAATATATACTTACCCCTGCAACAATCACAAAAACCATAATCGAATAAACGGCCGCAAGGTTGTATGTATCATAGTTTCCAGACTCAAAAGCAATAGAGTATATCCAAGAAATCAAGATATCGGTTTGACCCGGTTCAATCCCGCGTAAGGACCCAGGGACTTCACCCCTTCGGTAACCTGGTCCCCCACCCGTTAAGAAGTAAATGGCACCAAAATTATTAAAGTTGAAAGTAAACGTTGTAATAATAACAGGTGCGGTTGCTCGAATGACGAAAGGCAACGTAATGAAACGGAACTTTTGTGGGGCTGATCCCCCATCGATATCCGCCGCTTCATACAAGCTTTGTGGAATAGTTGATAGAACCCCTGTAATTAACAACATGAAGTAAGGATATCCCATCCACAAATTAACCAACAAGATGATAAACCGTGCGATATTAGGATTATCGCGGTCCGTATACCATTGAATCGAACCGGTTGTACCAGGCTCGATTAAACGCAATGTTTCTAAGAGGGATCGAACATTTTCAACCATTCCCCACTCAGCCAATAAACTATTGGCTAGACCATCAGAACCAAAAATATTGGAGAAAACCAATAAGGAAATCATACCTGGAACCGCCCAAGGTAAAATGAGAATCAATCGCCAAATTTTCTTTCCTCTAACAAATTTACTTTCGATAATCAACGCTTGGATTAACCCAAGAATATAAACAGTGATCGAACTTAATATAGCATAAATCGTCGTCCATCCTAGTACTCTTAAGAAGAAATCACGAAAGGCTGGATCCGCCCCAAAAACATCTCTAAACGTTGTGAGGCCATGCCATTGAATTAAATCGGCCCTTAGTGAAATCGATGAATCATAATTGGTAAACCCAACCATGAAAGAAAACACAAAAGGAATCAATATAAACATAATAATTAAAAAGATCGCAGGCAGTATAATAATATAAGCAAAATACTCATCCCAAACTCTTCTTAACCATTCTTTTCCACTTTCAATTTGGGCGCCCGCTTTAATCTTTAAATCTGTTTTATAGGCATCACGAATAGAATAAATCCATAATCCTATAAAGACAATCATCAAGACAACAACAATGATGCCCTCACCCATTAACGTTCGCGAGTTATCGGCTTGTAACCATGAGTAAGCAAAGTCTTCTGTATCAATCACACGTCCACGGTAAGTCATACCTACCGTCAAAGCGCCTAGTGTGAAAAAGCCCCAAATACCACGAGTAAATAAACCCCCATAATCACGGAAAAAGTACAAGGTATTTTCAGCCGGATATTGTGCAATTTCACCAGGTGCATAAATATAATCACTTGTTATAAACTCAACAAGCAAGACGGTCAGTAAGATCCCTAAAAAGATAGCGCCTTTATACCATTCTTTATTACGCAACTGGCCAAGGCCCATAAGGAAAAAGCTATATAAGCCTTTTCGAAAAGACTTTGGATGATCTTTTGCTGCTCGGTAAATACTGACGAAAAAGTTTCTTACGCTACGTCCCAAAAAAGCAAAAAACAATCCAATGCCTTTAAAAAAGGCTTTGAACTTATTCACAATACCAAGGCCAAACTTTTTAATGGCATTATGTATTTGTTCTATTAATGTCATATCATTCATAAATCAAAATCCCTTTCAAGTAATTTCATAAATACTAGATTACGTTAGGAGAGTAACTCATTTTCATTGTAAACGCTTTTAACTTATTATACAAATAGAAACCTTTAGGTAACGGTTTACACATTTTTTCACAAAGATATTCCAACAAAATATTTTTAAAAAATCTCAAAATGTCTATTTTTAGACATCAAATAAAAACAACGTTTTTTATAGAGTAAAAGTTTTTAAACAATGTAAAGCCTTTTATAATTTGAACAGGTTTTATAAAACAATTATTTATCTACTTTAATAATCATAGCTGCAAAAGGATCTAGATTTAAAGCACCTTTTGTTTGAATTAATTTATCGGTTAATAATTCTTTTAATACTTTCCCTTTATAAGCTTTAGGCAAATCAATTGTTTGAGCATATTGATCATTATTTATCATAAAGAGTGTGGAATTTTTTTCATAAACCAAGCAGTTTTTTTCACTTAAATGCCATATATAATGATCTGATTTAAAGCTATCATTGTTTTTTCTCAAATCAATCAATTTTTTAATGAATTGCTTTAACTCCTCGTTTTGTTGATTATCCCAAATCATACAGCGTCTATTATCAGGGTCTTTTCCACCACTTAAACCAATCTCTCCCCCATAATAAACACTTGGTGCACCAGGATAGGAAAACATGAAGAAATACGCCAATTTCACGCGACGTAAATCGCCCCCTGTTTTATAGATAATACGCTCTGTATCATGACTATCTAAAAGATTGTAAAGTGATTGGGTGACATTTTTAGGATAAGAAAAACGCACATGATTCACAGCATGCATAAATGCTTTCGCATCCATCGTAGAAGGCTTACCAAAAAAGGCCCACAAAGGATAAAGCAATTCATAATTCATCACTGCATCGTATTGATCACCTTGAAGCCAAGGCCATGAATTATCCCAGTTTTCGCCTACAATATATGTATCACGATTTGTGGATTTAACGGCTTTTCTAAATTCACGCCAAAAAGCATGCGGTATTTCATTGGATACATCCAAACGCCAACCATCAATGTTATAGGTTTTAATCCAATGGGTCGCAATATCCAATAATGTCTCTTTTAATGGTGGATGCATCACATTAAGTTTTGGCATAAATGGGGTAAAAGCGAATGTACGGTAATTTAATCCTCCGTAATCTTTCAAGGTTTGAAGCATAGCTTGACGAGTCACTGGAATGTCATCTTTTTTAAAAGGCAAGAGAGGTTTTGAATCGTCAATCACATGAAAATAGTCATAGAATTGAGACGATTTTCCTTTTTCTAAAACGTCTTGAAAATAAGGGTGATAAAATCCACAGTGATTAAACACCGCATCAAGCATAATCTTTAACCCTTTATCATGCGCTTTATCAACCAATTCTTTAAAATCATCATTGCTGCCAAATTCAGGGTCAATGGCGTAATAGTTTGTAATGTCATATTTATGTTTACTTGAAGCCTCAAAAATAGGCGTCATATAGATTCCAGTGAATCCCATATGTTTTATATAATCAAGTTTGTTGATGATGCCTCTTAAATCTCCACCAAAATCCATTGTATTCGTAACGTTTGTCTTAGCGTTCCAAGGCATGGTGGAATCCTTATCTAGTGATTGATCTCCATTGTTAAAACGCGATGGAAAAATAGAATACCATATTTGATTATCCACCCATTTTGGCGCTTTAAAACGATCATCATCATTTAAATATGGAAAGTTAAAATAATGCGAAAGATCATAGCGTTGCGCCTTTACTTGGGGTAAATGGATACATCCTTTTGACCCAAATAAGTATGTATCATCAATGATAAACGCATATTTCATTCTTAGATGCAAAGGTTTTAATGCAATAAAGTAATATGAAAACGTATGCGTATCGCCTTCTTTTTCCATCGTAACCCCATCTTCATAAGGGCTGAAATCCCCATCGTCATCACGCATAAAAGGATCTCCATAAATCACTTTAATGGTTCCTTTAAATGTGTTTTTTATTCGTACTCTTAGATGGATGGTTGTTTCATCATATAGATAGGCAAATTCTGATTTTGCTTCATGATATAATGACGCTAATTCCATAATGTTCCAAGCATAATCTTGGCTCCTTTCTACTGTCATATAAACTGTCTATGAAACATTCAAAGATAAAACTGCACCTAGAGTATTTGACTTAGGTGCAGTTTTTATTTATTGTAACACTTACGTTCTTTTAACAAAGAATACCGTAGCACCAGCACCGATAACAACGATACTACTAATCCCACCAATAATCCATGGGATAAGATTACTTACTTCATCGTCCTCGCCTAAATCAGCGTATCGTTCTGGGTCTCTAAATACATCTATTTCATATTCGCTATACATAATATAAGTGTCGTTAGGATCAAGGTCTATCGTTGATCCCCCTTCGATGGTTGAAAGGGTCGTCAAGACAAATTCATCGTGTCTATCCCCAATCTCATCGGTTGTCGCAACTAAGTTCCAAGGTCCACCAGGCATATCAAATGTGCGTGCTTCACTGCCGTTATTGTGAACAATTAAGGTTGTTGGCCACTTAGAGTCTTCATCCACTAACGCATAAGCCATCATGCCTTCCCCTGGTGACATAAGACGTACTGTATTTTGGACCTCTTCTTGAGTTGTACGTCTAAACTGATCTAAAGATCGACGCATATGAATAAGGTTTCTATGATACTCAAACACTTCAAAATTTTCGACTTTCCAGTTCCAATCTAATTGATTCGTCTCATCGGGTGACCGATAAGAGTTAGGATCAAATGGAAAGCTTTCATCATGAATGTAATTGGCTTGCATTTCAGGGTCTAATAAAGGTTTGGTGCGCATCATTTCAACGCCTGCGTGTAAAAATGGCATTCCTTGTGATGTCAATACAATCGCATTCGATTGTTTTTGCATTCTTTGAACAATTGCCATATCATCAGGGTCATTCATATCTGCATTTGTAGTATAGACTAACTTATCATGCAAGGTTAAATCATCATGTGCCGATACATAGTTTACAACTTGGGTAGGCGATGTTGCCCATGGGTTACCGTAAGGAAGTCCTGGAATATCTACTCCGCCCACAACCCCTAAAAGCGAAGGACTCACATGATCGTTGCTGCCTTGAACAAATCCAATTTCGCTATGATCTGACCAATGACCTTGTGCAATCCCATCACGAGAATCATCATTGAAAACTGCAATATCTGGGGTTTGATCCAAATTCTCTTTAGATACAGCATCTTCACCTGGTAAAAGCGTTGCGCCACCGGTCCATGGCTCACCGTAAATCACAATATTTTCATCAATTGATTGCAATTCTTCAGCCACCTGATTCATCGTCTCAATATCATGTAGACTCATTAAATCAAATCGGAAACCATCGATGTTATATTCTTCTACGAAAAAGCGCATTGAATCAATCATAAATTTACGGAACATTTGGCGTTCAGAAGCGGTTTCATTCCCAGTTCCTGACCCATCTGAAAACGTTCCATCTTCATTTAATCGGTGATAATATCCAGGCACAATTTGATTAAAGTTCGATTCTGCCGCTTGGCCTGTATGGTTATAAACAACATCCATCACCACACCAATATCGCTTTCATGGAATCCTTGAACCATCTGTTTAAATTCTTCAATTCTATTCGCTCCATCAAAAGGATTTGTTGAGTAAGACCCTTCTAATGTGTTATAGTGACGCGGCATATAGCCCCAGTTAAAGATTCCGTTATAAATACCATGATAGTCTTCATCATCCAAACGGGTTTCATCCACCATTCCAAAATCCATTACAGGAAGTAAATGAACATGGGTAACGCCTAATTCACGGATATGATCAAAACCTGTTGAGACCCCTTCATATTCGGTTCCTTCTTCAACCAATCCTAAGAATTTCCCGCGATATTCTTCAGGGCCTTCCCATGATTCGTGAGACGTTAAATCTCTTGTGTGTAGTTCATAAATAATCGCATCAGTTTGTGATTCGATTGTATCCATTGAACGGCCATATTCCCAACCTTCAGGATTCAACCGATCAAAATCAACAACCATGCTTCTTTGACCGTTTAACCCTGTTGAATAAGAATAAGGATCCGTCACTTCAACAGGACCGTTTCCATTGTCTACTTCAAACGTATAATACGTTCCATGAAGGTCTCCTTCAACCGTTATGGACCATACGCCTTTATCTTTTGCGTCCATATCAATTGTATCGTAAGGATCATCAGTCCCTTCATTGCCTTCTAAATCCGTATCCCTTGAAGTATGCCCGGTTTCATAAAGATTTAATACGACATCATCCGCAATCGGTGCCCACAATTTAAATTCAGTTTCGCTTTCACTATATAATGCCCCTAACTCACCATCATAAGCAAATTCATCATTGAAGGCATCTGAATTATAAATTCCATCAAAGCCTAAAACAAATGAAGCGACACCATCATCCCCACCAAAATCCGCATGAATTTCATACGTTTTGGATAAGTCAACCGCTTCATCAATAACTGCTTCTCCTTCATACCCATCAATGTCAACATCTGATAGGGCAACATCTTCTGAATCAGCGGTTATCCATACATCTTCTGAGTCGAGTTCTTTTGTACTTCTAAAAGCAACCCTCTCTTCATCTAAAAAACTTGCGTATAAGAAGCGATGGGAACGATCCGCATCATCCTCATCATAATACACATTAGGATCTGCTTGAACCATATAAACTTCAACCACCCCGTTTTCATCTGGGTCAGTCAAATCAATAAATAAATCTTCGGTTACATCGCGACCAGAGTCCCATTCATCCCCACGGACAATAACACCAATTTCTGTGGAATCTTCTAAATTTGTTTCCGTTAAATCCAGTTCTAATTGCATGCCAAAATCACTCTCAGCATTGAACTCATAACGCTCTCCATCATCGCTCTCAGGCTCATTGGGCCATAACCAAAGTGAGTTGAAGACTGAATAATCTTCATCAAAACGATAATAATTGACTTTTAATGTTTCTGCTTCACTTGCCCCTTGTATGGTCACTTGAACTCCAAAGACAAATAAAGCAAACATGGTTAATAAAAACATACGTTTCAACATTGTAAACTCTCCTTTTGTGTGAAAAGGCAAATGCACAGCGAAGCACATTTGCCTTTGTTTAAATTTAAACTTCCCAATTAATCGAGTGCAGCTTCTGCATCATTTTGTGATTCATACGCTTCTAGTTCAAACTGATCATCGTCCATTTCACCCGTCAAGACGAAATATACTGAGTCTGTTGAAGTTAATGCGCCATTTACAGTCTGTACACCATCTTCTGAAACTTGTTCGTTAAAGATAATACCGTATTCATCAATGTCTGTTGATTCATCAAATGGAACATCAACACTCATCCAATTGCCTTCGTATTCATTCATATGAACGCCTGGCCAATCACCATAAGCATCATGACCCCACATATGGACATTGACTTCATCCCATTCTTCTGAATTGTAGAAGTAAATCGTTTTTAAATCTTCTTCATCCGTATCTTGAATAGACTGGGCCCATGTTTGATCACGATACGTATCGGTTAGGGTAACAAAGATGTACTCATCTCTTATAATTGTTGCATCATGTTGGTTTTCATCATCATCGTGGAATGTAATGTCAAAGCTATCGCTAAAGTCTTCTTCATATACAAGTGGGACTTCAACACTAAACCATCCGTCTTCTTCTTCAGTCGCAGGCATTTCAAATGTCTCATCTAGTTCATCGTGTTCTACTGTCGCATGAACATTATCCCATTCATATGAGTTATAAAAATGCACTCTTGTACCCGCTAAATCAGCTTCAACACCATCTTCAGCATCTTCAGGATTATCATACATACCACCAGTTACTGTAAAGTATAATTCACTATCATCAGTTACTGAGATATCATCGGTTTGTTCCATCTCACCGTTTAAATAACCATTAAAGATAAGGACTGGGAGTTCAACATCTTCATCTGCTAGATCGATCGGAATATCAATCTTATACCAATCGTCTTCATAATGCTCCATCGCAAGACCTGACCAGCCTCCTAAATATTCATCTGGTTCTACCGTATCATTCCAAATATATGCATTGATGTGTTCCCAACCATAGTAATTATGGAAATAGAATGTTAAGAACTCATCTTCATCAGCATCCATAAATCTTTCAGCTACCTCACGTTCATTCCATGGTCTTTCGGTTGAAAGGATGTGATGAGCATCAGCACCAAAGACATGAAGTGTCGTTGATTCTTCTCCATCTCCATCATGGAAGTAAATATCAAATGATGCATCTTCATCATCCATAAATACAACCATTGGTACTTCAACAGTATACCAGTTGCCTTCATCATGATCGGCTTCAACATCCGTAAAGTCTAACTCACCATTGGTAGCCGTCGCATACACATTGTCCCACTCTTCATCATTATAGAAATGAACAACAGTGACACCGCTAGATACACGCTCTGCTTCTGCTTGGCTCTCGTAGAGATCATTATACGTTACATAAACTGCATCTTCATCTTCAATGGTTTGTGGATATGCTTCATTGCCGTCTCCATCATGGAAAGTTACTTCAATGTAAGCGTCATCCCCGTGATCAGCAAACGAGAATGGAATAACTGCAGTCACCCATGCATTGTCTGCTTCCGTTGGTTCATTTTCAAGAATTAAATCTCCTTCATGTGTCTCAACATTCACATACACATTGTCCCAACCTTCAAAGTCAGTATCCGCAACCGCATCATTATAGAAATATACTTCTGTTTGCGCTGCTAATGCATAAAAATCATCTTCAGCCGCTTCAAAAGAATCAAACGCATGCTCTTCATCTGGAATGTCTGGATGTGTATACACTAAGTCTCTATCATTGATTAAGATATCATTGGTTTGAACATCTTCACCATCTTCGTCAACACCGTTAATGATAAATCCAATTTCTTCTGAATCTACGTCTTCAGCAACATCAACGTAATACCATCCTTCATGGTCATGCTCATTCACAGCCTCAGCAGACCCTGGCCATCCGCCAAAGTACTCTGTTCCGTTAAAGGCATAAACATTTAAATCTTCCCAGTTATGACCGTTATAGAAATACACGCGTGTGTCTTCAACCTCACGCATAGCAAACTCCGCATCAGAACGGGTACCAAACACACCTTCACCAATGGTTACATAAATAAAGTCAGGATGATTCACCCTATTGGCTTCTCCTTCTTCATCATCACCATTGTTAAACGCAATCGTTACAGGATCTTCTAAGAAACTTTCAACCTCAACTTCAACTTCATAGAAGTTATCTGCGCCATCAACAGGCGTCGCTTCCGTTCCTGGAAATTCTCCTAGTAATTCGTCACCATCTCTATTTTGGGCAGTCGCATATACGCTGTCCCACCCTTCAGAGTTAAAAAACTGAATCGTAGAAGTTTCTACTTCTTCCTCTTCTTCTTCACCACCGCATGCTACTAACACACCAATAAACAGTGATAAAAGCATTATTGCAAAAACCTTTTTTTTCATTTTTATGATACTCCTTTCGAATTTAAAATCCTAAAATATTGTCTAAGCTCACTTTTTTAAGTGAAAACCTTAACACGTATATTTTAAACAATAAATTTTATAGGTTCAAGTATCTCAACTCCGAAATCCGGCCTCATTACGAAAAATAGCCATTTAAAGGCGCTGTAACCGTTTTCTTCTTTGCATTATCTATAAATAAACGATGAATATACCAATAAAAATCCATAAATTTATAGAAAATTTTTGTATGAAAGTTTTCCTGAATTTTATAAAGTATCGTTAAAATCATACAAACGATTTCATCATTATGATTGAACTATTTAATGAAGATATGAATAATATTTTCTTTTTTTAACGCTTCAATTAAAGGGAAGTATGATAGAATAGTGTTGATAATTTTACAAGGAGTGATTTTTTGGACGCAATATTAGGATTTACATCATTATTTTTATTAATTCCTTTAGCCTTATTTACAGTTAAAGGCGGGAAACATTTACACAAAAACGAGTACAAATATTACTGGGGGGTTGGCATCTTAATGTCACTTGCTACCCTCGTTGCAATTTTAGCGCAATTTGACGTTTTAATGACGATGGAAGATATTCAAGGGATTCCTTTTGTTTATCAAGCAATCTTCCAAGGCCACATGACATTCGCATTTTTTATGTTGGTAATGTTTGCAGGTGCTTTCAAACAAAAATCCAAACAAAAAATTGCATTGATGCGTGTTCGACGTGAAAATGCCATTATAGGGTTTATGTTTTTAGTTCCACATGCGGCCTTCTTAGTTGTAACCGCCCTTAGTGCTTTAAACCCAACTGGAACCATCGCATTTTTAATTATGATTCCTTTATTCATTACCTCTTTCCCAAAGATCAGAAAGAAAATGCACCCTCTTCAGTGGCGTAAACTTCACAAATGGGCATACGCTGCTTATGCGATGATTTTTATCCATTTAGCAAGCATAAACACCATTGCTCAAGAAGATAGCTTAAGATTCGTTAGACTTGCTATTTATACTGTTATATTCGGCGTATACACGTATCTTAAGTTTAAAAACTATATTCTTGCGCCTAATAAGAAAAAAGCCCCACAAAAAGCGTAAATGAAAAGGAAATGCGACTAAGTATTTCCTTTTTTTCTTTATGCATTTTATTTGAAAAAACTACAAATTGATGCCATAATGCAACTGTAAGATAAATTATAAGTTATTCAATTTAGGAGGAATAATATTATGAATTTTGAACTACCAAAATTACCGTATGCATATGATGCATTAGAACCATACTTTGACAAACAAACGATGGAAATTCATCATACGAAACACCATCAAACGTATATCAACAAGCTTAAAGCAGCTGTTGAAAATACAGAACTAGCAAGCCAACCTTTAGAAGATGTTTTAAGAAACTTAGACGAAGTTCCATCTGATTTAAAAACTGCTGTCCAAAATAATGGGGGAGGACATTATAATCATTCATTATTCTGGACAATCTTAGGCCCTAATAAAGGCGGACAACCAACTGGTGAGCTCGCTAAAGCAATCGACAAAGCATTTGGATCATTTGATGAATTCAAAGAAAAATTTGCGGCTGCTGCTAAAGGACGCTTTGGAAGTGGATGGGCTTGGTTAATTGTGACGCCTTCAGGCGATTTAGCAGTAACAGATACTGCCAACCAAGATACCCCACTAAGTGAAGGTCAACCAATTTTAGGATTAGACGTTTGGGAACATGCTTACTACTTAAACTACCAAAACCGTCGTCCTGATTATATTGAAGCATTTTGGAATGTTGTAAACTGGGACCAAGTCGCTGAATATTTTGCGCAAGTAAGATAATTCACACCCTTTCCCTTTAGATATCGCTAGAATATTCTAGCGATATCTTTTTTTATGCTATAATTTATCTAAGGAGATGATTGTAAATGAAAATGATTGAAACAGCGAACGCTCCCAAAGCGGTTGGAGCGTATTCACAAGGCGTTTTAACGAATGATACACTATATGTGAGTGGTCAACTCCCTTTTGACCCTAACACCATGAAAGTTCCTTCAGATGATATCGAAGCGTTAACCTTACAAGCACTCAATAATGTTTTAGCGATTGTTGAGGCCGCGGGACTTAAAAAGGAAAATATTGTAAGATGTGGAATCTTTTTAAAAGACATGAATGATTTTCCAAAAATGAACGAAGCTTACGCGCAATTTTTTGGCACACATAACCCAGCTAGAGCCGCCGTTGAAGTCGCAAGACTTCCTAAAGATGTAAAGATTGAAATAGACGCGATTGCGGTTAAATAAAAATTGCCAAATCATGAATATGATTTGGCAATTTTTTTATTTAGCTTTTATTCTTTAACTTAAATTTTTCAATTCCAAAGTATACAGGAAGCGATAAAGCAATGATCCCTGTACCAATCAAACTTGGCACAATGCTTTCGACAAACATCGCCACGAGTAAGCCTAAGGTAATGATGATGGTTAACGCTGGTAAATATGGATAGAACCATACTTTATAAGGTCTTTCCATCTCTGGGTCGCGTTTTCTAAAAATAAATAACGCAATAAATATTAATGTATTAAAAACTAATCCACCAAAGGCGACTAAACTAATTAAATCATCGAGTCCAAATATAAGTAAGATGACTGCCATAATGCCCGATCCTAATATCGCGAAAGTTGGTGTTTTATATTTCGGATGAAGGATTTTAAATTGTTCAAACAAAACCCCATCTTTACTCATCGCATAATAGACTCTAGGGAAGGTCATGATGGNTGCGTTTAATGCCCCAAAGATTGAGATTAACATCGTTCCCATTACGATATACATTCCTACTGACCCTAAAATTTGCATGGCGGCTGGAATGCCTAAATAAATCTCATCCATCGCAATTAATGCTTGAATCTCATCAATGGTTAAGACTCTTAGGAGTGAAAAATTATATAAAACATATAAAAGCGTAATACTTCCAATACTAATAATTAATGATAAGGGGAGATTTCTTGAAGGGTTTTTAATTTCTCCTGCGACGTTATTTAAATTGGTCCACCCTTCATACGCCCAAAAGGTCGCAATCACCGCAAACCCTATCATTGATAGAAAGCTAAAAATAGAAATGCCATCTAAAGAAATCTCTAAGTTAACGGTTTGTGTGCCTAAAAGAAGTCCAGATAATAATATCGCGGTAATCGGAATCGCTTTTAACACCAAGAAAACTTTCATTAAATTGGTAGAAATTTTAACATTTAAGAAATTAAAAATACTTAGCATGATAATCATCGACGCAGCGATGATGATTTGTAAGAATCCTGGAATCCCTATCCCAAATAGATTCATCAATATATTATGCAGTAC
>SL_7KL_010_BRINEDRAFT_10000419_pt1 | contig 20052 bp, 27 predicted proteins | sample SodLak_010_BRINE_FD_10663 | JGI IMG/M metagenome (IMG submission 10663)
CTGGGGCTATCCAAGGAACGTATCCGTCAGGTCGAGGCCGCTGCATTCCAGAAGATGCGCAAGCGGCTGGAGTCGCAATCGCGCGAAGTCCTGCATTTTCTGTGAGGCAGGGCCTGATCCCGGCATTTGCCCTGATGGCCACGGCTGTCGGGGCAGAGCCTATTGAGCCGCAGGCGCTGGACGATCTGCCGCAGGCGGATGTCGTGTTTCTGGGGGAAGTGCATGACAACCCACTGCACCATATTCACCAGACCCGCGCAACACGCGCCATCGCCCCCGCCGCGCTGGTATTCGAGATGCTGACGCCGGAGCAGGCCGCGCGCATCCCGCCCGAATTGCCGCCCGAGGGCGAGTTGGCGGACCTGCTGGACTGGGATGCNTCTGGCTGGCCGGATTTCGCGATGTATTNCCCCATCTTCGCGGCTGCCCCCGGCGCGCGCATTTTTGGCGCGGGCCTGCCGCGCGATCAGGCGCGCGCGGCCATGACGGACGGGACAGCGGCGCATTTCCCCGATGACCCGGCGCGCTTCGGGCTGGACCGGGCGCTTGATGCGGACGAACAAGCCCTGCGAGAGGGCTTGCAGGATGACGCCCATTGCAACGCCCTGCCGCCAGAGATGCTGCCCGCGATGGTCGAGATCCAGCGTCTGCGCGACGCCCTGCTGGCCGAGGCCGCGCTGCGCGCCCATACAGAGACGGGCGGCCCGGTCGTGGTGATCACCGGCACGGGCCACACGCGCACCGATTGGGGCGCGCCCGCCGCGTTTGCGCTTGCGTCTGATCTGCAGACCCTCTCCATCGGGCAGTATGAGGGGGAGCCCGACAGCACACCGCCCAATGACCTGTGGCTGGTGACAGAGCCGCATCTGCGCACCGACCCCTGCGCGGCATTGGAATAGGCCAGCCCCTTTCGCTTGACCCGCCAAGCGCGTACATCAGATACAGGCGGGCAAGGGGGACCACGGATGCTGAGCGGCAAGCGCATCACATTGATCATCGGCGGCGGCATCGCGGCCTATAAAAGCCTGGACCTGATCCGGCAATTGCGNCGTGCGGGCGCGCAGGTGACCCCGGTTCTGACCCGCGCTGGCACGGAATTCGTCACGCCGCTATCCGTGGCAGCGCTGGCCGAGGAACAGGTATTTCAGGACCTGTTCGACCTGAAGGATGAGGCCGAAATGGGCCATATCCAACTGTCGCGCGTAGCCGATCTGATCGTGGTGGCCCCGGCCACAGCGAACCTGATGGCGCGCATGGCCACAGGGCTGGCCGATGATCTGGCCAGCACGCTGTTGCTGGCGACCGATACGCCTGTGCTGATCGCGCCTGCGATGAATGTCCGCATGTGGCAGCACCCGGCCACGCAGCGCAATCTGGCGCAGTTGCAGGCCGATGGGCTGCGCGTGGTGGGGCCTGAAGTGGGCGATATGGCCTGCGGCGAATACGGGCCGGGGCGGATGGCCGAACCGGCAGCGATTGTGGCGGCGATCAGCGATCATTTCGGGCCCCGCCCGCTGACGGGTCAGCGGGTGCTGGTCACCTCGGGGCCCACGCATGAACCGATTGATCCGGTGCGCTATATTGCCAACCGCTCCTCTGGCGCGCAGGGCACGGCGATTGCCGAGGCGCTGCGCGATCTGGGGGCCGAGGTGATCTTTGTCACCGGCCCCGCACAGACCCCGCCGCCCAGTGGCGTGACGGTCATGCGCGTGGAAACCGCGCGCGAGATGCTGGCGGCGGCCGAGGGCGCGCTGCCCGTCATGGCCGCGATCTGTGCCGCCGCCGTGGCCGATTGGCGGGTGACGACCGAGATCACGCAAAAGATGAAGAAAACCGTGCAAGGCACGCCAACACTTGAGTTTTCCGAGAACCCGGACATTCTGGCGACACTCTCCACCCACGCGCAGCGCCCCGAACTGGTGGTGGGTTTTGCGGCAGAGACCGAGGATGTCATCGCCCATGCCACCCTCAAGCGCACGCGCAAAGGGTGTGACTGGATCGTAGCGAATGATGTCTCACCCGCCACAGGCATCATGGGCGGCGCGGAAAATGCCGTGCATCTGATTACCGAAGCCGGGGTCGAGGACTGGCCCCGCCTGCCCAAGCGCGAGGTGGCCGCGCGGCTGGCCGACCGAATCGCGCAGGTGCTGGGATGAGCGTGACCCTTCAGTTCCAGCGCCTGCCGGGGTCTGACCCTGATGTGCCCTTGCCCGCCTATGCCACGCAGGGGGCCGCGGGGGCGGATATCCGCGCCAACCTGCCGCTGGATGACCGCGCGCGCGGCGTGACGCTTGCGCCGCTTCAGCGCGCGCTGGTGCCGACGGGGCTTGCCTGTGCCGTGCCGCCGGGGTTCGAGATGCAGTTCCGCGCGCGCTCGGGCCTGGCGCTGCGCCATGGGATCGCGCTGCCCAATGCGCCCGCGACCATCGACAGCGATTATCGCGGGCCGCTGGGGGTGATCCTGATCAACCTCGGGGCCGAGCCCTTCGTGATCGAACATGGCGCGCGCATCGCCCAGATCGTGATCGCGCCTGTTGTGCAGGCGCAGATGATCGAGGCCGCAACATTGCCAGAGACCACGCGCGGCGCGGGTGGCTTTGGATCGACCGGGGTGGCGTGATGGGGTTCGTGCTGTTCCTGATGGCCGCGCTGTGGGTGTTGGGCTGGGCGATGAAAACGCCTGTGCGCATCCGGCTGGGCGTGATCGGGGCGATGTATGTCGTGGTCATCCTGATCAACCTGACGCTGCCTGAAACCACCGATCTGCGCCGTGCGACAGGGGGGGATGTGCGGCCCTGGCTGCTGCTGGGGGGCGCGGTTGCCCTGGGCTTTGCCTATGCGGCGCTGATCCGGCGGCTGCGGCAGCGCAATGCCCCGACCGCAGAGCCCGCCGCCCGCCCCGACCAGTTCCGCGAGGCCGAACTGAACCGCTATGCCCGCCATATCGTCCTGCGCGAGATCGGCGGCGCGGGGCAGAAGAAGCTGCGCAATGCCCGCGTGCTGGTGGTGGGCGCGGGCGGGCTGGGCGCGCCGGTGTTGATGTATCTGGCGGGCGCGGGTGTGGGCACGATTGGCGTCATCGACGATGATGCGGTCGATAGCTCCAACCTGCAGCGACAGGTCATTCACCGTGATGAGATGATCGGCACACCCAAGGTGTTCTCGGCGCAGGCGGCGATGGCGGCGCTGAACCCCTTTGTCACGATCCGCCCCTATCACCGGCGGTTGAGCGCGGATATCGCCGCCGATCTCTTCGCCGATTATGACCTGATCCTGGATGGCAGCGACAATTTCGACACGCGCTATCTGGTCAACCGCGCGGCGGTCGCGGCCGGAAAACCCCTGATTTCCGGCGCGATTACCCAATGGGAAGGGCAGGTCAGCCTGTTTGACCCCAAGAATGACGCGCCCTGCTATGAGTGCATCTTTCCCGACCGCCCGGCCCCCGGTCTGGCCCCAAGCTGTGCCGAGGCCGGCGTCATCGCCCCCCTGCCCGGCGTGATCGGCTCGATCATGGCCCTTGAGGCGATCAAATCCATCACCGGCGCGGGGACAGGGCTGCGCGGGCGCTTGCTGATCCATGACGCGCTGCATGCAGAGACGCGCAGCATCCGCATCGCGCGGCGCGCGGAGTGTGCCTGTTGCGGGGCGGGCGCGATCAGATCGTCAGCATGACGCGCAGAAAGCCGCGCTTGTCCACGCCCAGCACTTCGGGCGTGAAATCCTCGATCAGGTCCAGATGCTCATGCGCGGCAATGCTGGTGCGCAGGATGGTATTCGCGCCCTTGACATGTTGCAGGCGGAACGGGGCATCTGCCGCGACCGCAAGCGGCGTGTGCGCGGAGACGTAATCGCGCAGAATGTCGCGGGTGATGGCGGGGTGTTCCAGCACCACGGTTTCCGGCCCGGCACCGGGAAAGCTGCCCGCACCCTGCGCGCGGAAAGAGTTGGTGCAAATGATGAATTCGGCATCCGGGTCCAGCGCTGCGCCCTGCCATGTCAGGTTGCGGATGCGCCCCTGACGGCCGGGAATTTCGCTGCCATCGCTTGCAAAGCGCGCAGGCACGGTCAGATCGACCTCATACTCCAGCCCGTAGATGATTTCGAAATTATAGCCCGCAAAGGCGGGGTCCATCAGGTGTTGCTCGGAAATCCCCGGATGGATCTGATGATAGGCCGAGACGGACCTTTCCAGCCACAGCAGCACCTGCGCCCCCGTCAGCCGAGAGGCCGCGACACGGTTGGGATAGACATACAGATCAGCAAGCGACCGCAGCGTCAGCGGGCCGACAGGGATATTGGTGAAATTGCGCGGCCCGCCCAGCCCCCCGGCCTTGGACGGCGAGACCGATGACAGCAGCGGCACCCGCGCCAGATCCGACCCTGCCAGATGGCGCGCCACGAAATCGCGCTGCGCTTCGGCCACCAGCGCGGTCGCGGCGCTGCGGCCCAGATAGGCGAAAAACGAATTGACCGGCGTGTCGGTGCACCCGATGGGCGTGCGGATATTTTCCAGCACGGCCTCATGCGCGCGGGCAACGATCTTGCGCACCATGGGGCTGCGCAGCGGCGCGCGCCGATCCTCTGGCGCAGCGGGTGCGAAATCATGCGCGGCATCGCGCAAGGCGCGTGTGCTCACACAGGCGTCCAGAAGATGCCAGGCGTCGCCTTCGCGCGCCAGCTTCAGGTCGATCACCCCCAGATGCGAGCCGAAAAACCCGCTCATGACCACGGGTTTGCCGTAGATCGTGCCGCGTTGGATATCAACGCCCGGAATGTCATCAAACAGGCGCGAGGGGAAAAGCTGGTGCGTATGCCCGCACAGGACCAGGTCAACCCCGTCGATTGCGGCCAGCGGGATCACGGCGTTTTCCATATTCTCGGTATGGCGGATCGGCCCGATCCCGCTATGGGCCAGCATCACCACCAGATCGGCCCCTGCGGCACGGATCGCGGGCACCCAGGCGCGTGCGGCCTCGACCATGTCGCGGGTCTGGATCCGGCCATGCAGATGCTGGCGCTCCCATATCGTGATCTGCGGGGGCGCAACACCCAGCACCCCGATGGTGATATCCTGCATCCGCCCGGACCGGTCCGCGACCTGACGCGTGATCAGGTGGTAGGGCCGAACCAGATGCCGGTCCTCCAGTGCCGTGGCGCCCTTGCTGCGCAGGATATTGGTCGAGACGACGGGAAACGCGGCCTGCGCGATCGATTTCATCAGAAAATCAAGCCCGTAATTGAATTCGTGATTGCCCAGCGTGATGGCATCATAGCGCAGCGCATTCATGGCGGCGGTGACGGGATGTGTCTCGCCCTCCTGCAGGCCCATGTCATAGGCGATGTAATCGCCAACCGGGGTGCCCTGCAGGAAATCGCCATTGTCGAACAGCAGGCAATTGGGCACCTGCTGGCGCGCCTGATCGATCAGTTCGGCCAGCCGGGCCAGACCCAGATCGGGGTTCGGGCAATCGGCATAATAATCATAAGGGTGCAGATGCACATGCAGGTCCGTCGTCTCCATGATCCGCAGATCCACGATGGTGGAGACATCCACACTGGATGCAAAATCCAACTGGTGCTGTTTCATGTCGTCTTGCAACTTCATTACTTCTATTCAGCACCCTTGAAAGATGGATAAGGCAACAATCTGGCAGAAATCAGGGTTATTTTAAGATCAGCAGCACTTACCAGAGGTTGCCCAAAGTACTTTGGAATATTTATAAAATGTAGAGCATTGCTGCCCCCCGGACAACCCCAGATTGCAAGTTGCAAACTGATGGACCTGGCGAGCGCATGATCGCGGTTGCCCCTTGTGCCGAAACCTGCAAGGTCAGGCGTGACAGGTGACAGGACAAGGGCGAGAGGCGCATGCACGACATCGCGTTTTGCGCAACATGGCACAGCCGCGCCACGCATCTGCGCGACGACAGCGCCGCTCTGGCGCGCGCGCTGCACGATCCGGCCACGCAGGTGCTGCCCATGTGGCGCGGCAAGCCGCATCTGGCCGGGGCCACACTGGGCCGCGTTGCGCCCAATCATGCGATCCTCGCGCAGTCGGAGAGGCCATGGCTTTATCTGGGGCAAGCGGACGGGCGCGCGCAGTTTGCGGCCGATATCTCGCGCTGGGAGCCCGAGGCGCTGGACCGCGCGGCGCTGGCCATGTTCACCGATACCAGCATCCAGATCCATCCGGCCGCCGACCAGGGCTGCCAGTTTGGCGAATTGCGCCTTGCCATGGCGCATCTGGACCCCGCACAGGCCGCGCTGGCCGCCACGGCGCGTGCCGTCTTCAACTGGCACCGCACGCATCGGTTCTGTTCAGCCTGCGGCGCGGGCAGCGAGATTGCCCTTGCCGGATGGGAGCGCCATTGCCCCGCCTGCGGCGCACGGCATTTTCCGCGCACCGATCCGGTCGTGATCATGCTGGTCACGCGCGGCAATTCGGTCCTGCTGGGCCGATCGCGCGGCTGGCCTGACCGTATGTATTCCGCGCTTGCAGGGTTTGTCGAACCCGGAGAGACTGTAGAGAGCGCTGTTGCCCGCGAAGTGCATGAGGAAACGGGCCTGACAGTCGGGCGCGTGCGCTACCTTGCCTCGCAGCCCTGGCCGTTTCCCAATTCGCTGATGCTTGGTTGCGTGGCCGAGGCGCTGACCGAAAAGATCACACTTGATGACGAGTTGGAGGATGCGCGCTGGTTCACGCGCGAGGGGTTGCTCGCTGCATGGTCGGGCGAAAACCCGCAGGTGACGCCCGCGCGGCGCGGGGCCATAGCGCATGCGATGATCGGGCAATGGCTGGCCGGTCATGTCTGATCTGGGCCGCGCCCTCTTGCATTTCATCGGCCGGATACACAGGATAGGACCATGAAGCCCTCCTCCAGCCCTGCCCCCGGATCGCGCGCGATGCCATGGACGCTGCCCAATATCCTGACCATCCTGCGGCTGCTGGCGGCGCCGGGGATCGCGGTCATGTTCCTCTATTTCCACCGCCCCTGGGCGGACTGGTTCGCGCTGGCCCTGTTTGCACTGGCCGCGATCACCGATTTCTTCGACGGCTATCTGGCGCGGGCCTGGAAACAGGAAAGCCGCCTTGGCGCCATGCTCGACCCCATCGCCGACAAGGCGATGGTNGTGATCGCGCTGCTGGTCATCACGGGCTATTCGGGCATGGACCCCTGGCTGATCCTGCCCGCCACCGCGATCCTGTTCCGCGAGGTCTTCGTCTCCGGCCTGCGCGAATATCTGGGCGACAAATCGGGGCTGCTGCAGGTCACGAAGCTCGCCAAATGGAAAACCACGGCGCAGATGACCGCGATTGCCGTGCTGTTTCTGGCCATGGGGCTGGAATATGTGCGCGAGGCGGGCGCTTTGCGCAGCAATGCCGAGTTGATCGCCACGCTCAGCGATATCGGCACCGAAGATGTCAGCCTTGTCGATCTGGCCGAATACAGCGGCAGTCTGACCTGGCATATCGGGCTGGGGCTGATCTGGGTGGCTGCTTTGCTGACGCTGATCACCGGCTGGGATTATTTCCGCAAGGCCCGCCCCTTCCTGCAGGATGAGGTCTGATGCGCGTCACGATCCTCTATTTCGCATGGCTGCGCGAACGGATCGGGCTGGCGCAGGAACAGCTCGAGACCGACGCCGCCACCGTCACCGAACTGGTGGGCGAATTGCGCGCCCGCAGTGATCGCCATGCGCTGGCCTTTTCCGATCTGGCCGCGATTCGTGTGGCCATCGATCAGGACCTTGCCGATCTGGATGCCCCCATCACAGGCGCGCGCGAAATCGCCTTTTTCCCGCCCATGACCGGAGGCTGAGCGCATGGCCGATATTCGCGTTCAGTCTGAGCCGTTCGACTATGGCCAGGAATGCGCAGCTTTCGCGCAGGCGCATGTCGACAATGGGGCCATCGTCACTTTCTGCGGCATTGTGCGCGGCGAGGACGGGCTGCAGGCGATGGAGATCGAACATTACCCCGGCATGACCGAACGCGCCCTGCACCGGATCGCAGCAGAGGCCGCCGCACGCTGGTCCCTGGGCGGCGCGCTGATCCTGCATCGCCACGGGCATCTGACCCCGGAAGAGCCGATCATGATGGTCGCCACAGCCGCCCGCCACCGCGCCGATGCCTTTGCCGCGGCCGATTTCATGATGGATTACCTGAAATCCCGCGCGCCCTTCTGGAAAAAGGAACGCCGCGCCAGCGGGGAAAGCTGGGTCGCCGCGCGGGAGGTAGACGAACAGGCCCTGTCGCGCTGGTAGCCCCCGCCCCCTGTCTTCATCTTGCCAAAAATACTCAAAAAAAGCCCGGCCTTGCGGCCGGGCCTTTCACTGAAACACTGGCTGCACGCTTAGCCCTTGCGCGCGCACCATGTCGCCCAAGCGCCCGTCACGATCAGCGCCGCGACAGCCGATTTCACGATCCCGCCCAGTTGGAACGGCACCGCGCCGCCCATGATGGCCGCGTTCAGATCCAACGGCGTGATCATCCACAGCCACAGCACACCGGGCACGAACAGCAAAAGCGCGGGGATGAAAGCCGCAAGGAACAGCCGGCCAAAGCCGCGCGACAGCCCACGCTCGACCAGCCAGCCAGTCAGGAATGCCATCGCCGCAAAGCCCAGCAGGAACCCGCCCGTCGGCCCCGCCATATACAGGATGCCCGCGCCGCCGCCAGCAAAGACCGGCAAGCCTGCCGCGCCCTGCGCCAGATAGGCCAGCAGCGTCACCCCGGCCAGCCGCGCGCCATAGGTCAGCCCGATCAGCGAGATCATCAGCGTCTGCAGCGTCATCGGCACCGGATACATCGGCACGCTGATCTGGGCTGACAGCCCCACCAGCAGCGATCCGAACAGCACCAGCGCGCCCTGGCGCAGCAATGTGTCATCACCGCCAAGCGCGCGCATCAGAGGGGTCGATACAGTCATGGATGTCAGTCTCCCAGCTAAACCTGCGCCCGTTATGCCCGCAGAACCCGCCCCTGACAAGGGCGCGTGCAAAGCCTTGCGCCCTGGCCCGAAACCCGCTATGGCCCGCCTCATCTTTCCGCATCCGATGAACCGGTGCAGCTCTCGTAGGCAGGGGCGGAAAGGGTCAACCCTGTCTTTTGAAATGCACGCAAGAAATGATTGGAGATCGCATGCCGCTTTACGAGCATGTCATGATCGCGCGTCAGGACCTGTCGAACACGCAGGCCGAAGCGCTGATCGAGCATTTTGGCGCTGTCCTGGCCGATAATGGCGGAAAACTCGTGGATCACGAGTATTGGGGCGTCAAGACCATGGCCTACAAGATCAACAAGAACCGCAAGGGGCATTACGCCTTTCTGCGCACCGACGCCCCCGCGCCCGCCGTGCAGGAGATGGAGCGCCTGATGCGTCTGCACGATGATGTGATGCGCGTGCTGACCGTCAAGGTAGAGGCCCATGCCGAGGGCCCCTCGGTGCAGATGCAGAAACGTGACGAGCGCGACCGCGGCGACCGCCGCCGCGCCTCATAAGGGAGATCTGATCCATGGCTGCAAAACCGTTTTTCCGCCGTCGCAAGGTCTGCCCCTTCTCGGGCGACAATGCCCCCGCCATCGATTACAAGGACACGCGTCTGCTGCAACGCTACATTTCCGAGCGTGGCAAGATCGTGCCCTCGCGCATCACGGCCGTTTCGGCCAAGAAGCAGCGGGAACTGGCCCGTGCGATCAAGCGCGCGCGCTTCCTCGCCCTGCTGCCCTATGCCGTGAAATAAGGAGAACGCGACATGCAAGTGATCCTTCTGGAACGCGTGGCCAAGCTGGGCCAGATGGGCGACGTGGTCAACGTCAAGCCCGGATATGCGCGCAACTATCTGCTGCCGCAGGGCAAGGCGCTGCGCGCTTCGGATGACAACATCAAGTCATTCGAACATCGCAAGGCCGAGCTGGAAGCCAAGAACCTGGAAACCCGCAAGGAAGCCGAGGGCGTGGCCCAGAAACTTGATGGCGCGCGCTATGTCGTGATCCGTCAGGCCTCTGACGCCGGGGCGCTTTATGGCTCGGTCAGCCCGCGTGATGTGGTGGATCTGCTGGCCGAGGCCGGTGTGACCGTCGAGAAACGCCAGATCGTGATCGGCGCGCCGATCAAGGCGCTGGGCATCTACAAGACGCAGATCAACCTGCACCCCGAAGTCGAGGTCGAGGTCGAGTTGAACATCGCCCGCTCTGCTGAAGAGGCAGAGCTGCAGGCATCGGGCAAATCGATCCAGGATCTGGCTGCCGAAGAAGAGGCCGCCGCCGAGTTCGAGATTGCCGAGCTGTTCGACGATATCGGCGCAGCCGGACAGGATGATGACGATGATCCCCGCAATGCAGGCGAAAGCGCGGACCCGCGCGACGCCTGAACGCGGCTTCTACGCGCCACCATGGCGCGTATTTTCCCGGAACGGACAAAGGCCCGCCGCACTGGCGGGCCTTTGTTCTGGGGAAAGATGTTCCAAATAAGCGGCATTTGCGGTAGAATGTCGCAGTTATGACGCTTTGTCCTGAATACCTGCCTTGATTTGCAGATGACCCTTGTTTAGGCGCCAGGAAAAGACATATTCAAGAAATCGCGTGTTTTAGTATATGATCGCGCACCCCCCTGTCCGGTCGCTGACGGTGACATATGGGCAGTGTTCGCAGACCGGCCGTCAGGCCCAGCAGGCAACAGGATGAATGGCATGACACTCGATCAGACGCAGGACGATCCGGCCACCACAGAGGATCTGGCACTTGCCGATCAAGGCAGTGTCGCCCCCGATGACATGATCGAAAAGGCGCAGGCCGCGTCGAACTTTCTCAAGGCGCTCGCGCATGAGGGGCGGTTGATGATCCTGTGTCACCTGTCCTCGGGCGAGAAATCGGTGACCGAGCTGGAACAGCTGCTGCAATCGCGTCAGGCCGCTGTCAGCCAGCAACTCGCCCGGCTGCGGCTGGAAGGGCTGGTATCCTGCCGGCGCGAGGGCAAGACCATCTATTACGCGCTGCACGACCCCAAGGCCGCACGGCTGGTCGGCGTCGTATATGACATGTTCTGCGCGCAGGACTGAGGGCACGCGCCCCCTGCCCCCAACGCCCCTTATCTGATCGCTTTACCTGATCGGCCCCGGCACGCTGCCGGGGCGTTTGGCTTGCGTCCGGCAGCCAGACAGGGCATCACTCGCGTCACCATTTGGAACGAAGACCCCCATGAGCCGCATTTGCCAGATCGAGATTGATGACAGCGGGCTGCCCACGCCCACGCCAGAGATCGAACAGGAACGCAAGGTCGCCGTGTTCGACCTGCTGGAAGACAACAGCTTCGCGCTGGCAGCCCGCGATGGCGCAAGCGCGCCCGATGGCCCTTTCGTGATGCATCTGTCCATCCGCGACCGCCGCCTTGTGATCGCCCTGAATGATGAGGGCGGCGGCGCCTTGGGTGAATTCATCCTGTCGCTCGGGCCATTCCGGCAGGTGGTCAAGGATTACTACCAGATCTGCGGCAGCTATTTCGATGCGGTCAAACGCCTGCCCCCCAGCCAGATCGAGGCGATCGACATGGCGCGGCGTGGCATCCATAATGAGGGCGCGCGCATCCTGCAGGAACGGCTGGAGGGCAAGGCCGACATGGATATCGACACGGCGCGCCGCCTGTTCACCCTGGTCTGCGTGCTGCATTACGGGGGCTGAATGCCGGGCCGTTTCCCTTCTTCAGTGTTGTTTTGCTGCGACCATAATTCGGTCCGCTCACCCATCGCCGAGGGGTATATGAAGAAATTCTACGGCCAGCGCGCCTATGTGCAATCCGCCGGTGTGCGCAATGACCGCGAAATCGACGGCTTTTCCATCGCCGTCAGCGCCGAGGAGGGTGTGGTCCTGGACCAGCATCGCGCAAGGTCGTTCGAGGAAATGATCGACTGGGGCGACGATCTGGCCGGGTTCGACCTGATCGTGGCGCTGTCCCCTGCCAGCCAGCGGCAGGCGCTGGAACTGACGCGCTTTGCCCATATCGATGTCGAATACTGGCCCATCATGGACCCGAGCGGTCTGGGCGAAACCCGCGATGCCAAGCTTGACGCCTATCGCCAGACGCGCGAGCAGATCAAGGCGCATCTGACCGAACGATTCGGCCCCCCGACCAAGGACTAGACCATGACCCGCGACATCATCACCCGCTATTTCGATGCCTTCAACGCAGGCGACAGTGACACGATGCTGTCCCTTGTCAGCGATGATGTGCAGCATTTCGTCAATCAGGGCGAGCTGCGGCAGGGCCGTGCTGCCTTTGCCGAGTTCTGCAGCCATATGGGTGTCAGCTACCGCGAGGAATTGCGCGACATGGTGATCTTTACCAGCGACGATGGCAGCCGCGCGGCGGCAGAGTTCACCGTGCATGGCGAATATCTGCAAACCGATCCCGGCCTGCCCGAGGCGCGCGGCCAGCGCTACACCCTGCCCGCCGGGTCGTTCTTTGCGCTGGAGGGGGGCAAGATCACGCGCATCACCACCTATTACAATCTGCAGGACTGGATCAGGCAGGTTTCGGCATGAACCTGCAGGTCCGCCCCTATATCGGCCGGCAGATCGCGCCGCTGATCGAGGGGCTGGCCGCGCTGCGGATCGCGGTGTTTCGCGACTGGCCCTATCTCTATGACGGTGATCCAGCCTATGAGCAGGAGTATCTGCGCGTTTATCGTGACAATCCGCGCGCGATTGTGGCGGCGGCTTTTGACGGGGATACACTGGTCGGGGCCGCGACCGGCCTGCCGCTGGCCGATGCCGATGCCGAATTTCAGGCAGCCTTTGCCGAGCGGAATATCGCGGAGATCTTCTATTGCGCGGAATCGGTCCTGCTGCCTGGCTATCGCGGTCAGGGCGCGGGCCACCGGTTTTTCGATCTGCGCGAGGATCATGCGCGCAAGCTGGGGTATACCCACGCCTGTTTCTGCGGGGTCATCCGCCCCGATGACCACCCGGCCCGCCCGCAAGACTATCAGCCGCTGGACCCGTTCTGGCGCAAGCGGGGCTACGCGCCCCTGCCCGGTGTCACGGCGCAATTCGCCTGGCGCGATCTGGGCGCGGAGGAGGAGTCTGCCAAACCCATGCAATTCTGGATGCGCCCGCTATGAAACTCGCCGCCGCTGCCTATCCGCTGGATTTCCTGCCCGACTGGGACGCCTATGCGGCGAAACTCTCGGGCTGGGTGGCACAGGCCGCCGGGGAAGGGGCCGATCTGCTGGTCTTTCCCGAATATGGCGCGATGGAACTGGCCAGCCTTGGCGGCGCAGAGGTCGCAGCCGATCTGGAAGCCGCGTTGCATGAGGTCATCGCGCACATGCCGCGCGTCATCGAGCTGCATGCCGAACTGGCCGCGCGCCACAATGTGCATATCCTGGGTGCCAGCGGCCCGGCCATGGCCGATGCGCCGCGCCCGGTGAATCGCGCGGTGCTTTATGGCCCGAATGGGGTGATCGGGCATCAGGACAAGCAGATCATGACCCGGTTCGAGCGTGAGGACTGGGATATCGCCCCCGGAACGGGGCTGCGCGTGTTCGAGACTCCGCTGGGGCGTCTGGGCGTGATCATCTGCTATGACGCCGAATTTCCGCTGCTGGCGCGCGCGCTGGTCGATGCAGGCGCCGAGATCCTGCTCGCGCCCTCCGCGACCGAGGCGCTGGCGGGATATACGCGCGTCAAGGTGGGGGCGATGGCGCGCGCGCTGGAAAACCAATGCGTCGTGGCCCATGCCCCCACGGTCGGCCCCGCGCCGTGGTGCCCGGCCGTCGATGAGAACACAGGCGCAGCCGCCATCTATGGCCCGCCCGATATGGGCTTTCCCGCAACTGGCATTCTGGCGCAGACCGACATGAACGCGCCGGGCTGGGCCATGGCAGAGATCGAGCCCGCAGCCATTGCCCGCGTGCGCCGCGACGGGGCGGTGCTGAACCATGCGCATTGGCATGAGCAGGAAATTCGGCTGCAAACACCGGTCTTGCACGCGGGTGATGCATAATTCGCTTGAAAACCGGGCGGAAACGGCCCATTTAACGCGCGCGCAAACCCGCGCAGCGCGTCTTTCGCGCCACCCAAGTATGGAGTGACCATGGCCAAGGAAGAACTGCTCGAATTTCCCGGTGTCGTCAAGGAACTCCTGCCCAATGCGACATTTCGGGTCGAGCTGGAAAACGGCCATGAAATCAACGCACATATGGCAGGCAAGATGCGCAAGAACCGCATCCGCGTTCTTGTCGGCGACAAGGTGCAGGTGGAAATGACCCCCTATGACCTGACCAAGGGGCGGATCAATTACCGTTTCAAATAGCGTGCCTCGGCTGATCCTCGGCTCTGGCAGCCCGCGCAGGCAGGAGATACTCGCCTCCATGGGGGTGATCCCCGATGCGATCCGTGCCGCCGATATTGACGAAACCCCGCGCAAGGGTGAATTGCCCCGCCCCTATTGCGAACGCGTGACCCGCGCGAAGCTGGACGCGATCGAGGCCGACGCGGATGACATCGTGCTCTGCGCCGATACGACCGTGGCGCTGGGGCGGCGTATTCTGGGCAAGCCCGCCACTGCGGGCGAGGCGGCAGAATTCCTGCACATGCTCTCGGGCCGGCGGCATCAGGTCATCACTTCTGTCGCGCTGCGGCGGGCCACGCGGCAGTGGACGCGCACGCAGGTCTCGACCGTGCGGTTCAAGCGGCTGTCGGATGATGAGGTGAATGGCTACCTCGCCTCGGGCGAGTGGGAGGGCAAGGCCGGCGGCTACGCCATCCAGGGGCGCGCGGCGGCTTTTGCGCCCTGGATCTCGGGCAGCTATAGCGGGATCATGGGTCTGCCCATCGCCGAGACGGCGCATCTGTTGCAGGCCGCAGGGCGGAGCATCTGGTCATGAAGGGCAGCACCATCGCATTGGACCAGTTTCGCGGGCGCGAGGCGGCCGCGCATATGGTCGATGGCGTGCTGGAGGAATTNCTGATCGCCCTGCCCGATCATGTGATCGCGCCAGAGACGATCCTGCGCGGCNAGCTGGGTCGTCCGGTCAAGGGGCTGGGCGGGGCCTTTGTCGATCTGCCCGGTGGCGAAAGCGGTTTTCTGCGCCAGACCAAGGGTCTGCGCCCCGGCGCGCCCCTGCTGGTGCAGGTGACAGGGCTGGCCGAGCCCGGCAAGGCCGTGCCGCTGAGCACGCGCCTGACGCTGAAAAGCCGCTATGCGATCCTCACGCCAGGCGCGCCGGGGCTGAATGTCTCGCGCAGCATCCGGGATGAGGACACGCGCGCCACGCTGGATCGGCTGGCGCGCGCGGGCATGGCCGGGGCGGATGAAGGGCTCGGGCTGATCCTGCGCTCCGCCTGCGAGGGGGCGGAGGAGGACGCCATCACGCAGGATATCGCCCAGCTGCGCGACCTGGCCGAACGTATGCTGGCAGACCTGACCGGCGCTCCCGAGCGGCTGCTGGACGCGCCAGCCCCCCATCTGGCCGCATGGCGCGACTGGCCCACACCCGACACGCTGGACGACGCGCCCGGCAGTTTCGCGCGCCACAACGTGGCCGACGCCATCGATGCCCTGCTGCGCCCCGTCTGCCCCCTGCCGCGCGGTGCCCATATGGTGATCGAGCCCACCCGCGCGCTGGTCGCGATCGATGTGAATACCGGCCCCGATACGACCCCCGCCGCCGGACTGAAGGCCAATATCGCCTGTATCCGCGACCTGCCCCGCCAATTGCGCCTGCGGGGCCTGGGCGGGCAGATCGTGCTGGATCTGGCCCCGTTTCCGAAAAAGGACCGCCAGATCATCGAGCAATCGCTGCAGGCCGCCTTTCGCCGCGACGGGCGCGACACGGTGCTGGCGGGCTGGACGCCCCTGGGCCATTTCGAGCTGACGCGCAAGCGCGACCGCCCGCCCCTGCATCAGGTGCTGGCATGAGCTGCCCGATCTGCAAGAAAGCCTCTGACCCGGCGTATCGCCCCTTCTGTTCGCGCCGCTGCGCCGATGTCGATCTGGCCCGCTGGCTGCGCGCGGATTACGCGATCCCGGTCGCCCCAGATGACCCCGAGGCCGAGCTTCCACCCCACCCGGATGACGAAGAGCGCTAGCGCACCGCTTTTTTTCCCGCGCCCTCTGGACAGCGTGAGAGGGCTGCAATAAGAGACGCTTACCCAACGCGGATCGCCCGCGTTCGCATCTTCGGATGCACCCGTGCCCGGGTAGCTCAGGGGTAGAGCAGTGGATTGAAAATCCTCGTGTCGGTGGTTCGATTCCGCCCCCGGGCACCATTTATCTATATGATATATAAAGATAAATTCACTCCGGCAGATTGTGATTGTTGGGTCACTTGTGAAGTGGGCAACGTATGGGCAACAGAATCCTCGGGCTTACGCAGATCACGAGCTTGTGATGACTTTATTCTGACTCGGGACCACTGGGCTCCGGTGTCAGCCCATTGATGTATGCGCTGATCTGATCAGCCCGCCAACGCACGCATCCGCGCGAAAGATGCAAAGGCTCGGGAAAGCGAGGATCGCGTTTCTGGATGCGATACAGGGTGGCGCGCGACACACTGAGCAGATCGGCGGTTTCTTTGACGGACATCAATTTCGGCAAGTTCGGCATGGCAGACTCCTTTTTCTGGTCTGGTTCTACCATGCGAGGGCGCAAACACGTATCGTGATCTGGGCCCGGGGCCCAGATAAATGTGTATAACCATGTAGATAGGCCGGTCTCATCTTGGATTAGTCGGGCACGGCTTATCGGGGCCTTTCGAGATCAGCGCCGATCTCTCACTGCACTTTCTGAGAGCAAGGCTGTCGACGTAATGATCTTCGACGTGGTTCTCTCCTGCATGCGTTCCGGGAATCTGTTTCACATTTGAAAGGAAATCTGAAAGGTCATCGTCTGAGAGGGTGGCTCGGTCGGCCAACAAACGGGCCATCGCGATCAGCGTCGCGTGGTTTTCCTTCAGGATAGCCATCGCCACGGCCTCGGCGCGGGTCAGGTGACCCTGAACCCTCAACCTCAGGCGGGCGTCGAAACGCCGGCGGTCGGCGGCGTCGCCGGGTTGTCCAATCCAGAGTGTCCCGCTGTCGCCCAACCCATACGGCATCTCCAGCCCTGCGGCCCGTTCGGTGGCTTGCGCCAGATCAGAGCCTTCGCGCCCACCGGCACCGCCGCTGGGGCGCCCGAGCACGAGGCGTTCGGCCGCGCGGCCTGCGAGCAAGAACGCGATCTCGGCCTCGATATCGCTGCAGCGCATCGCATTCAGCTGAGGGATCATTACAGCATGGCCGCCGCCATCATAGAGGGTCAGAAGTTTCGGGCGCGCGCGACCTGTCGCATGTGCGACGACGGCGTGACCAGTTTCGTGAACTGACACCGCCCATGCCATCTCTGGTGCAATCGGCGGCCGGAGATGTTCAACAGACCGGATCAGGTCTTCCGGACGCAGCGCACGCCGCTCTCGGCGCGCTGTTGCACGCGCCGCCTTGACGGCTTGCGCCACCTGCGCGCCCGAAAGCCCGGTCGCCTTTGCACAAACGCTGGTGAGATCGGCATCCCGGAGGTCATCCACCAGATGATACCGAAACGCAGTGGGAATCAGGTCCGGCGTCGGGTGCCCCATCCTGACCTGATGGTCGAAGCGACCCGGGCGAACCAAGGCCGCATCGATCTTGTTCGCGAAATTCGTGGCCGCAATGACGACAACGCCCTCCCGCCCATCAAATCCATCAAGACATTCCAACAGCCCAGCGACGATGCTCGAGGTCCAAGATGAATTATGATCATGCGGGCGATTGCGGTCACCGATCGCATCAAGCTCATCAATAAATACGATAGCAGGGCTGGAATGCCGCGCCCGGTCGAAAAAGGCGCGCATTTTCTGAAGCAGATCGCTGGACCTCTCGCCTTCGGACTGCCATTTCGACAGCGATGCGGCGAAAACAGGAAAACCTGCTTCCCGTGCCAGAAGCTTGGGCAGCTCGGTTTTTCCGCATCCGGGTGGACCCTCCAGAAGCAGGCCGCAGGTGACATCTGCCCATTTGATCCGGCCCGCTTCCCAATCCCGCAGATCCGCGAGAACCTGTTCAACCGGCGCGCGGACTTCATCCGACAACGGAAATTCCGCAAGCCCCGGCCCGGTCTTTCGCCGCACTGGCCCCGTCGCGGCCAATCGATCACCCGCAGCCCTTGGCGTGGCGGCGCGCGCAGCCATCGTCAATTTCGCAGGCGTCAAGGCGCTGATGTCGCTATCTTTCAACGAGGCAGGAATATCCTCTGGCCCCACGGTCTGCCCGGGATAGAGATGCCCCAAAATCACCTGCAACATTTCACGATCCATCTGGGGTAAGATGATCTTGGTCCCAACAGACTCCCAGAGAACCGGGGGAAGAACAGACGGATTTGGGCCCACCAAGACCAAAGGACGTCCATCCTCGACCAGTGCCCAGAAGCCTTCAGAAATCCCTGAAAGAACGTTACTTTTCACAGTTCTCGAGGTTTCGAACACCTCCGACACCTTCCGCGCATCAGGACGGTGCAATCCGGGGGAAAGCTTGGGGTTTGCAAACAGGGCACGTAGCGTTTTCGTCAAAATGTCTACAGAATGATCGGCCGGGCAACGCACGAATGCGATATGTCCAGGCTGGCAAAACGCATCGGAAAACGCCTGTGGTGTCGGGAACCGCTTTGCAAGGCGAGCGACCGTCACCGCGAATTCGGCCCTTGGCCGCTTCTCGTGTTCGGAGCATGGGGCAAGATAGCCCCCATTGTCTCGTCCCAGTCCATCTCAATCTCGTCCAGGATCGAGTCCATATCATCCTGATCATGTGCGGGCATGGCCTCGGGTTTCGCGCATCCGTCCATCTTCGTGATGGGTGCAGTTTTCGCGGACGTCTTGGTCGACAGGGCCCCAATTGGGGCACCGTACCAGTCCGTATGCGACCATTTTTCATAGCTCCGCTCGGAAAGGGCCTCAAGGATTTGCGCGGCGAAGGAGGGCCATGTCTGATCGTGGTTCACAATGCCTGAATGCATCATTGGATACTCCCGATAAATGGGTTGAAAGGCCGGACGGCAATCTGGGGGAAAGGGTCAGGACGCAGGGCGCATCTGCGCCTCGATCCGGTCCATCACTCTGTTGAGTTCGGGCAGAAGCGTCGGCGCATAGATCTCCGACACGACATTGATATGGCGTCCGTAGATGCCCTGGGGCACAACATGCCCGGGGAAGCGCCGCATGAGATCGGCATTCGCGCGTTTTTCGGCGGCGCAAGCTGCATGACCTGTCGGCATTCTCAAAAGCCGCAGGAACGTGATCTTCGCGGACTTCGGCAACCCGAGCTGATGACGAAACCTGCGCTTCGGATTGGCGCTGTATCCGAGCTTCACCACATCAAGGCTCTCGAGGGCGAGTTGAATCCGGGTCAGATAGATGACCGAAGGCTTCGATGACCAGCTTTCGCCGCAGGCCGCGCAGTCGCATTGTCCGTTGCGCATATTGACACGCGCGACCCTCTGCTGGTGCCCGCAGCGGTGCTGGTACAGGCGATAATTCGCATTCCCCTCTGGGTCAGGGCCAACCCGTTCCCAACCATGTTCCCGCGCCTCGGCCTGCTCGCGCTCAAGCAGACAGACACGGCATTTCACGTCGACCGTGCCAGCCTTGACCCGCTCGACAAAGCCGAACTGACGGCGCACCTCGTGCCCGCATGGCGCACGGAAGTAGGCGTATTTGTGGTGCTCTGGATCGCGCCGAAGAAATACGAGCCTCGCCCCATCTGCGACGCCCGGGACGCGACGCAGGCACCACAACGCGGCTGAGCCCCCCGCAACGCGAACAGTTTCACCGCCGTATGCGCGCCGCAAGTCTTGCATTCCAGGTTGAGGTGGTAGCGATCACGGATGCGACCGACGATGCGAAAACCCCTCTGATCCGCCTTTTCGCGCCACGCGGGGGCGATGGGGCCGTCATCCAGCGCCGCATAGCTTTCGAACAGGCCCAGCCCCCGAAGGATCATCTGGTTCAACCGGAAATTCACCGGGGAACCCCAGCTCATCA
>SL_7KL_010_BRINEDRAFT_10000420_pt1 | contig 20036 bp, 15 predicted proteins | sample SodLak_010_BRINE_FD_10663 | JGI IMG/M metagenome (IMG submission 10663)
GGCCCGCCGTGGGCACGGCGGACTGGCTCGCCTGCGCGCTGGGCTGTCGGCATGGGCCATCGCCCATGGCCGCGCCCTGGTGAGTTCTCTGGGTCGGTTGGTCAGTATGCCGTTGTCGGCGCTGATGACCGTCGGCGTGCTCGCCATTTCCCTGGCCCTGCCAGCGCTGTTCCTGTTGCTGCTGCAGAACGTCGAGCGTCTTAGCGCCGACTGGGACCGCGGTGCCTCGCTATCCGTGTTTCTGGATCTGTCGGTAGAGGAATCCCGCGTCCAGAGTCTGGCTGACGAACTCGCTCAGAGTCCCCCGGTGCAGGCAGCGACCATTATTTCGCCCGATCAGGCGCTGGCTGATTTCCGGCGCATGGCGGGCATGGACGAGGCGCTGGACCTGCTGGATGACAATCCGCTGCCGGCGGTTATCGTGCTGATTCCGGATCCCGGCCTGGGTGCAGAAGGCCTGCAGGCCCTCGGTGCCGAAGTGCAGGCCGCAGACGGCGTCGATAGCGTGCGTCTGGATCTGGCCTGGGTGGAGCGACTGCAGAGTATTTCCNATCTGTTGCGGCGCGCGGTCTGGCTCATTGCCGCGCTGCTCGGTCTGACCGTGGTGCTGGTGGTCGGCAACACGATTCGGCTGGCGATCCAGAACCGACGTGAGGAGATCGTCATTGCCAAGCTCATTGGCGCGACCGATGGTTTCATCCGCCGTCCGTTTCTCTACGAGGGTCTCTGGTACGGGGCTCTGGGCGGTCTGACGTCGGCGGTTCTGGTTGGCGGTGTGCGACTTGCCCTGGACGGGCCGGCGTCGGAACTGGCCCGGCTCTACCAGACAGGCCCCATCCTGGTCGGCCCCGGCCTCGGCGGCTTTGGCCTGCTCTGTCTGGTCGGCATCGGTCTCGGATTGACCGGTTCCTGGCTCGCTGTCGGTCGTCATCTGGCAGCGATTGAGCCGAAGTAGATTAACGAAAAGGTTTTAGGGGTAAGAGTTTTACGTTTTAGGTGGTTGGCGTAAAACGTAAAACGTTACACGTAAAACCGCGCCCTGCCCTTTTTGTTAGGAACCCTTTTGCCCTCTTAGCACTCTAAGCCAGTGACTGCTAAACTTTAGAGCATCAAATTCCTAATCGGGGGTATATCAACATGGCAACTGCCNTGGCAANGACCAATTATCAGCAGCTGCCCCTGCGATCGGGCAGTGAAGAGGCCTATATCCAGGCCGTCAACCAGATTCCGGTATTGAGCGTCGAGGATGAACAGTCGCTCGCCATCGCCTATCGGCAGAACGAGGATCTGGAGGCCGCCCGTCAGCTGGTGCTGGCGCATTTGCGCTTCGTGGTGCACATCGCGCGTGGCTACAACGGCTACGGTTTGCCTTTGGCTGACCTGATTCAGGAAGGCAATATCGGTCTGATGAAGGCGGTCAAGCGCTTTGATCCCGAGGTCAAGGTACGCCTGGTTTCGTTCGCCGTGCACTGGATCCGTGCCGAGATCCACGAATATATCCTGCGTAACTGGCGCATCGTCAAGGTCGCCACGACCAAGGCCCAGCGCAAACTGTTCTTCAATCTGCGCAGTTCCAAGAAGCGGCTCGGCTGGCTGTCTGCGGACGAAGTCAAACGCGTTGCCGGAGATCTCGGCGTCAAGCCGGAAACCGTTGTGGAGATGGAGTCCCGGCTAAGCGGTCACGATATCGCTTTCGACCCGCAACCCGAGTCCGACGACGAGGACGCGGTGGTGCGCTCGCCGGCCGCTTTCCTGCAGGACAGCTCAATGGATCCGGCCGCCGCCACCGAGCAGTCGGACTGGAACGCCCATCAGACCAGTTCCCTGCGCCAGGCGCTGGACGGTCTGGATGAGCGCAGCCGGGACATCGTGCAGCGCCGTTGGTTGCTGGACGACAAGACGACCCTGCAGGAGCTTGCCGACCAGTACCAGGTGTCCGCCGAGCGGATCCGGCAGCTGGAAAAGAACGCCATGGGAAAGCTGCGCGCAGCAATGGTGTAAACCGGGATTGCCCCAGGGCAATGGATCGGCGGACAGCATGTCCGCCGCGGCGTCACTCCAGGGAAGGAGAACGTCTGCATGGGAATCAATCATTGGCCGGCATCGGAGCGGCCGCGAGAGCGCCTTCTGGCCCAGGGGCCTGCGGCACTGTCCGATGCCGAACTGCTCGCCATCTTCCTGCGCACCGGGATTGCCGGCAGGAGTGCCGTCGATCTGGCGCGCCAGCTCCTGCAGCACTTCGGCGGGCTGCGGCCTTTGCTGGAGGCGGATCGCGACACCTTCTGTGCCTCGCCCGGACTCGGCGATGCCAAGTTCACGCAGCTCCAGGCCGTGCTCGAAATCGCCCGCAGGCACCTGCACGGCGAGTTGCAGCGTGGCCAGAGTCTGACCTCGCCGCGTCAGACCGCATCCTTTCTCACTGCTCGCCTGCGGCATTATCCGCATGAAGTGTTCGCGGTGCTTTTTCTCGACAATCGACACCGGGTGCTGCGCTTCGAGGAGATGTTTCGCGGCACCATCGATTCGGCAAGTGTGCATCCGCGGGAGGTAGTGAAGCGGGCGCTGACGCTGAATGCGGCAGCAGTGATCCTCGCTCACAATCATCCGTCCGGTGTGGCCGAGCCCAGCGGCGCCGACCAGCGCATCACCGAACGGCTGCGNGATGCCCTCGGTCTGGTGGACATTCGCCTGCTGGATCATTTCGTGATTGGCGACGGCGAGCCGGTCTCGCTGGCCGAGCGTGGCATGATGTAGACATCGCCTTACTCAGCTTTTCCCCGAGGCAGGAGGTAGCATGCGAGCCTTCCGTGATGAGCAGGGGCAGTCCTGGTCTGCCAGTATCGGCCGAGAATCTTACGGCATGCTCGTCGTGCTGCTGGTGCCGGAAGGCGGCGATGGCGTGCGCAAGGCGATGCTTGCGGCCGAAACGCGGCTTGAAGCCCAACAGGAATTGCAGGCCCTTTCCGAGTCGGATTTGCGCGAGCGCCTGGAGGCTTCGGTGCCATGGGAGCAGCCGCAGCTCAATGGGTGACTGACTTACGTGGATGCCGGCAGCCGCCAGTTTCCCTACACTGAACGCCATGCTGATTCGTTGGCGTCGTGACGTGGTAATGGTTGCAGCGCGTTGTCGGAACGAATGAGCGTTTCATTGGCACGATTCTGGATGCTTAAATGACGCGAAGTGCGCTGCAGGGGCGGCATATCATTCTTGGTGTGACCGGAGGCATTGCTGCCTATAAAGGTGCCGATCTGGTGCGTCGACTGCGCGAGGCCGGCGCCGAGGTGCGGGTAGTCATGACCCGCGCGGCCACCGAGTTTGTTACGCCACTGACATTCCAGGCGGTATCGGGTCAGCCGGTGCACACGAGTCTGCTGGATCCCGAGGCCGAGGCGGCAATGGGACATATTGCCCTTGCCCGCTGGGCGGATGCCGTGCTGATCGCTCCAGCCAGCGCCGATGTACTTGCGCGGCTGGCGCATGGTCAGGCCGACGATCTGCTGACGACCCTGTGTCTGGCTACCGAGGCACCATTGGCCGTGGCGCCGGCAATGAATCGCGTCATGTGGCTGCACCCGGCCGTGCGCGGCAACGTAGCCATCCTCGAACAACGCGGCGTTGCCATATTCGGACCGGGTGTTGGTGATCAGGCCTGCGGTGAGCAGGGCGCTGGCCGCATGCTGGAGCCGCTGGAACTGGTGCGGCATGTCGGGGGTCTTTTCGGACCGCGGCTGCTGCAGGGTAAACGCGTGGTGCTGACCGCCGGGCCGACCCGCGAGGCGCTGGATCCGGTACGCTTCATCAGTAACCGCAGCTCCGGCCGTATGGGTTTCGCCCTGGCAGCGGCGGCGCGCGATGCCGGCGCCGAGGTGGAGTTGGTTGCCGGGCCAGTGACGCTGGATTCGCCTATCGGGGTGCATCGCACTGACGTTGAAACCGCCGGACAGATGCACGATGCAGTGCTGGGGTTGCTGGATGGCTGTGATCTGTTCATCGGCTGCGCGGCCGTGGCGGATTACCGACCGAAGCAGGTGGCGGCGGAGAAGATCAAGAAGCGCGAGCAACAGATGCAGGTGGCGCTGGAGCGTAATCCGGATATTCTCGCTAGTGTTGCCGCTGCCTCACCGCGGCCCTTCACGGTTGGTTTTGCAGCCGAAACGGAAGATCTGCAGGGCCATGCCGAGGACAAACGCCGGCGTAAGGGGCTGGATCTGATTGCTGCCAATCTGGTGGGGCAGCCGGATAGCGGTTTCGATGTTGACCTCAATCGCCTGTGGTTGCGCTGGCAGGATGGTGATTGCTGGCTGGGCCCGGCCTCGAAGGCACAAGTTGCAGCCGAGTTGATTGCCTTCATCGCCGACCGAATGAGCAGGGAGTAAGGATGCTGCAATCCGTTCAGATGCAGGTGCTCGATCCCCGTCTGGGCCGTGAGTTTCCGATGCCGGACTACGCCACCGACGGCTCCGCCGGCCTCGATTTGCGGGCCTGTCTGGAGGGGGATGTGGAGTTGGCGCCGGGCCAGACGCTGCTGATCCCGAGTGGTCTGGCAATTCATATCGGAGATCCCAACGTCGCGGCGGTAATTCTGCCCCGTTCGGGGTTGGGGCATAAACACGGCATCGTGCTTGGCAATCTGGTGGGGCTGATCGATTCCGACTACCAGGGGCAGTTGTTCGTGTCCTGCTGGAATCGAGGCCAGAATACTTACGCCATTGCCGCCGGCGAACGGATCGCGCAGCTGGTTTTCGTGCCAGTGCTGCGTCCGCGTCTGGAGCAGGTGTCGACATTCGATGCTTCGGTCCGTGGCGACGGCGGCTTCGGCCACACGGGGACTGACTGAGCGGTGGCGCGCATTGCCGACCATGCCCGTGGCTGGCTGCGACCGGGCCTCATCCTGTTGCTCCTGCTGCTGCCGCTCGCAGTCTGGTATGCCCAGGAGCGGGCGGCAGCACGATTGCATCACCAGGCAGTCGAAATCCGGGTTCTGCAGATGCAGGCGCAGGCCAATGCCGTGGCCGAGGGGGTTGCCTGGAGCGAGCGCTGGCTTGGTCAGCGTGCCGAGGATCCGGTGGTGCAGCGGCGCGCTGTCGATCTGAGTCTACCGACTGAAATCACCGACGAGATCAACACACTCTGGCTGTTGCCGTTGGGCATTGATGAACCGATGCCGCGTGCAGTTCCGCCCATTGGCTTTGCCCTGCATGACATGCTGCAGCGGGCGGAACGGGGTACCGAGCGCATGCCTCCCGAAGCGCACCGGCTGTCGGACGGTGAGGTGGTGATCTACTTCCTGCGGTCGGTCTCTTTTGCCGGCGAACCGCGAGCCCACCTGATACTGCGTCAGCCCATCGGCTGGCTGCAGCGCCAGCTTGACCGCGCCCCCGGCGGCCCATCGGTCGCGCTGCTTCAGCAGGATGCGGATGGTGGCGAGGTGCCCCTGCTGGGTGAGGTCGGTGATGCTGCCGAGGTGACGGAGCGCGTGCCGGTAGCCGGCACGCCCTGGGTGCTCCAGGCGACTCAGCCGCTGGTGCCGGAGGCGCGGCCGGCGCTATCCTCGCCGCTTTTCCTCTATGCGTCGTCGCTTGCTTTACTGAGCGTTCTTTACCTGCTGTTACAGGGACGGGGCCATGTTACCGGCAGGCGGGTGGTAGCGACTGAACCGAGCAGGACCTCGGCGGACACCAGGGAGATTGCCATGACAAAGGATTCAGAATCCGATACAGGAAGGCCCACGGCACCGGCAATCCGGCGAGACCTGTTTCGCGCCTACGATATCCGCGGCCGGGTCGATGCCGGGCTGGATGCGGCCGTAGTGCATGAGATTGGGCGCTCCATCGGCAGCGAGGCCGTGGACCGCGGTCTGGATACCCTGGTGGTGGCCCGCGATGGCCGCGAGTCAAGTCCTGCACTGGCCGATGCTCTGGGCGAGGGACTGCGCAGCACTGGCGTGCATGTCATCGATATCGGTCAGGTGCCGACACCGGTCATGTATTTTGCCACCTACCATTTGCAGACCGGTTCCGGTGTCGTCGTAACCGGCAGTCACAATCCGCCGGATTACAACGGGCTGAAAATCATGCTGGGCGGCGAAACCCTGTCCGGGGACGCCATTGCCGGCCTGTATGATCGGCTGCAGGATGGGCGGCTGGTGCGGGCGCCAGTGGCCGGTGATCTGCGCCTGCTGGATGTGGTGCCGGACTATCTGACGCGGATCCTGGCCGACGTCAAGCTGACCCGGCCGCTGCGCGTCGTTGTCGACTGCGGCAACGGCGTTGCCGGTGGCATCGCGCCGCGTCTGCTGCGCGAACTCGGATGCGAGGTGCATGAGCTGTTCTGCGATGTGGATGGCAGCTTCCCCAACCATCACCCCGATCCCGCCGACCCGGCGAACCTGCAGACTCTGATAGAGAAGGTCGCCGAGGTGGATGCTCATGTCGGCCTCGCTTTCGATGGCGACGGCGATCGTCTGGGTGTGGTTGACGGTACCGGCAAGATCATCTGGCCGGACCGACAAATGATGCTGTACGCGCGTGAGATCCTCGCGGTCAAGCCCGGGGCGGATATCATCTTCGACGTCAAATGCTCCGCCCATCTGGCGCGGATTATCGAAGAGCATGCCGGTGTGCCGGTTATGTGGCAGACCGGACACTCGATCATCAAGGCCAAGCTCAAGCAGTCCGGTGCACCCCTGGCCGGCGAGATGAGCGGGCATATATTCTTCAACGACCGCTGGGACGGTTTCGACGACGGCCTGTATACCGCCGCCCGGCTGCTTGAGATCCTGGCCCATGACCCGAGGCCCAGTGCCGAGGTCTTCGCCGAATTGCCGGAGACGGTCAGCACGCCCGAGCTGAAGGTGCATCTGGAGGAAGGCGAGCCGCCACGGGTGATCGAGCGCCTGATGCAGCGGGCGCGCTTCCCGGACGCCCAGATCACGACAATTGACGGCCTGCGGGTGGATTTCAGCGATGGCTGGGGCCTGGTGCGGTCATCAAATACCACACCCTGCCTGGTGCTGCGTTTCGAGGCGGATGACGAAGTGGCGCTGGAGCGCATCAAGACCGCCTTCAGGGACTTGCTGGCGGAGGCCAGCCCGGGGACCGAGCCCGGTTTCTGACAGGGAATTCCACACGGAGACAGTCATGAGTCAAAGTCCCACTGAGGCGGCAGAGGTCGCCCGGGTCCTGACCGAGGCATTGCCCTACATCCAGCGCTTCCGTGGTCGCACCATCGTCGTCAAGTTCGGCGGCAATGCGATGGTCGACGAGCAGCTGAAGCGCAGTTTCGCGCGCGACATCGTGCTGATGAAGCTGGTGGGTTTCCGGCCCGTGGTGGTGCACGGTGGCGGGCCGCAGATCGGCAGCCTGCTGGAGCGCATCGGCAAGGAGAGCCGTTTCGTCGATGGTATGCGTGTAACCGACGACGAAACCATGGATGTGGTCGAGATGGTGCTTGGTGGTCTGGTCAACAAGGAAATCGTCCAGCTCATCAACAGCCAGGGCGGACGCGCAGTTGGTCTTAGCGGCAAGGACGGAGGACTGATCCGGGCACGCAAGCTGACGTTGTCCGACAGCGATACGGACCCCAGCCGCGATATCGGTCAGGTCGGCGAAGTTGCCGGTATCGACCCGGCGCTGGTCGACATGCTCGACAGCGGCGCCTTCATCCCGGTGATCGCGCCCATCGGTGTGGGTGACGACGGTCGCAGCTACAACATCAATGCGGATCTGGTGGCCGGACGGTTGGCCGAGGTGCTGCAGGCCGAGAAACTGATCCTGCTCACCAACACGGCTGGTCTACTGGATGGCGGGGGCGAGCTGCTGACCGGGCTGGACGCGGGGCGGGTTCAGGCGCTGATTGCCGATGGCACGATCCACGGTGGCATGCTGCCGAAGATCCGCTGCGCCCTGGAGGCGGTGCAGAACGGCGTGCATGCGGCGCATATCATCGATGGCCGCGTGACTCATGCCGTGCTGCTGGAACTGTTCACCGATACCGGCGTCGGTACCCTGATTCAGGGTCCGCCGCGCAGTGGCGAGCCGCTGCGTAAAGGCTGACGCGATTGGCGAGCCGCTAATCGCGCTCGCCCAGAATAATCAGAAAGCGTTCCAGATGACGATCGAATTCGGTGTTCACCGCTTCGATATCCTCCTGCCGTTGCCGGATCCGCTCGACTTCCCGCTGGCGTAACTGACGGGCCTGCTGCAGACGTCGTTCGTACGGCGTCACATCCCGCTGGCCGCGCTCGGCTTCGGCTGCCGCATTGCGTAGCTCCTCAATGCGGTCGTCCAGGCGTTTCTGGCGGCGTTCAGCATTCTCCAGCTGGGTCTGCAGCGGTTGAATGCGTCGCTCCCGGCTGCGTTCCACGTCGTCGGCGCTGGTGTAGCTCCGCCGCAGCATCTGATCGTACTCGGCCTGCCGACGACGCTGTTCCTCGGCGCGTTGCTCCTCGTCCTCTGCCGCCCTGCGCGCTTCTTCCAGCGCCTTCAGTTCCTCAGCCGCGGGCATACGCTCCACGTCGCGCAGGGTGTCGCCGCCGCGCGAGAAGATTCGCCGTTGGTCGGTGGCGCGCTCCGGCGGAAGGCGGTCGCTGTAGTGCACTTCGCCGTCCTCGTCGACCCAGCGGTAGAGTTCTGCCTGGGCGACACTGGAAAACAGCAGTGCGGTAACAACGCCGGCAATGATCCAGATCGATTTCATGACAGTGCTGATCGCTCCCCTCGCAACTNACCCCNGGCAGGGGCCTCAAGGAAACACTAACCTACCGTGCGCTTCGTTTCTGTGCAGCTTTCNGCGGTTTCTGCACCCGCCGTTGCGGCATCAGNCAGATGGAGTGGATCCGGAGTTGCGAGTTCCAGGGGGCTGGCAGTTACGGCGTCCGGTTACTCGCTGTCGCCGCGCTGGTCAGCCAGGCGGAACAGGNGGCGGGTCGCACGCCAGAGTTGAATGCCGTCGAAGAATCCAGTCGAGACATCCACATGATCGAGTCCGCCTGCCCGGTAAAGTTGCGCCTGTCCGTCCGGCAGNGCTTGTTTCAGCCGCTCGCTGTGGCTGATCGGGATAACACGATCCTCCGGTCCNTGAATCAGGATCAGCCGCGCGCTCAGCGGNGACAGATCACGTTCTGCCAGGTTCAATGCNGCCAGATCATCACGGATGGTCGCCGGTAGTGCGGCGACAAGGCCTTCGACGGCGTCCGGATCCTCGTTGCGCACCAGATCCAGCAGGGCTCGGCCCTCTGCCCCGAGTTTTTCGGCGAGATCCTCGATCTCCGCCTGGGGGTTCTCCAGGCGACGTTCGCCGATCTTGCCAAGCAGTTCTCGATCCCCGGCATCATCCAGCCGGTGGCGTTGCGCGAGCAGTATGATCCAGCGCCCTTCGGGCCGCGGTTGCATCGCTTCTGCGTCGTCGGCGCGTCCCGGATCATCACCGGTGCTGGCGTAACGGATCACGTCGATCAGATCGTAGTAAGGGCCAACCGCAAGGATGATGTCCACGGCCTCGGCGGTATCCGCCTCCATGGCCGCCAGCATTGTCGGGCCGACGGCAAAGCTGATGGCAGCCAGAGCGACAGGTGCGCCATCGTCGGTCGCGTGGCGTACGGCATCGGCGATGACACGGCTTTCGTCCTGGCTGATTGACAGATCGGTCAGTCCGGGAACCTCTGGCGCGATCACCTCGAAGCCGCTGCGTGCCATGCTGTGCGCGAATTCGACCAGCCGCGGGTCGCGGCGACCCTGTTCGGTGAAGCCGTGCACCAGAATCAAGCGTCCGCGGGCCGAATCGCCACTGCGATAATGGTCTGCGACGCGCTCCTCATTGTCGTATCGATAGCGGATAGTTTGCCGCTGTGGAGTCTCGGTGCGACGCTTCAGACGGCTGTCCTCGGCCCCGGCCCGGACATCCCCCAACAGCAGCGCGGCATCCATCGCGCGGCCAGATGACTCACAGCCGCTGAGCGCGAGGGCGCCAAGGAGTAGCGCCATCAATAATGGCCTGACATGCATTTGCATACGGAAACGGTAGCATGAGATTGATTCGTGCCACCTCCGGATTGCACTACTCATGCCGCGCATGCTGAAGATTCTGATCATCGGTCTGGCGCTCGTCTATCTCGTGCCGTTGGCGCTGCTGTACGTGTTTCAGGATCGCCTGGTGCATCTTCCCGGGATACCCGGGCGTGACCTCACGGCAACGCCGGAGCGAATCGGGCTGGCCTATGACGATGTCGCGCTGGAGACACCCGACGGCGTACGTCTGCACGGCTGGTGGTTGCCCCATGGTGAGGCGCGCGGCACGCTGCTGTTTCTGCATGGTAACGCCGGCAACATCAGTCACCGGCTAGACTCGCTTGAAATCTTCCACGACCTGGGTCTGGAAGTGCTGATCATCGATTATCGGGGTTACGGCCAGAGCGAGGGCCGGCCCAGCGAGGCGGGGCTGAAACAGGACGCCCGCGTGGCGCTTGATTATCTGCTGGACGAGCGCGGCCGTACCGCAGGGGAGGTCGTCGTTTTCGGCCGTTCCCTGGGTGGCGCCCTGGCGGCGGATCTTGCGGCGGAACGGGAGCTGGCCGCGGTCATTGTCGAATCCGCCTTTACCTCGGTGCCGGATCTGGCTGCCGAGCTGTACCCCATCTACCCGGTGCGCTGGCTGGCGCGGCTGAACTATGACACCCGCGCCGGGCTGGCGCGGAGTCAGGCGCCGGTGCTGGTGATTCACAGTCCCGAGGATGAAATCATCCCCTTCGCCCATGGCGAGCGTCTGTATGACGCCGCCGCCGAGCCAAGATACTTCCTGGAACTGCGCGGTGATCACAACACGGGCTTCCTCCGCCATCGGCAGATTTATCAGCAAGGGCTGGACGATTTTCTGGACCATCATCTTGGCAGATAGCGTTTATACATCCCGGAATTAATGTCTCAGCAAGGTTTGTTGTCATACTCTGCGTAGAGTGGGGTGGAAACTGCCCCAGAGAACATCAAGGGTGGATGGAATGCTTAAAATGATTGCGTTTCCGGTGGTCATGGCCATGTTCCTGTTGGCGGCCTGCGTCACCATCAATGTGTACTTCCCGGCGGCTGCGGCCGAACAGGCGGCTGACCGGATCATTCATGATGTCTGGGGCCGGGAAAACCGGCCGTCAGAGGCGCCGCCCGCCGCCGAACCAGGACCGCAGGGCCAGCAGATGCAGCAGGCTCCTGCGCTCATGGCTCTGCTTGAGCGACTGGTGCCGGCAGCTCAGGCGGCCGAGCCCGATATCGATATCAGTTCTCCGGCTATCCGCCAGCTCACCGCTTCGATGGAAGCCCGCCACAGCCAGTTGCGCCCGTGGTATGAAGCCGGTGCTGTGGGTCTGACGCGGGACGGACTGGTCGCCGTGCGTGATCAGGGCGAGATTCCGCTGGCGGACCGCAACGCCGTGCGCCAGTTGGTCTCCGACGAAAACAGTGACCGGCAGGCCCTTTACCGGCAGATCGCAGTTGCCAATGGTCACCCGGAATGGGAGTCGGACATCCGTCGGACTTTTGCCGAGCGCTGGGTCGCCAACGCCCGCGGTGGCTGGTATTACCAGGACCGTTCCGGCAACTGGCAGCAGAAATAGGCCTGTTTGTCAGTTAAAAACTCAGTCTGAGATTGCTGGAACGTTTTGAGACGATCTCGGGGCTTTGGAACAGACTGGGTTTTGCCAGGCTAATGCGGTCAGGTGGACGCTCAATGGTTCGCCGTACCTGCCTGCTCTGCAGACGGACCGCGTTAGAGCTAGTGCAATCGGGCGGCTGGTGGGAACATGAACCCGGGCAGCACATGAATCAATGAATTCGTGTTTCCCTGTGGTATCGCGTGGACCAGAATGCCCTGTAGTGAACGGATCCTGGCCCAGGAGGGGAGTCCACTCGCGTGCCGGCCGTTAGTCGAGGCGTTCGACATCGACTCGGGCGGCATGCCGTTGCGTCGGAGAAGCGAAGGGCAGTTGCTGGTGCACTCAGGCTGGAGAATACGGGAACGGTCGAAGGGTGATCGCTGAATGATCTCAGTACGGAAACACCTCCCGGTCCCGCTTTGGCCTGCGCTGGCGCCGGTTTTTTCGCTGGTCGTTTGCGCCGCCTTGACAGCCTTCTGGTCAGGGCCTTTGCCCGGGCTACTCGTGGCGTTCCTCGCCATGCTGCTCTTTGCCACGGTGCTGGCCGCCGTGCACCACGCAGAGACGATTGCGCAGCGCCTGGGCGATCCATACGGCGCCATTCTTCTTGCTATTGCCGTGACGATCATCGAGGTCGCGCTTATCGTGTCGGTTCTGCTCAGCGCACCGGCAGGAACCAGTGAAATTGCTCGCGACACGGTCTTTGCGGCCATCATGATCGTGCTGAATGGCATCGTCGGGCTGTGCCTTCTGGTTGGAGGGCTGCGTTTCCGCGAACAGGAGTTCGTTGCGCGCGGGGCAGTAGGGGCCCTTGCCGTGCTGGCCACGGTCGCGGTACTGGCCCTGGTCTTGCCGAATTATACGGTAGCGGTGCCGGGTCCCGTTTACGCCACCCCGCAATTGGTGTTCGTGGCGGCCGTGTCATTTGCTCTTTATGGCCTGTTCCTGTTTGTTCAGATGGTGCGCCATCGCGGAGACTTCAGTGATCCGCGCCTGGAGGAACTCGCGGATCGCAAGCCGGGGCGACGACAGATGGGTGCCGCGCTCGTTCTTCTTCCGACCGCACTTCTGGCCGTGGTGCTACTGGCCGAGAGCCTGGCTCCAACCGTCGAGCATGCGGTGGCCCGAGCTGGTCTGCCCGCTGCCCTCGTCGGGGTGGTGATCGCCATGACCGTCCTCCTGCCCGAGGGAACTGCCGCCCTGCGCGCCGCGCGCGCCAACCGCCTTCAGACTAGTCTCAACCTGGCGCTCGGCTCGGCCCTGGCGAGTATCTGCCTGACAATCCCCGTGATCGCCCTGCTTTCGATTGCCCTGGGGCAGCCGCTGACACTGGGGCTTGAGGCAGAGCATATCGTGCTGCTGCTGTTGTCGCTCTTCGTCGCAACGCTTTCGCTTGCCATGGGGCGTACTACGATTCTGCAGGGTGGCCTTCACTTGGTTATTTTCGGCGCCTTTCTGACGCTGGCGGCGATGCCCTGAGTGAGTTGGCGGATGGAGAAAGGATTTAAGAAACATGGCTGACACAGACACGAGGTCGAACGACGTCCCCGAGCAAGAGGTGTGGCACGCGCTCTCGAAGGAGGACGCCACGGATACGCTTGAGGTGGATCCCGAACACGGTCTCGATGACAAGGAAGTCAGGGCGCGCCGCGACCAGTTCGGCGAAAATCGCCTCAAGGCCGGCGCTCAGCGCTCACATCTCTCGCGTTTCCTCAGCCAATTCAAGAATCTCTTCATCTACCTGTTGCTTGTCGCCGGCGTGGTCACGGGCTTGCTCGGGGAATATCTCGATAGCGCCGTGATCTTCGCGGTGGTGCTGATCATTGCCGTCATCGGGTTCATTCAGGAAGGCCGCGCCGAGCGTGCGCTTGAGAGCGTGCAGAAGATTCTCTCGCATACGGCGCGCGTAACCCGTGGGGGCAAGCGCAAGGAGGTGTCAGCCGCGGAACTGGTGCCAGGGGACATCGTGCATCTCGATCCAGGCGACCGCGTGCCTGCCGACCTCAGGCTGCTCTCGGCGAAGAACCTTCAGATCCAGGAAGCCGCGCTCACCGGCGAATCGACGGCGGTGGAGAAGTCGACCGATCCAGTCGACGAGGAGGCCGAGATCGGCGACCGCTCCAGCCTCGCCCATTCCGGCACGGTTGTCACCTCAGGCCAGGCCACCGGCGTGGTTGCCCGGATCGGCGAGGAAACCGAGATTGGCCGGATCAGCGAAATGCTGTCCGAGGTCCGGAGCCTCAAGACGCCGCTGATGCGCCGTCTCGATGATTTCACCAAGACGCTTAGCATCGCGATCGTGGCGCTTGCCGCCCTCACTTTCGCTATCGGCACGTTCGTCTGGGGCCGTGAATGGTCCGAAATGTTCTTCGCCGCGGTCTCGATCGCCGTCGCCGCGATCCCGGAGGGGCTGCCGGCGGTGATGACTGTAACGCTTGCCATCGGCGTGGAGCGCATGGCGAAAAGGAATGCGATCATCCGCAAGCTGCCAGCGGTCGAGACTCTCGGCGCCGTGACCGCGATCTGCGCCGACAAGACGGGCACGCTCACCCGCAACGAGATGACGGCGAAGACCGTGCGCACTGCAACGACTGAGGTGGAAGTCGAGGGGGTTGGTTACCAGCCCGAAGGCGGCTTCACTCTTGATGGCGAGGCAGCGGACATAAGCGGGCACGGAGACGTGTTAGAGATGCTTCGGATCGGGCTTCTGTGCAACGACGCAGAGGTGACGAAGGAGGACGAAGAGTGGTACCCGGAAGGCGACCCCATGGAGGCAGCACTGATCGTGCTTGCCCGGAAGGCGGGCCTGGATCAGGAGACCGAAGCCAAAGAGCTTCCCCGCAAGGATGAAATCCCCTTTGCGTCCGAGCACCGCTACATGGCGACGCTGCACAATGATAACGACGGCAACCATTTCGTCTACGTCAAGGGCGCGCCTGAGCGCCTGCTCGAGATGTGCAGCAAGCAGCAGCATGGCGACGAATTGCGCGATCTCGACCCGGAGAAATGGCAGGCCTGGGCCAATGAGATCGCCGAACGCGGCCAGCGGCTGCTGGCAGTGGCCCGGAAGGACGTGGGCGAGATGTCCGAACTCAGCGAGGAGGAGGCGGAGCACGATCTTGTGTTCGTGGGCCTTTTCGGGCTGATCGACCCGGCACGCGACGAGGCTGTCCGGTCGGTGGGCATCTGTCAGCACGCCGGTATCCGCGTGAAAATGATCACCGGTGACCACGCCAGGACCGCCGCTGCGGTCGCCCGGGACCTTGGCATCGATAACACCGAGAAAGTGCTTACCGGGCGCGAGATCGAGCAAATGGGCGAAGATGACCTTCGCGAAAATGCCATTAGCGTCGATATCTTCGCGCGGGCAAGCCCGGAGCATAAGCTGCGTCTGGTGGAGGCTCTTCAGGCCGAGGACCAGATCGTCGCCATGACGGGCGATGGCGTCAACGATGCCCCAGCGCTAAAGCGTGCGGATATCGGAATTGCAATGGGGCAGAAAGGCACTGAAGCGGCTCGAGAAGCGTCTGCCATGGTGCTTGCCGATGACAACTTTGCCTCGATTGAGCACGCGGTCGAGGAAGGACGCGTCGTCTACGACAATCTTCGTAAGGCGATTATTTTTCTGCTGCCAACGAACTTCGCGCAAAGCTTCATTATCGTGCTGGCGATCGCGCTCGGTTTCATGCTGCCGGTGACGCCGGTACAGATACTCTGGGTCAATATGGTCACCGCGGTCACACTTGGCATCGCCTTCGCCTGGGAGAAGGCGGAGGGTGATCTGATGGCGCGCGCCCCTCATCCAACGGACGAGCGCCTGCTCACGGCATTTGTCCTCTGGCGCACTGGATTTGTCGGTTTGCTGCTTCTGAGCGGGGCGGGGCTGCTCTTCTACGTCGAGCAGCAGAATCCGGATACGCCGTTGGAGCTTGCGCGGACACTGGCTGTCAATGCGCTCGTCATGGGGCAAGTGTTCTACCTGCTGAACACGCGCTCGTTTCGCGCTCCGGCCTACACGCTCTCCGGGATGACGGGGAACCCGATGGCGCTGATCGCCATCGCCGCCATCGTTGCCCTTCAGTTGATGCTGACTTATGCGCCATTCATGAACACGCTGTTCAGCACGACGCCGCTCGGCGCAGGGGACTGGCTGCTTTGCCTGGCGGTTGGTGTTGCGATCTTCGTCCTGGTGGAGGGCGAGAAGACACTTCAGCGCCAGGGTCACTTTCCCTTCGCAGCACGAGTTGGAAAGCCTCCGGAGCGGCCGCGCTCGGAGGAAACCGATATATCGGAAGGGGGCGAAATGAAAAAGAAGCAATCCGAGGACTCAGAGGAAAAGCCCGGTCGCGATGATGAGGCACGCGAACGGGGCGAGACCGATGAGGATGGCGATGAGGAGTCCAGCGCAAAGAAGAAAAGTGATGATAGTGCCGGGAAGCCCACGGCGAAGAAGGATGACAATGAGGCGTCGGCGCCTCCATCCGAGAATACAGATGAGCGGCGCGAGGATATGGCGGTCGCGGAGGCCACGGCCCAGAAGCGCCTCGCAGAAAAGGATCGTGACACCGCGGAGGCAGACCGCCGGATCGCCGAGGCAGAACGCCGGGTTGCCGAGGCAGACCGTCGGATCGCTGAGGCAGAGCGCCGGATTGTTGAGGCCGACATTGCGGCCAGGAAGGGCGGCGTCGACATGCGCAAGTCAGACAAGGAAAACGAGTGACGGCGTCGGGGTTGGGTCACGCGGTCAGGCACGCGCACGGTCATCAAGCGCAAAGTCATGATTGGTCGATGCGNTTCAATCTCTTGTCTGCAGCNGCTTCTGGCTGGGCGATTTATCAACACCAGGAGACCCTGCCATGAGCGATGATCGTCAGAAGAACATATTTGTTGCGGGTCTGGATCCTTTTAATCTGCGGCTTCTCGAGAGTGTTCGAAACGCGGAGCACTACGCGTTCCACTCGCTCCTCGAGCTTCGCGATATCACCTATGCGCCCCACTTCGACATCGAGGCGTTGCTGGAGAAAGCCCGGCGTCAGCTGCGCGCGTTCGACGGTCCAATTGACGCCATCGTGGGATACTGGGACTTCCCCTCCATCGTCATGCTTCCGATCCTGCGGCAGGAATTCGGGTTGCGCGGGCCCAGCCTCGAAAGCGTCTTGCGTTGCCAGCACAAGTACTGGAGCCGGCTGGAACAGGCGCAAGTCGTGCCGGACGCGGTGCCGAAGTTTGCGCTTGTTGATCCTTTCGCCGCAGCAGAGGATGTGCCGCCGCTGGAGTACCCCTTCTGGATGAAACCGGTTACCGCACACTCTTCCTTGCTGGGCTTTCGGGTCGAAAATGAGGTTGACTACCGCGATGCCCTCGCCCGCACTCGCGCCGGCATTCACCGCTTTGCCGAGCCGCTCGAAGTTCTAATGGGTCATGCTGAACTGCCGCCGGAAATGGCAGATGTAGGGGCTGCGACATGCATTGCTGAGCAGATCATCTCGGATGGCAGGCAGTGCACCCTGGAGGGGTTTGTCTTCGAAGGCGAGACCGAAATTTATGGCATCGTCGATTCCGGCAGGCGTGCGAACCAGTCAAGCCTGGAGAGTTATGAATATCCATCGGCCCTGCCCGACACGGTGAAAGCACGCATGCGCGCCGCCACTGTACAGGTGCTCGCGCGCATAGGGCTTGACGATACCCCGTTCAATATAGAGTTTTATTTCCATCCAGAGAGCAACAGCATTTCGCTGCTGGAAATCAACGCGCGTATTTCCAAGTCACACAGCCCGATTTTCGACAAGGTCGAAGGTGTGCCGCACAAGGAAGTGATGCTCGACGTTGCCCTCGGAATGAAACCCGACTATCCCGCTCGGCGCGGCAGGTTCAAGTACGCCGCCAAGTTCATGCCACGCCTCTACGGGCACTCGGACGACGAAATCGTCACCCATGCACCCGGCGCAGAGGAAATCCGCGGGCTGGAAGGCCGCTATCCGGGCACCGAGATCCAACTGCACGTCCACGAGGGGATGCGGCTCGGCGACATCGATCATTACGACTCCTACAGTCATCAGATCGCTTCGATCTTCATGGGCGCACAGTCCCGCGAAGAACTGCGCGCAAACTTCGCGCAGCTGCGCGATGACTTGGACATTCGCACTGCGCCCCCCGAGGAGGTCGGGGAATGAGCGATCCGCGCGTGCGCACTGGTCTGCCGCGCCCCGTTGAGGCGCATGAGACGATCTGGATTCCGATGCCGGACGGGTGTCATCTGGCTGCCCGGATCTGGTTGCCCGAAGATGCACAGGACGATCCGGTGCCGGCCATCCTTGAGTACATCCCCTATCGTCGGCGCGATTTCACCCGTCACCGGGATTCGGTCATGCACCCTTATGTGGCAGGGCACGGCTACGCCTGCGTGCGAGTGGATCTGCGCGGCAGCGGGGATTCCGACGGCGTTCTGCGCGACGAATACCTCGAACAGGAACTCCAGGACGGGTGCGACGTGATTGCCTGGCTCGCGGCCCAGCCCTGGTGCAACGGTCGGGTCGGCATGATCGGAATTTCCTGGGGCGGGTTCAACGGGCTGCAGATCGCGGCGAGGCAACCGCCAGCATTGTCGGGCATCATCACCGTCTGTTCCACAGACGACCGTTATGCCGACGATATTCATCACATGGGCGGTTGCCTGCTTGGCGACAATCTGTCCTGGGCATCGGTGATGTTCGCCTACAATTCTTTGCCTCCCGATCCTGAGGTGGTCGGCGATCGCTGGCGCGAGATGTGGCGCTCGCGACTCGAAGGCAGCGGGCTGTGGCTGGAGACGTGGCTGAAGCACCAGCGACGCGACGGCTACTGGAGGCATGGCTCTATCTGTGAGGACTATAGCGTCGTGCGCTGCCCTGTCATGGCGGTAAGCGGATGGGCAGATGGCTACTCCAACGCGGTGTTCCGGCTACTGACCAATCTGGACGTGCCGCGCAAGGGTTTGATCGGCCCTTGGGGGCACAAGTATCCCCATATAGGCGTGCCTGGCCCGGCCATCGGCTTCCTGCAGGAAGCCGTGCGCTGGTGGGATCACTGGCTCAAGGACATCGATGATGGTCTGATGGACGAGCCGATGCTGCGTGTCTGGATGCAGGAGAGCGTGCCTCCCAGCGCGAAATACGATCACCGGCCCGGCCGCTGGGTCGGCGAGGACGTCTGGCCGTCGCCCAACGTCACCATGGGCCGACACGGCCTCGGCGATAGGGTGATCCTGCCCGAGGGCGAGACAGGGCCTGATTTGGCACTGCCCATACAGTCTCCGCTGACGGTTGGGCTCTTCGCCGGCAAGTGGTGTTCCTATGCCGCCGGCCCCGACCTGGCCCATGACCAACGCGAGGAAGACGGAGGTGCGCTGGTCTTCGAGAGCGACCCGATACAGGCGCCCATCGAACTTCTTGGCACAGTCCGTCTTGAACTGGATCTCTCCAGTGACAAGCCGCTCGCCATGATCGCCGTGCGCCTCTCCGACGTCGCCCCCGACGGCAAGGCGACGCGGGTGACCTATGGCATGCTGAATCTAACCCATCGTGATTCGCGGCAGTATCCCGAGGTGCTTGAGCCCGGCAAGCGATATGCCGTCCGGCTCAAGATGAACGACATTGCGCAGCGGTTCCCCGAGGGTCACCGACTGCGGCTGTCGGTCTCCACTTCCTACTGGCCGCTGGCCTGGCCATCCCCCGAGCCCGCGCGGCTGACGATCTATCCTCGGAACAGCGCCATCGAGCTGCCCATCCGCAGACCGCATGAACCCGCTGACCCGCTCCGCCCCTTTGGTCCCGCCGAAGGTGCTGATCCCACGCCGAGGCGGCTGGTCGAAACCGGGCATCACAATTGGCTGGTCCATCGCGACCTCGCCCTTGACCGGTCGACCCTGGAGGTGATCGACGACAACGGAATTCTGCACCTCGAGGAAATCGACCTTGATGTCGAAAATCGGACCTTCGAATGGTATTCGAGCGAGGCAGATGATTTTCTCTCACCGCGTGGGGAAACCCGCACGGTGCGGGGCTTGCGCCGACATGACTGGCACATACGTACTGAAACGCGCATCGTGCTTACCTCGACACCCACTGCGTTTCGTATCTCCGCAGATCTTGACGCCTACGAAGCCGGCGAGCGCATATTCTGCCGATCATGGAACGTTTTGATCCCGCGCGACTTCATATAGCAGTTTGGCATGCCGTCCTTGACGATAATTCGGCCGCATCTGCGTGCCTCGCTACTTCACCGCGCCCGAATCCACGGCGGGGCGAAGGAAAATCGGCGTAAACACCAGGGCGTAGAGAAGAAAGGCGCCGGCCCAGAGTAATCCTGACAAAGCGAGCACAAGTGGAAGGTTGGGCGCCAATGCCGCGACCAGGC
>SL_7KL_010_BRINEDRAFT_10000422_pt1 | contig 19997 bp, 20 predicted proteins | sample SodLak_010_BRINE_FD_10663 | JGI IMG/M metagenome (IMG submission 10663)
CTGATGCGCTCCGAACGGTTCAGCCGCAGCTTTCCGTGGGGATTCTCGCTGGTGTTCCGGCTGGGGCGGCTGTTGCCGGATTCGCTCTATTTCAGGCTCTTCGGCGCGCGGGGCTGAGCGCGCGACCGCCGATTGATGTTGCGCCCCGTCGGCCTCTGCGCGACACTGCGGGTGGCGAAAGAAGGAGGCAACGCCATGGACATCAGCCCCCGCAAGGTCGTCCACATCATCTTTCAATCCCGCGAGGGCCGCATGGCCGCAGGCGAATTGCACGCCTTTATCGACGGGCTGAACGTGGACGAACAGGCCGCGCTGACGGCCATCGCCTGGGTCGGGCGCGGCGCCTACGAGCCCGAGGATTTTGCCGAAGCCGTGGCCACCGCCGAGGCCGAGGCGACCACGCCCACCGCCGATTACCTGATGGGGATGCCACATCTGGCCGAGAACCTGGAAGCCGGGCTGGAATCGCTGGGTATCGACGTGAGCGGCGAGGAGGAAGATTTCCTCTGACCGCTGCGCCGGGTGGCTGAGGTCGGAGGGGGGCCAGCCCCCCGTCGCCCGTTCCGGGCGACTCCCCCCGGGATATTTTTGCACAGATGATGGGGGTGTGGGACGCCACCTTAGCCAGGGTAGGCGCTTTCCGGGTCGAGGCTTCTTTGGAGGCGCCACGCGGCCTGACGCGCCAGATCGGCGGTCAGCGCCTTGCGCCTTGCCGGGGCAAGGCGGTGCTCGGGGCCAAGGGTGATGCAATCGGCGCCGTAATCATCGGCGATCAGCAGGCCGCAGTCGGGGGGCAGGATCTCGGTCGGAAACTCGGTCGGCACGGCCCAGAAGAACCGGTCGCACCACGCGAGGTACCCCTGCCATTTGATGTCGGACGTGAAATCGGCGCGGCTGGACTTGCATTCGATCACCCAGACCTCGCCTTTCGGGCCGAGCGCGATCACATCGACGCGCAGCCCGCGCGCGGGGACGTATTCCAGCAGTGGGGCGAAGCCCTGCGCGCGCAAATGGCGCGCCACGCCGCGCGCGAGGCGCTGGCCGGGGGCAGCGGTGGACTCTGGTGGGGGCGTGAGAGCAGGCGCAGTCGGCATGACCCGATTATGAACAAACCGGAAACAAATGCAAGGCTTGCGCGGCGGTCGGGGGCGCCCTATGTCTGAAGCAGGCGGGTTCTGCTCTTCGCGTGTGCGGCCCTTTTCCAGTGGCCGATAAGCATTTCCGAGGGAGCTGGCTCTGGCGGGGTCCTGGCCTCGTTACCTGGCGCCCACCTGTAAATACAGGCTCTCGGGAAAATCACGTCGCCACGGTCGCTGCGGGCCCGCCGCTTTCCAACAGACCCGGCAGCGATGAGGCAGCTCAGCGGCGACGGTCTTCGACCGTGACCCTGCGCGGTTCGATGGCCTGGCGCTGCGGCAGCAGCGCGTCCAGCCGCGACCAGAGCGTCGCGCCCTTGCCGCCCGCCGGGGTTTCGTCCTCGGCCATGCGCATGATGGCGATGGCGAACTGCACGCCGCCGAACACGATCCCGTTGAAGAACACCAGCAGGAACAGCGCCAGATACCCGCCCGAGGCGTTGAAGATCAGGTGCTGCAGGTTGGCCACGTTCGCCCAGAGCAGCAGCGCGACGAAGACGGCGGCAAGGGCGAAGCCGATCAGCACCTGTCGGATGTAGAGTTTCACGAGTTCAGGCATTAGGGAGCCTCCTTTGTGCATCTCTCTCAGATAACGCAGCGTCAGAGGGACGCAACCCCGCCGATGCCTGCGCCTCCGGGGCAAATCCGCGCAGCCGGGGTTGCGGGCGGGGCGCGGATGCGGGCATCTGGAGCGCAGCAACAGGAGGCGGGACATGAGCAGGCAGGACGCAATTGCGCGGGCGGTGGCGGATTTTGACGGTGGGGGGTTTCTGGACGATCTGGCCGCGCTGATCGCGGTGCCGAGCGAAAGCCAGAACCCGGACCGGGGCGCGGCGCTCGACGCCTATCTGGCCGAGCACATGCGCCCGATGCTGGCGGGGATGGGCTATACCGTCGCCCGGCATGAAAACCCCCTCGGCCTGCCCCACCCGCTGCTGGTGGCCGAACGGATCGAGGACCCAAGCCTCCCCACGGTGCTGACCTACGGCCATGGCGACGTGATCCTGGGCCATGAGGGGCGCTGGAGCGACGGGCGCGACCCTTGGGCGATGGAGCACGCCGGAGACCGGGTCTACGGGCGCGGGGTCGCCGACAACAAGGGCCAGCATTTCACCAACATCCGCGCGCTGGGTCATGTGATGGCGGCGCGGGGCGGGCGGCTTGGCTTCAACTCGAAGATCCTGATCGAGACCGGGGAGGAGGCAGGCTCGCCCGGGCTGGCGGAGTTCTGTGCGGCGCAGGCACAAGCGCTCAAGGCGGATGTGCTGATCGCTTCGGACGGGCCGCGGATCGACCCGGGGCGGCCGACGATCTTTCTGGGCACGCGCGGGGCGGTGAACTTCTCGCTGACGGTCGATCTGCGGGCGGGGGCGCATCATTCGGGCAACTGGGGCGGGTTGCTGGCCAATCCGGCGACGATCCTGGCGCAGGCGCTGGCCTGCATCACCGATGCGCGCGGGGCGATCCGCTTGCCGGAGTGGCGCCCGGACAGCCTGACGCCGGACGTGCGCGCGGCGCTCAAGGATATCGCCCTGCCCGATCACCCCGACCTGCCAGTTATCGACCGCGACTGGGGCGAGCCTGGGCTGTCGCCCGAGGAGCGGGTGTTCGGCTGGAACGCCTTCGAGGTGCTGGCGCTACACGCAGGCACCCCCGAGCGTCCGGTCAACGCGATTCCGGGCCGGGCGGTGGCGCATTGCCAGTTGCGCTATGTGGTGGGCACGGACCCTGACGATATCCTCCCTGCGCTGCACCGCCATCTGGAGCGCGCGGGATTCGGCATGGTGGAAGTCGAGCCCACACGCGAGACGGCGTTTCACGCCACCCGCGCGGCGCTGGACGGCCCCTGGGTGCAACTGGCGGCGGCCTCGGTGGAGGCGACGACGGGCAAGCGCCCGGCGCTGATGCCGAACCTGGGCGGGTCGCTCCCGAACGAGTGTTTCGCGCATACGCTGGGGCTGCCCACGGTCTGGGTGCCGCATTCCTATGGCGGCTGCAACCAGCACGCCCCGGACGAACACGCGCTGATCCCGTTGATGCGCGAGGCGCTGGCGATCATGACCGGGCTATTCTGGGACGTGGGTGAACGCCGGGTGGACTGAGCACAGTCCGCGCTTTCCCAGCGCCGACCTTGCCGCTAACCTGACCCCGGCGGGACGAAAGGCGCCCCGCAAAGGGGAGGTAACCAATGTCCATGATCCGCGTATCCACATTCGAGGGCCCCGGCGCCGAGCCGGTGATCCGCGAGGTGCCCTGGCCGAAGGTCGGGCGCAAGGGGGCGCTTATCAAGGTTGCGGCCTGCGGGGTCTGCGGGACCGATCTGCACATCCTCAAGGGGCACTGGCCGAAGCCCCTGCCCTGGCCCTTCACCCTGGGGCACGAGATCTCGGGCGTGGTGGTGGAGATCGGACCCGATCTGAAAACCGACTGGATGGACCAGCCCATCGGCGAAGGGTCGAAGATCATGATCCCGCCCTTCATGCCCTGCGGCGATTGCCATTACTGCAAGCACTACCCGGAGCATTCCAACCGCTGCCAGACGCCGGTCTATTACGGGCGCTATCTGGGCTTCGACAAGGCGCCGCATCTGTGGGGCGGCTGGGCAGAATATGTCTATGTGGACCTGGAAATGCTGCCAGGGACCAAGATATACAAGCTGCCCGATGCCATGTCCCTGCGGCTTGGTGCGATGTCCGAGCCGATCACCTCGACCATCCGCGGGTTTGCCCGCGCGCAGCGCATGGGCGGGTTCAAATGGGGCGATACGGTGGTGGTGCAGGGGTCGGGGCCGATCGGGATCCTGGCCNTCGCGGCGGCGCAGGAGATGGGCGCGGGCAAGGTGATCTGCGTGGGCGCGCCGGAAAGCCCACGGCTGGAACTGGCGCGCCGCTTCGGCGCGGCCGCGACCGTGGACATCACCACCATGACCGATCAGGCGGAGCGCATCGCCCATGTACGCGAGCTGTGCGGCGGGTTCGGCGCGGATGTGGTTATGGACTGCACCGGGCATCCGACCGCCGGGCCGGAAGGGATCGAGTTCCTGCGCGATTCGGGCTTCTACATCGAGATGGGGCAGTTCACCGATGCGGGCGCGATCATGACCAACTGGCACCGCTTCGTCGCCAAGGACATCACGATCATGGGCTCCTGGGCGTTCACGGAAAACGATCTGGCGCTGGGGGTGAAGATGCTGCACCACGCCGCCGACAAATACCCGTGGTTCGACATGCAGACGCTCTATCCCTTCGATGCCGACGGGGTGGGGCGCGCGGTCGCCGATGCCATGGCAATGCGCACGGTCAAGTCCACCATCACCCCCTTCCCCGAGATGCTGGCGGCCGAGGTCTGAAGCCGAGGTGTAGGCCCCGCCACGCCCGGCGCGTGCGCAGGGGCTGTTTGCCCGCGCACTGGTGTGCCGCGGGCGGGGCGGCTATGTCCGCTTGGCAGGAGGCATATGCGATGTTCTATGAACCCAAAGACGGCCACGGGCTGCCGCACAACCCTTTCAACGCCATCGTCACCCCGCGGCCCATCGGCTGGATCTCCACCCGTGGCGCCGACGGGCAGGACAATCTGGCGCCCTATTCATTCTTCAATGCCGTTGCCTATGTGCCACCGCAGGTGATGTTCGCCTCGACCGGCGCCAAGCCCGACCGAGAGGGGACCAAGGACAGCGTGGGAAATATCCGCGAAACCGGCGTCTTCTGCATCAATATCGTCGAATTCGCCGCGCGCGATGTGATGAACCGCAGTGCCGGACCCTGGCCGCGCGCAACCGACGAGTTCACCGACGCCGGGATTGCCCGCGAAGCCTGCCGCATGATCGATTGTCCGCGCGTGGCCGGCGCCCCGGCGGCGCTGGAATGCCGGATGACGCAGATCGTCCGGCTGGAAGGGGAAGCCAATTTCCTGGTGCTGGGCGAAGTGATGGGCGTGCATCTGCGCGATGATTGCCTGATCGACGGGCGTTTCGACGTGACCCGCTACCAGCCTTTGGCGCGCATGGGCTATCGCGACTATGCGGTGGTGCGCGAGGTCTTTGCCATGCCGCGCCCGGGGGAGTGACGCGCGCCCGCGCGCCCTTTGCAAAGCGCCGCGCGCTTCTTTATTCAGGCGCGAGCCTTGCAAGGAGCCCGCGACCATGGCCGCCGACATGCTGTCCACCGTCATCAAGCCCGTCCACCGCGAGGGGCACAAATTCATCGCCCTCTTTGCACTCGCCACGCTGGTGCTGTTCTTCATCTGGACGCCGCTGGGCTGGATCGGGGTGGGGCTGACAGTCTGGTGCTACTATTTCTTCCGCGACCCGGACCGCTTCACGCCCACGCGCGCGGGGCTGGTGATCAGCCCCGCCGACGGGGTGATCTCGCTCCTCGAACCCGCCGTTCCGCCTGCCGAGATGGAGATGGGCGACGCGCCGCTGACGCGCATCTCGGTGTTCATGAATGTCTTCAACTGCCACGTGAACCGCGCGCCCGTGCCCGGCACGGTGGCGAAGATTGCCTATCGTCCGGGCAAGTTCCTCAACGCATCGCTCGACAAGGCGAGCGAGGACAACGAGCGCAACGGCATGGTGATCGAGATGGCCGACGGGCGGAAACTGGGCGTGGTGCAGATCGCCGGGTTGGTCGCACGCCGCATCCTGTGCGTGGCGCGTGAGGGGCAGGACCTGGCGGTCGGCGAGCGTTACGGCATGATCCGCTTCGGTTCGCGGCTGGACATCTACCTGCCCGAGGGGGTGGAACCGCTGGTGGATGTGGGCCAGACCATGATCGCCGGCGAAACCGTGCTGGCGGACCTGCGGGCCGATGAGCCAGCGCGCAGCGCCGCGGTGCGCTGACCCATGGCCGCACCGCAACAGCCCCGCGCGCAACTGTCCCTGGTCCGGCTCATGCCGAATCTGGTGACGATCCTGGGCCTGTGCGCGGGGCTGAGCGCGATACGCTTCACCCTGGACGACCGGTTCGAAATCGCTGCCGCGCTGATCATCTTTGCCGCGCTGCTGGATGCGGTGGATGGGATGGTGGCGCGCAGTCTGAACGCGGCAAGCTCGTTCGGAGCCGAACTCGACTCGCTGGCCGATTTCGTCAACTTCGGCGTGGCACCGGGGGTGCTGGCCTTCGGCTACGCGCTGCACGGCGATTTTGCCGGGCCGGGCTGGATATTCGTGCTGGTGTTCGCGGTGTGCACCTGCCTGCGGCTGGCCCGGTTCAACATCAACCGCGATGCGCCCAAGACCAAGGGACGGCAGTTCTTCACCGGGGTTCCGGCACCGGCGGGGGCTATTCTGGCGCTGTTTCCGGTGTTTCTGGGGCTGGCCGGGATTCTGGACCCGGCCAAGGCGCCGCTGGTGGTGGCGATCTGGGTGGCGGCGGTGGGGGTGTTGATGGTCTCGACCCTGCGCACACCCTCGATCAAGGGGCTGCGGATCGCGCGGGACAGGGCGCTGTGGGTGCTGATCGGCGCGGCCTTTGTGGTCGGGCTGGGGATCACCCGGTTCTGGCTGCTGATGGTATTGGTCTGCGTGGCGTATCTGATCTCGGTCGCCGTGCTGACGGTGACACTGCGGCGCGGGCGGTGAGGGGCGGCCTGGAGCGGGCGAAAAACCGGACACCGGCGCGCGCTTTCATGCCAAATCCGCTTGACGCGGTCGGCCCCGGTGCCTATCACACCGCCATCGCGAAGATAGCGATATGGCGAGCGGTTGTAGCTCAGTTGGTTAGAGTACCGGCCTGTCACGCCGGGGGTCGCGGGTTCGAGCCCCGTCAACCGCGCCACTTTCTCACAAGGCCCCGGCTGCTGCCGGGGCCTTGTGCGTTTCTGTCATCCCGCAGGCGCACACCGGCAGCCCACACCCTGCGCAGGATCGGGCGCCGCAATGATGCAGATCAATAATCGCCCTCCCTGCGACATCATCTGCATTGCCCCGCCCGCAATGAGATTCTAAACACAAGACAAAGCCAGTGATCGCCCTGCGTGCGGGACGGCACCGAGTCGAAAAAAATGGGAACGGGAGACACCTATGGCCGACGCAGCCACCCATGGAGAGGGACACGAGGACCAGCGCAGCTTTTTCGTTCGCTGGTTCATGTCGACGAATCACAAGGACATCGGGATCCTGTATCTGTTCACCGCGGGCCTCGTCGGTTTCATCGCCGTCGCGTTCTCGGTCTACATGCGCATGGAACTGATGACGCCGGGCGTCGACTACATGTGCATGGAGGGCGCGCGTTTCCTGAGCGCCGCTCCCGAAGGCGAATGCACCCCGAACGGGCATATCTGGAACGTGATGATCACCGCCCATGGCGTGCTGATGATGTTCTTCGTGCTGATCCCGGCGCTGTTCGGCGGTTTCGGCAACTACTTCATGCCGCTGCATATCGGTGCGCCGGACATGGCGTTTCCGCGTCTGAACAACCTGTCCTACTGGCTGTTCGTGGCGGGTGCGTCGATGGCGGTGATCTCGGTGTTCTCGCCCGGCGGCAACGGCCAGCTTGGCACCGGCGTCGGCTGGGTGCTCTATCCGCCGCTGTCCACGACCGAGTCGGGGCTGGCGCTTGATCTGGCGATCTTTGCGGTCCACCTGTCGGGGGCCAGCTCGATCCTGGGCGCCATCAACATCATCACCACATTCCTGAACATGCGCGCGCCGGGCATGACGCTGCACAAGGTGCCGCTGTTCGCCTGGTCGATCTTCATCACCGCGTGGATGATCCTGCTGGCGCTGCCGGTGCTGGCCGGGGCGATCACCATGCTGCTGACGGACCGCAACTTCGGCACCACCTTCTTCGATCCGGCGGGCGGGGGTGACCCGGTGCTCTATCAGCACATCCTGTGGTTCTTTGGCCACCCCGAGGTGTATATCATCATCATCCCGGGCTTCGGCATCATCAGCCACGTGATCGCCACCTTCGCGCGCAAGCCGATTTTCGGCTACCTGCCGATGGTCTATGCCATGGTGGCGATTGCCGTGCTGGGCTTCATCGTCTGGGCGCACCACATGTACACCGCCGGCATGTCGCTGACCCAGCAGACCTATTTCATGGCGGCAACGATGGTGATCGCCGTGCCGACAGGGATCAAGATCTTCAGTTGGATCGCCACCATGTGGAAAGGCTCGGTCAGTTTCGAAACGCCCATGCTCTGGGCCTTCGGCTTCCTGTTCCTGTTCACCGTGGGCGGGGTGACCGGGATCGTTCTGGCGCAGGCGCCCATCGACCGGGTCTATCACGATACCTACTATGTCGTGGCGCACTTCCACTACGTGATGTCGCTGGGCGCCGTGTTCGCGCTGTTCGCGGGCATCTACTACTGGATCGGCAAGATGTCGGGGCGCCAGTATCCGGAATGGGCGGGCAAGCTGCATTTCTGGGCGATGTTCATCGGCTCGAACATCACCTTCTTCCCGCAGCACTTCCTGGGCCGTCAGGGGATGCCCCGGCGCTATATCGACTACCCCGAGGCTTTCGCGCTCTGGAACTATGTCAGTTCGATCGGGGCCTTCATCTCGTTTGCCTCGTTCCTGTTCTTCATCGGCGTGGTCTACTACACGCTGCGCTACGGCAAGAAGATCGAGGAAAAGAACTACTGGAACGAGCACGCCGACACGCTGGAGTGGACGCTGCCCNCGCCGCCGCCCGAACACACGTTCGAAACGCTGCCCAAGCGCGAGGACTGGGACCGCCAGACCGCGCACTGACAGCGCCTTCACGGAACACCGACAAGGCCCCGCCCCGGTGGCGGGGCCTTTCGTTTGCGCCGGGCGCGGGATGCGGCGCATTCGCGCTTGCCTCGTCGCCGGGCGCACATATGATTCGGGCAACGCACAGCATGCAGGAACCGCCCGCCGCCCATGCCGTATCAAATGGTCCAGGAAAGCCCGACACAGGCCCGCATCGATCTGACGCCCAACCGATCGCTGGGGCCACACGGGTTCGTCTGGTTCATCGGATTGACGGCCGGTTTCCTTTTGCTGCCGCTGATCGCGGTACTGGGGACGGTGGTGCTCTGGGGACTCTTGCCCTTCATGGGCGCGGCGCTCTGGGGGGTGTGGTATGCGCTGACGCGCCACAGCGCCGATCAGGCCCGCCTGCGCGAGGAACTGACGCTCAGCCGCGAACGGATGCACCTGACCCGCCACCAGCCGCGCGGCCACCCCCTGACCTGGGAAGCGCACCCCTACTGGGTGCGCCTGACCCTGCTGGACAAGGGCGGGCCGGTGGAGAATTACCTCACGCTTTCCGGCAGCGGGCGCGAGGTGGAACTGGGCGCCTTCCTCAGCCCCGAGGAGCGTGCCCACCTGCACGACGATCTGAGCCGCGCGCTGGCCCGGCTGCGCTGACCCACCGCGCTGGCCCCGCCTGCACTGGCCGGAAGCCCCCGGACGCTTGCAAATGCGCTTTTCGCGCCCGGCGTTCTGTCCTACACAAAGCCATGCGCTGGACGGTCCCCAATATCCTGACGATTCTGCGCCTGCTGGCCGCGCCGGGCGTGGCGGTGATGTTTCTCTATTTCCACCGCCCCTGGGCCGACTGGTTCGCGCTGATCCTTTTTGCCATCGCCGCCATCACCGACTTCTTCGACGGCTATCTGGCGCGCTCCTGGAAGCAGGAAAGCCGCATCGGCGCCATGCTGGACCCGATCGCCGACAAGGCCATGGTGGTGATCGCGCTCCTGGTGATCACCGGCTATTCCGGCATGGACCCCTGGCTGATCCTGCCCGCCACCATCATCCTGTTCCGCGAGGTCTTCGTCTCGGGGCTGCGCGAGTATCTGGGCGACCGCTCGGGCTTGCTGAAGGTCACCTCCCTTGCCAAGTGGAAGACCACGGCCCAGATGATCGCCATTGCGGTGCTGTTCCTGGCCATGGGGCTGGAGTACATCCGCGCGAACGCCGAAGCACGCGAACACGCCGCGCTGCTGGAAACGCTGGCGGATCTGGGTTCCGAGGACCTGAACGTGGTGATGGTGGCCGAATACGGCGGGAACTTCTTCTGGATCACCGGGCTGGCGCTGATCTGGATCGCCGCGATCATGACGCTGGTCACCGGCTGGGACTATTTCCGCAAGGCGCTGCCGCTTCTGAAGGACGAGGCAACATGAAACTCGATGTGCTGTATTTCGCCTGGGTGCGCGAACGCATCGGCGAGGGGCGCGAGGTCGTGGAAACCGAAGCAGCCACCGTGGCCGATCTGGTCCGCGAACTCAGCGCCCGCGAGGAACGCTATGCGCTGGCGTTTTCGGACCTGACGGCGCTGCGCGTGGCGGTGGATCAGGAGCTGACCGGCTTCGACGCGCCGATTGGCAACGCGCGCGAGGTGGCGTTCTTCCCGCCCATGACCGGGGGCTGAGCCGATGCGGGTGGAGGTGCAGGAAGCCCCCTTCGACTTCGGCGCCGAATGCGCCGGCTTCGCCGCAGGACGGACGGACACCGGCGCGGTGGTCACCTTCTGCGGCGTGGTGCGCGACGATGGCGGGCTTCAGGCGATGGAGATCGAGCATTACCCCGGCATGACCCGCGCGGCCATTGCCGCGATGGCCGAGACCGCGCGCGAACGCTGGGCGCTGACCGATGTGCTGGTGATCCACCGCTACGGCCGCCTGCGGGCGGGCGAGCGGATCATGATGGTGGCCACCGCCGCCCCGCACCGCGCCGATGCTTTTGCCGCCGCCGAATACCTGATGGATTACCTGAAATCCCGCGCCCCGTTCTGGAAGAAGGAACATGGCCAGGACGGCGCCCGCTGGGTCGACGCCCGGACCGAGGACGAGGAGGCGCTGGACCGCTGGTAAGCCTCTGCCCCGGACCCGTTCCCCCACACCGTCGCGGAAGGGAAGCGCCCGCGCGGGCGCTTGGCCGACCACTAGCAAACCGCGTAGCTCAGGCCACCGCGTCCACCACCAGCCCGCCCTCGCCCAGCGCATAGCGCAGGGTGTAGCCGGTTTCCGGGTCGGGCGCCCACCAGTAGCTGATCCCGTCGAACCAGCGGCTCAGGTCCTCGCCCGCACACGTCGGCAGATAGGCGCACCAGACCCGCGGATCGTAGAACCGGAACAGCACCACCCGGCCATCGGGCAGCATCGCCTGCATCGCCGGGCGCAGCTTGCGGCGCAGGGTTTTCAAATCGCAGTCCGCCCAGCAGACCAGCCCCCAGTTCGCGTGCCAGCCTTCGTTGCGCAGCGCCGCGTGCAGGGTCGAGCCGTCCTGGATCAACACCAGATGCGGCGCATGGGGCCAGAGGTCGGGGTCCGGCGGGCCACCGAAAAGGCACATGGCCTCCGCCTCTTTCTCCAGAAGCGGATACAGCCGGTCGTCCTGCGCGCAATCGATCAGCGCGTATAGCGGCATGGGTGCGTCATTTCCTGCCACTGCCCTTCTTGCCGCCCGTGCCGCGGCTCTTCTTTGCCGCGCCTCCGGACTCGCGCTTGCACGGCTCCACAAAGGGCGCGCCGGTCTTGGCCGCAGCTTTCAGAGCGCTGCCCTGCGCTTTGGGCGCCATCGCCGGGCTGGACGACAGCTTCTCCGGCGCGGTCAGCTTGTCGCCCGGCTTGTCGTTGCCGGGATCGAAGGACCCGCCCTGTCCGGATGCGGGCGCCGTGCCACCGCCACCGCCGCCGCCGCCGCCGCCGCCACCGCCGCCGCCAGAATTGCCGATGATGACATTCGGGCTGCCCATGACGATCTTGCCCCCGTGCGCGGTGCTGTCGCCCAGCCGCGCGGCCGGCAGGAAACAGATCGATACCGTGGGCGAACCCTGCGCAATCATGTCTGGCGGCCCCACGCAGGTGCACATGTCGGTCACCCGCGCCGCGGGCTGGAAATTGATCAGCACGGTCGGCGCGCAGGCCGGCAGCACCGGCCCGCCCACATGCGGCACCGGCGGTGTGCCGGGCGTGACCATCGGACAGGTGTGCATGTCACCAAGACGTGCTGCCGGAGGCATGGCCGCCCTCCCCTATTGCTCTTGCGTGTGCCCTTGTTTGTGCTCTTGCCGGTGACCGGGCCGACAGTCTTCGGCAGACTTCAGCCTAGCCGCAGAAGGCTCGTGCAGCAATTCCTTTGTGCGGCGCGCCCGGGGCATCGGCAATTCCGGTTGGATGTTGCGCAGCGTCTTGTTGCCTGAAATGACCGGAGCGCGTAGACTTTCGGTATATTCGCTCCGGGATCTTTTCATGATCAGGATTTCCGCGACCCAGCTGGATACCCTGCGCGCAGCGCTGGAGCGCGGCTTCCGGCGCCGGGCCTGGGATCACGTGAAGAAGGAAAGCGCGTCGCTGGGCAACCCGGACGATGCACGGTTGCGCGCGTCCTTCGACCTGTCGGAAGCGTATGTGCGCCAATGGGGTCTGGCCAGCGAACAGGTGCGGATCGGGCTGCTGAAGCTGGCGATCATGGAGGGCGAGGCGCCCTTCCGCGACCCGCAGTTTGCCGCCATCATGTCCGACGGCACGCGCCCTGAACGTCAGCGATTGCGCATGGCGGCGGCCTATCTTCAGCAGATCGCGCAGACCACCGCACCTGCGCCCATGCGGAGCACCACGCGATGAACGATACGCCCGGAAAGCCGCCCCCCAAACCGCTCCCCAAACCGCCCTCCAAACCGGCTGCGGCCCAAAAAACCGTGATTGGCACGAACCCTGACATGGGCGGGGCCGGTGCGGGAGCGGCCGGAGCAGGCGGGGCCGGTGGCGCAAGTGGTGCTGGCGGCGCGGGCGGGGCCGGAGACGCAGGCGGCGCCAAGGCTGGCGCCGGGCAGGGCAAGTCCGGAGGCGAGGGCGCCGGAGCCTCCGGCGCGGCCGGTCCGGGCGCGGGCGAGGGCAGGGCGCCAGCGAACAAGGGGCCAATCATAGGCTCCCACCGCCAGAAGACCGTCATTGTCTCGGATCCCGCCAAGCCCCCACCGCAGCCGGACCCGGAACCCGACCCGTCTCCGGTCGATTATGATGCCGATGACGAATACGACGACACTGACGATGACGCAGGCGACCCCGATGACGACTCGTATGACGGCGACGACGAGGACGATGGCGAGGAAGACGCCGATCTGCCCGAAAGCACCCAGAGCATCATCGATTTCCTGGACGAGCAGCAAAAGAAGCGCGACGAAAAGTGGCAGAAGCTGCTCGACGCATTGCACGAACAGGGCTTTCTGGCCGAAGCCGACGAGGACGCCTGCGCGACCTGCGGCAGCACGCCGCCGCCAACGCCGCCCTGCTGCGTCACCATGCTCGAGGTCGAGTGCGGGCATTCCGGTCGCGGCTTCACCCTGATCCCCCCGGACACCAAAACCAATGAAGACAAAGACCAGGTGATCCAGTGCGTCGCCGACAAGGCAAGCGCGTCGCCGGGCAAGGGCGCGGTCGACAAGATCAAGGTCAAGCTCAAGGGCGGGCCGTGCAACCGCGGCAAGGACGGCTATCCCTATGTCAAGCTGGCCGGCGAGAACCTGGACACCTCGGGCGAAAAGGAACTGGCCGCCCCCAGCGCGCATGCGCTCGCCCCGCTGAAGCTGCGCGAGTTCATGCGCCTGTTCCTTGTGACCGACGCAAGCTGGACCAAGAAGAGCTACAAGGGCTCGGTCGTGGCCTGCGAAGGGGTCGAGGATTTCGGCTTCCGGGTGGACGTGTTCCCGAAGCGCAAGTGGGAAGGCAAGGTCAACCTGAAGCTCGATATTCCGAAGGACGACAAGAAATCCTCGGATCTGCCGTTCGATTACGGCGGCGAGATTTCGTATCAGGACGGGCACAACAAGTCCAAGGTCGAGCTGCCCAAGTTCTTCGGCGAGAAGAAGAAGGACGACGACGACGCCAGCGACCCGTCCAGCGGGTTCACCGGCATCGTCGGCATGGTGATGGTATTCTACAACGCCTTCGACATGCTGGCGTCCGAGGCCAAGGGCCCGTCGATCGTCAGCACCAAGGTCAAATGGCCCAATGTCGAACTTGGCGGCGGCGCCGAACTGGTGGAGGCCAAGGGCAAGTGGAACACCCATTGGGAAGGCAAGGTCTTCTTCAGGGCCGCGCCGCTCATCGGGATGGAGTTCAAGGTCGATATCCTGGGCGGCATCATCTACCTGATCCTCTCGGGCGCNGCCAGTCCCGCAGCGGGCGAGGTGTTCCTGCGCATCCGCAAGGTGCTGGAAGGCGACCACAAGCTGGGCAAGCACCAGCCCGCCAAGGTCAAGATGCGGATCGATCTGATCGCCACCGGCGACATCAAGGGGCATGTCGAATGGAAGTGGAAATTCGCCACCGGCGAGACTGACGATGAGAAGAAGAGCAAGGGCGTTTCCACCAGCGGCGAAATCGGCGGCGAGATCAAGCTGCAGGTGAAGGGCGAGCTTTCGGGCGAGTTGAAACTGCTCATCGTTTCGGTCAGCGGCGGCTACCAGTTGACGGCCGAATCCGCGGTCGGCGCCAAGTTGCAGGGCAGCAGCAAGAAGGGCGGGGTCGACTGGAAGGGCCAGGTCTATTTCAAGGGCCTGACAATCAAGGGGGTCTTTTCCTACGGCGTGGCGGGCAGCTTCCTCTCGGGCAAGAAGGAGGGCAAGTCGCTGCGCAAGCACAAGGGCAAGGGCAAGCGCGATATCGAGCATTTCAATATAAAGCTGATTGATGAATACCAGTGGCCGAAGAAGAAGGACAGCAACCTGGCCGAGCAGGGGGCCGTGTGATGGCCGCCCCGTCCTTCTTCCTCGAACTCGAGATCCTCGAACGTCCGTGCGAGATCCTGTTCAACGGCGTGCCGGTGCTGCGCAGCCATGACGGGTTCCGCATCGACACCCGCATTCCGATCACGCAATTCGTGGTGCAGGGCGCGAACAAGCTGGAATTCCTGTTCATCCTGGAAGATCAGGACACCGTGCCGCCCTTCCCCGGCGTGACGGCGACCCTGCTTGCGCGCGCGGCGCCGGGCGAAACTCCGCAGCCCGTGGCGCAGTTGGCGCGGCACGGCCCCATCCCCGAGGATACCACCGACCCCGAAGGCGCAGGCCCCACGCCGCTGGGCGAGGCCGGACCGGTCGAGATCCGTCTGGACCGCGAAGATGACATAATCTCGATCAGCCGGACCATCACCATCAACACGCCGATGCCCCGCTGGGCCTTTGCCGATTCGGCGCCGATCCCGGAAAACGACGCGGTGCGCGAAAGCCTTGTGGAGTGGCACCGTTTCTTCCACGGCCTGCTGACCGAGGGGCAGACAGATGCCATCGTCGCCCTGCACGCCGAAAAGGCACGCGAACTGGCGCAGGCCTATGACACCACCGTGGACGCGATCCTGGGCGAAATCGCGCTGCCGTCCATGCATGAAAACCCCGAATGGCGGCTGCTCACGCCCGACTGGGACAACACCGATATCGAGCTGGCCGCCGACGGGCGGCTGGTGCGGCTGTTCGACCCGGACGAGGGGCATTTGATCGTCTATCGCGACGATATCGCGCTTTTCTGGTCCTTCGAACTCTGGCTGCGGGTCGAAGACGGCCAATGGGTGATCGCCCGCTGAGGGCTTGCACCGCCCGCGCCCTTGCGGTTGAACTCCCGGTGGCGGCAGGGGAGGTAGCGCATGACGGACCCGGTGAGCTATGCGCGCGACGGCGCGGTGGCCATGATCTGCATCGACAACCCGCCCGTGAACGCCGCGTCAGTGGCGGTGCGAGCCGGGCTGGTGACGGCGTTCGAACGGTTCGCGCAAGATGAAGGCGCGCGGATCGCCGTGCTCTATGGCGCCGGGCGCGGCTTTGTCGCCGGGGCCGACATCACCGAATTCGGCAAGCCCCCGCGCCCGCCGCTCCTGCCCGATGTGGTGAGCGCGATCGAAGCGCAACACAAACCCGTGCTCTGCGTGCTGCACGGCGCCACGCTGGGCGGCGGGCTGGAACTGGCGCTGGGCGCGCATTACCGGCTGGCGCTGACCGGCGCGCGCATGGGCCTGCCGGAAGTGACCCTGGGCATCATGCCCGGCGCGGGTGGCACCCAGCGCCTGCCGCGCCTGATCGGGGCCGAGGCCGCGCTGGAGATCATCACCTCCGCCCGCCCGGTGGATGCCCCCCGCGCGTTGGACCTGGGCCTTGTGGACGCGCTGGTCGAAGGCGACGACCCACACACGGCGGGGCTGGCCCATGCGCAGCGGCTGCTGGCCGAAGGCGCGCCCGTCCACCGGACCCGCGACCGCCCCGCCCCGCCTGTGGACGCCGAGGCCGTGGCCACCCTGCGCGCCCGCTGCGAAAACCGCCACCGGGGGGAAATCGCCCATGGCGTGGCCATCGATGCGGTCGTGCAGGGCGCGGCGCTGCCTTTCGACGACGCGCTGGCGCTGGAGCGGCGGTATTTCCTGAAGCTGATGGACAGCCCGCAGCGCGCCGCGCTGGTCCATGCCTTCCTCGCCGAACGCGCGGCCCCCCGCCTGCCCGAACTCCGCGATCAGACCCCCCGTGCGCATGACCGCATCGGCATCGTCGGCGGCGGCACCATGGGCAGCGGCATCGCGGGGGCGGCGCTGCGGGCGGGGCTGGACGTGACGCTGGTGGAACGGGACACGGAGGCCGCCACGCGCGCCCGCGACACCGTGTCGGGGCTNCTGGCGGGCGCGGTGAAACGCGGCAAGCTGGGCGCCGAGGCGCGCGACCGCCGACTGGCCCACGCCTTCCGCACCGCGACGGATTACACCGCGCTGGCCGAGGCCGATCTGGTCATCGAAGCCGTGTTCGAATCCATGGAGGCCAAGCGCGCGGTCTTCACTGGACTGGACCGCCACTGCCGCCCCGGCGCGGTGCTGGCGACCAATACCTCGTATCTGGACATCGACGCCATCGCCGCCGCCACAACCCGCCCGGCGGATGTGCTGGGGCTGCATTTCTTCGCCCCTGCCCATGTCATGCGGCTGCTGGAGGTGGTGGTGCCCGCGCAGACCGCGCCCGAGGTCGTGGCCACCGGCTTTGCGCTGGCGCGGCGGTTGGACAAGGTGGCGGTGCGCGCGGGCGTCTGCGACGGGTTCATCGGCAACCGCATCCTGCTGGCCTGCCGCACCGCCGCCGATCACATGGTGCTGGATGGCGCCAGCCCATGGGAGGTCGATGCGGCGCTGGAGAATTTCGGCCTGGCAATGGGTCCCTTTGCAGTGCAGGACCTCGCCGGGCTGGACATCGGCGCGGCCACGCGGGCGCGGCTGGCCCCCACGCGCGACAAGCGCGAACGCGTCCCGCGCTGGGGCGATGCGATGGTCGATCGCGGCTGGCTCGGCCGCAAGCGCGGGCGCGGCTACTACCTGCATGACGGGGACAGCCCCGCCCCCAACCCGGACGTCCCCCCCCTGATCGACGCCGAGCGCGCAGAACGCGGCATCACCCCACGCGCCTTCGAGGCCGAGGAGATCGTCGCGCGTTACATGGCCGCCATGGTCAACGAAGGCGCGCGGATCGTCGGCGAAGGCATCGCCCGCCGACCGCTCGACGTGGATGTGACACTGCTGCTGGGCTACGGCTTCCCGCGCTGGCGCGGCGGACCGATGCACTGGGCCGATGCACAGGGGCTGGACGCTCTGCTGACACGGATCGAAGGCTTCGCCGCTGAAGATCCGTTCTTCTGGACCCCTGCGCCGCTCCTGACCGATCTGGTCCGGCGCGGGACCCTCTTCGCCAGCCTCAACAAGGACTGATCAGGCGGGGTCGACACACCCGCCCCCTTCAATCGCTGCCGAGAAGCCGCCCCAGCCCGCGCCCGATCTCGTCCTGCAGCCGCCGCCGCGCCGCATCCTCGAGCGATTCGCCCTCCTCGCGCTCGACGCCCAGCCGGTCCTGCAGCTCCCGCTCGGCGCGTTCGCGCAGTTCTTCCTCGCGTCGCCGCGCCTCTTCGCGGGCCAGTTCCTCCAGCCGCGCCGCCTCTTCGCGCAGCCGCTCCTCGGCCAGCGCTTCCAGGTCCAGCCGGAAGCGCGGCGCGTCCCATGGCCCGGTGATCAGCAGCGGCACGCGCAGCGCATCCCCCGTCTCGGGGTCGCGCATCGCTTCCGGGACCACGCGGTAGTTCAGCACCCGCTCGCCGATCCCCACCGTCCCGCGCCCGGACACGCTCAGCCGCGAGGCCTCCAGCCGCAGGTCATCATTGCGCAGCACGCCCCCGTCCATGGTGAAGCTGCCGGTCACGCGGTCATAGACCGTGCGCGCCCCTTCGCCCATGTAGCTCATGTCCAGCGTGCGCAGCATCCCCGCCAGGTCGAGGCCCAGGATCTCCCCCTGCCCCAGATCGATCCGCCCCTCGCCCGACAGGCTGCTCATGATCGCGTGCATGGAATTGCCCACGCCCAGGAACCGCACCTGCGCGCTGCCCTGCCCTTGCAACCGTTCAACCCCAGCCAGATCGCGCAGGAGCGGCAACAGCGCCACGTCCGAGGCGCGCAGATCGCCGCCCACCGAGCCCCCGCCGCGCCCGTTCAGCACGAACTCGCCCGAAAGCCCGCCATCGAAGAGCCGTACCTCGCGCAGATCGAACACCGCGCGAGCGTTGTTGATCCTGAGCCCCAACCGGGTCGGTCCCAGCCGCACCGCCCCGGTCTCGATCGACGGCGCCGAAAGCGTCACATCCGCATCCAACGCCCCCAGCGCGGCCAGGTTCAGGGGCGCGCGGGACCAGCCCGGCGCGCCATTCTGCCCAGCACCATTCCCGCCCCCGGTCAAGGGCCGCAGGTCCAGCGCCTCCGCACTCAGTTGCGCAGTCAGTTGCGGGCGGGCCCCGTCCAACCGCAGGTCGGCGGCCCCGCTCAGCGCATTCGCCCCGGCGCGCAGCCGCGCCTCTCGCGCATGGATCGTGCCCGAGGCCGCGCGCGTCACCGCCCCCGAGAAACGCAGCGGCGCCACACCCTGCGGCAGGTCCGCCCCGCTCTGGCCCAGAAACGCCAGCACCGGACCCAGCGCTGGCAGGTCCAGATCGACCTGCCCCTCAAGCGCCAGCGGGGTTCCGCCCGCGCGGCCGTCGAACCCGAAAGAGGCCCCCGCCGCCTCGCCGCTCAACGCCACGGCGCTCACCCGCCCGTCCAGAAGCGCGCCGGGCTGACCCGCCTGTGCCTGCACCGTAAAGGGCTGGCCGTTCATGCGCCCGCTCAGCCGCAGGCTGGCCTCGCGGTCGAGAGCGGGCAGCCGCAGGGTGCCGGCCACCGCCTCGGCCACCATGTCGATCCCGGCACCGGCGTCCCGGAACCGCAAGCGTCCGTCGCTGATTTCGGCCAGATCAAGCGCCAGGGTCCGCGCGGGCGCCGGGGCGTCGGAGGTCGGCTCGTCCGGCGCCGGGTCCGAGACAGCACCCCAGGAGATCGCCCAATTCTCCTGCCCCGCGGCATTGCGCTCCAGCAGCACGTCGGGCGCGCGCAACTCCAGCCGCCGGATCACGATATCCCCTGCCCAGAGCGCGGCCACATCGAGGCCGACGTCCACTACCTCGGCCCGCACCATGGTCGGCGCGTCCGACCAGTCGGCATTGGCCAGACGCACCTCTTCCATGCGCACGCCGATCAACGGATAGATCGAGGGGCGTACTACCCCCTCGATCACCAGTTCGCGCCCGGTCTCGGCGGCAAAACGCTGCGCCACCAGCCCGGCAATGCGCTCGGTGGGGATCAGGAACAGCGCCAGCCCCGCCAGCAGCGCCAGCGACACCACAACACCCAAGAGACGCACAAGCCAGCGCATGGTTCTCCTCCGCGGCGATTTCCGATGCAAAGCTTAGCACGCGGCCAGTGCACGCCGGAAGCCGCTGATTCCGCTGTCCGATCACGTCCGCGCGCGCCCCGTGAGCCAGCGCCGGGCCAATTTGGGGTGCCAAGCCGCAGAGCCCGGCAATTCCGCCCCTGCGCAGGCAGGGGCGGCGCCCCCG
>SL_7KL_010_BRINEDRAFT_10000423_pt1 | contig 19987 bp, 15 predicted proteins | sample SodLak_010_BRINE_FD_10663 | JGI IMG/M metagenome (IMG submission 10663)
GCCCCGCCGTAGCGGGGCCCCTGCCGGTGCGGGTGGTGCGGTGCGCTGGCTCAGCCGATGAAGCCGTTCTCGGTCAGCCAGTCGACAGCGACGTCCGCGGGACGCTCACCGTCGGCGGACACCCGGGCGTTCAGCGACGCCATGGTGTCGTCGTCCAGAGCGGCGGCCACGGGGGCGTACAGCTCCTCCAGCGTCTGNCCGAACTCGGTCCAGGCGTCCTCGACGAACACCGGCGAGACGTTGTAGAGCGGGAAGAAGGCCTGGTCGTCGTCGAGGACCTTCAGGTCCAGCGCGGCGATGCGGCCGTCGGTGGTGAACACCTCACCGAAGTTGCAGGGGTCACGGTCGGCGGTGGCGCCGTAGATCACGCCGGTGTCGAGCACGGTGACGTTGCCACCGGGGATCTCGATGCCGTAGTGCGCCTCCATGCCCGGCAGCCCGTCGTCGCGGACGTTGAACTCCGACTCCACGCACAGGGTCACGGCGTCGGGGTCGGTCTCGAGCAGCTCGCCCATCTCGGTGATGGTGTCGATGCCGCCGAGCTCCGCGTCAGCCTCCTGGGAGAGCGCGATGCCGTAGGTGTTGTTGAAGGGGGTCGGCTCGAGCCAGAACAGGCCACGCTCCGCCGCCTCACGGTCACGGACGGCCTCGTACTGCTCAACGCGGTCCGGGATCGGGTCGGTCTCACCGAAGAAGGAGATCCACGCGGTACCGGTGTACTCCCAGTAGTGATCGATCTCGCCGGACTCCAGGGCAGCGCGGGTCGCGTCGGTACCACCGAGGTTGACCTGGTTGTTCACCTCGGCGCCGGCGTCCTCGAGCAGGGCGACGGAGATCTCGCCGAGGACCAGCTGCTCGTCGAAGTCCTTGGAGCCGACGGTCAGGCTGGCGCCCTCGAGGGAGCCGTCGCCCGGCTCGGCGACGTCCGCCGGGTCGGCGGCCTCGCCGTCGGTGTCCGGTGCTTCGTCTTCGAGGCCGTTGCCGCAGGCGCTGATGATCAGCGCAGCAGCGGCCAGGCCTCCGGCCACTCGTAGCTTGCGGATACGCACGTTGTGCCTTTCGGTCGGGGATGCCGGCTGCCCGCTCAGGGACGTGCCGGGAGGACCGTCCCCGTTCGGGGACCGGCCCTGTCCGGTACCCGCGTTGGCGGGCGCCGGGGTCGTGGTCCGTCGGTCCAGACGCGGTCGACTCGCCGTTCGGCGAGGACGGTCGGGGGTGCCCCGGTGGCGGTAGCGGCGCTGCTACCGCGGTCGTAGGACCGTGGAGGCTGCAAGCATACGGGCTTCGAGCCCATCTGCACAGTGTCGTTGGTGGAGGTGCGGGCCGACACGCTCGCGCCACCGAGCCGGGGCGGGGCGTGCAGGCGGTCGTCGGGCGGGGGTTGCCAGGGACGGTGCGGAGGGGGCACGGGCTCGGCTCAGCGGCCCGGGTCACAGGCCCTTGGGCGTGAGCTTCTCCTCGATCAGGCCCGCGATGTAGTCCACCAGCAGGGCCAGCACGGCCACCAGGATCGCGCCCGTGAGCAGGACCGGGGTGCGCCTGAGCTGGAAGCCGGAGAAGATCGTCTGTCCGAGACCGCCGCCGCCGAACAGGAAGGCCAGCGCCGCCGTACCCACGTTCAGAACGAGCGCTGTGCGCACACCTGCGAGGACGACGGGGACGGCCAGCGGGAGCTCGATGGAGCGCAGCACCTTGCGGTTGGACATCCCCATGCCACTTCCGGCCTCCAGTACGAACCGGTCGACCTGGTCCAGCCCGACCATGGTGTTGCGCAGGATCGGCAGGAACGAGTACCCGACCAGGGACACCACCACGGGGAAGGTGCCGGTGCTCGGCAGGGCCGGCTGGGTCCGGAAGATGTAGAACAGTAGGGCCAGCAGCCCGAGGGAGGGGATCGCCTGCCCGGCGTTGCCCAGACCGATGATGGCCGGGGCGTAGCGGCGCAGCTTCGGGCGGGTCGCCAGGATGCCCATCGGGACGGCGAGCAGCAGCACGAAGAAGGTGGAGTACAGCGTCAGGACGATGTGCTGCCGGGTCTGGCCGAGCAGGTTGTCCGCCGTGAGCGTGCGGGCCTCGATGGAGTCCAGCTCCTGGCCCGTGACCCACAGGTACAACCCGAGGAGCACCACGAGCAGGAAGATCGGCATGCCGAGGTAGCGGATGGTGCGGGCCCGCCGGTCACGACGTGCCGCCGCAGCATCCTCGTCGCGCGCCTGCTGGCGCCGGCCGGCGTCGCCGGCGTCGGGCGCATCGGGCGGGGTGAGGGTTGCTGACATCAGGCACCCTCCTCGGTCTCCGGATCCACGAGCTTGGCGGCGCGGTAGAACTCCGCCTGAGCGTCCTTCATCGTCTGGATCGCGGTGATGATGTCGTCGACGTCGAGGAGGCCCTCGTACGCGCCGCGCCGGTCTACGACGATCGCGACGCCAGCCGCCCCGAGCAGCATCTCCTCCAGGGCGTCCGAGAGGGTGGCCTGGGGCTCGACGATGGCCCGTGCCCGGACCCCGACCTCGGTGATCGGCCGCGAGCTGCGCAGGTCCGTGCCGCGCAGCCACCGCATCGGCCGGCGCTGCTCGTCGAGCAGCAGCATGGCCGTCCACTCGCTCTCCTCGAAGCGACGGCGTAGCTCGTTGCGATCCTCGTCGACGACGCCGATCAGGGCCTGCGTGGGCTCGACCTCGCGGACCCGGGTGAGCTTGAGCCGCTTGAGGGTTGCGCCGGTACCGACGAAGTCCTCCACGAACTCGTTGGCCGGGTTGGTGAGGATCTCCTCCGGCGTGGCGAACTGCGCGACCCGGGAGCCCTCCCGCAGGATGGCGATCCGGTCACCCATCTTCACGGCCTCATCGATGTCGTGGGTGACGAAGCAGATCGTCTTCTGCAGCTCCTCCTGCAGGCGGAGGAACTCGTTCTGCAGGCGGGTGCGGGTGATCGGGTCGATCGCACCGAAGGGCTCGTCCATCAGCAGCACCGGCGGGTCCGCGGCCAGGGCCCTGGCGACCCCCACACGCTGGCGCTGGCCACCCGAGAGCTCCTTGGGGAAGCGCTCGCGGTACTGGTCGGGCGGCAGGCCGACGATGTCGAGGAGCTCGTCCACGCGTGCGTCGGTGCGCTCCTTGTCCCAACCGAGCAGGTTCGGGACCGTCGCGACGTTGTCGCCGACGCGGATGTGCGGGAACAGGCCGATCTGCTGGATCACGTAGCCGATGCGCCTGCGCAGCTGGTTGGGGTCGATGGTGGTGACGTCCTGGCCATCCATGATGATCTGGCCGGAGGTCGGCTCGATGATGCGGTTGATCATCTTCAGGCTGGTCGTCTTGCCACAACCTGACGGGCCGACGAACACCACGATCTCCCCCTTGGGGATCTCGAGGTTGAGTCGGTCGACAGCCGGCGTCTCCTGACCCGGGTACCGCTTGGTCAGGTCCTTCAGCTCGATCATCGTCTCGCCGGGCGGGGTGTCCGCACCCAGTGAGGCGAGCTCGGTCTCGGGGCTGGTCACGTCACTCACGGATACCTCGCGGGATGGTCAGACGGCCGATTGCCAGGTAGAGCAGGTCGAAGAGGATCGCCAGCACCACGATGGCGATCGTGCCGCCGAGCAGCGACTCCAGGGAGCCGGCGGCGGGGATGCGGCGGATGCCGGTGAAGATCTCCTGGCCGAGGCCGGGCCCGCCGACCAGGGCGGCGATGGCCGCGATCCCGATGGTCAGCAGGGTCGCGACGCGTACACCGGCCAGCATCACCGGCCAGGCGTTGGGCAGCTCGATCTTCCACAGCCTCATCGTGGCGCTCATCCCCATGCCCTTGGCGGACTCGACCACGGCACGGTCGACGGAGAACAGTCCGGAGACCGTGTTGCGCACGATCGGCAGGAGGGCGTAGAGGGTCAGCGCGATGATCGCCGGTGTGGCGCCGATCCCGACGATCGGGATCAGGATCGCGAACAGCGCCAGGGACGGGATGGTCAGGAACGTCGACACCACGCTGAGGATGGGGGAGCGCAGCTGCGGTGAGCGGTGAGCCAGGATGCCGAGCCCGAGACCGAGGATCACCGCGATCAGGACGGGGACGGCCGTGAGGTAGATGTGCTCCACCGTCTGGCTCAGCAGTTCGCGCTGGGTCGACGGGTCGGCGAGGTACTCCGTGAAGAACGCCACCTGAACGGGACCTCCGGGTCGATCGGCATCACCCGGGTTGCGGGCGCGAGCATGCGCCGCAGGTGGGGGAGCCGACTGCCCTGTCGGGGCTGCGCCGAGGTTGTTACGAGGCTCGGCGCCTCAGGTCTCCCGAGCTGTGGCGGGCTCGGTCATGGGGGTACGGGGCGGTAACCCTAACGGACCGGTGACCACCTCGCGAGCCGGGGTCGGGGCCACCGGGCGTGGTCGTAGCGTCGGTCGGAGGACGACTCGGCGTGCGGGCGGGAGTGCCCCGATGCTCGTGGTGACCGCATCCGCTCGCCAGCACGGACCCGTCGCGCGGTCGCTCCCGGAGGTCACGACGCGGGACCGTGTCCGGCCGGTGCGCGGGCCTGCTGACGGTGACGCGCCCGACGTCCGGGGTGGCGCCGCTACGCTTCCCGGCCGGCAGGACCGACCCGTAGGGTCGCATCCGTCACCAGCCCCCGTGCTGGAACTGGCATACAGGGACGACTCAAAATCGTCTGCCCTTGCGGGCTTGTGGGTTCGAATCCCACCGGGGGTACGTGCACGTGGACGGGGAGCCTGGAAGCGTTTGGTGCGGCCACCAGCCGCCGCTAGCTTGCGGACGGCCGGGCCGGCGGATGACGCTGTCCCGGCATGCCCCGACGCGCGCGTTGAGCGCGCGTCTCGCCCCAGCGGTCGTCCGAGGACCGTGCTGTTCGGAGGTGACCACACGTGAGCGATGCCGACGCCGGGCAGGACCCCGTGCAGCCGCAGCCCGCTTCCGAGCAGGACGACACACCGACCCGGGTGCTGATCGCCGAGGACGAGGCGCTGATCCGCCTCGATCTGAAGGAGATGCTGCAGGAGGAGGGCTTCGAGGTCGTCGCTGAGGTCGCCGATGGCGCCTCAGCCGTGCGTCTGACCCGGGAACTGCGCCCCGATCTGGTCATCCTCGACGTCAAGATGCCGGTGATGGACGGCATCCAGGCCGCCGAGGAGATCGCCAACGAGCGCCTGGCTGCCATCCTGATGCTCACCGCGTTCAGCCAGCGCGACCTCGTCGAGCAGGCACGGCGCGCGGGCGCGATGGCCTACCTGGTCAAGCCGTTCCAGAAGCACGACCTCCTCCCGGCGGTGGAGATCGCGGCCGGCCGCTTCCGTGACCTGTCCGGGCTGGAACGTGAGGTCGATGACCTGCAGGGCCGTCTCGAGGCCCGCAAGCTGGTCGAGCGCGCCAAGGGGCTGCTGCAGGAGCGTGAGGGCATGAGCGAGGGTGACGCCTTCCGGTTCGTGCAGCGCCAGGCCATGGAGCGACGGCTGACGATGCGTCAGGTCGCCGAGCAGATCATCGAGCGTCTCGAGGCCTCGTAGGCCTTCCGCACGGCGCCACGCTCTGGGCCTGTCGCGCCTGCCGGGTGCACGGACCTGGGCGTGAGCCCAGGAACGGGGTGTTGCGGGCTGCGCGCCGAGCCTGTCGCGCCTGCCGGGTGCGCGGACCTGGGCGTGAGCCCAGGAACGGGAAGGGCGACCCGGCCAGGACCGCCGGACGTGACGCTCGGGGCGGCGCCCCACCTGCACAGGATCGCAGGCGCCCGCAGGCGCGGGCACGGCCAGGCATCGCGACTGCCTGGTGAGAGGGAGAAGAGCGGACCCCGGGTGGAACGACCGGCGGGAGAGGGAGAGGTGGAAGCTCCACCCGGGATCCGTTGACGGAGCTTGGAGGCTCCGTCGGTGTCACTGGCGGATGACGAGACGAAAGCTACGGACGCCGTGTTGCGGGCAGGTTTCACCGAGGTTGGGGCCCTGTGACCGGTCGCTGCCCATACGCAGCGGCGTACCAGAGGACAGTGTCCGTCCGGACGTGGTCGCCGCCCGAACCGCCTCCTTCGACACCCGGATGGGCGGGGTCGTGGGCGTGGCGGCCGTCATGGCAGCGGCGGTCGGAGCGAACCAGGCGGCCCTGAGCGCAGCGATGGTCGAAGCGAGCCCGGCGGCCCTCAGTACAGCGCACGCGCCAGGCGCGGCCGCGCGGCGGTCACCAGCGGGTGGGTATCGCCGAGCACACCGAACAGGCGCACCAGTTGCTCGCGCGCCGGCTCACGGGACTCACCGCCAAGGGCGACGGCATCGAGGAGGTGCTCCACAGCCTCGTCGTAGGAACCCTCAGCAGCCAGCGCCCGGCCCAGCGCCAGCAGGCTGGCCCCGTCACCGCTGCCGCCCTGCACCTGCGCGCGCAGCGCCTCGACGTCCCCACCCTCGCGGGCCAGCTCGATGCGCGTGGCCAGCGCCTCCGCCGCGTCATCCGGCCGGTGCGGCGCGAGCAGGCTCAGCGCCCGGTCGGGGTCGGAGGTGACCAGGTGCTCGGCGAGGCCGATCGCTGCCTCCCGGTGCCCCGGGTCGAGCTCCAGTGCCCGTTCCAGCTCCGCGATCGCGGCTGCACCGGTGCTGGCACGCGCCCGGGCGACCGCCTGGTCGGCCTCCGTGGGCAGCAGGTCCTCGATGAAGGACGCGATCCGCGGCTCGGGCTGGACCCCCGTGAACTGGGCGATCGCCACCCCGTCCCGGAAGCCCACCACCTGGGGGATGCCCTGCACCCGGTACCGGGCGGCGAGCTGCTGGTTGGCGTCCACGTCCACCTTGGCGAGGAGCACCCGCCCCTGTTGCGCGGTCACGGCCCGCTCGAGCATCGGGGTCAGCTGGCGGCACGGCCCGCACCAGGCAGCCCAGAAGTCCACGATCACCGGTCGGTCGTGGGAGGCCGCGAGGACCTGTTCCTCGAAGTCCGCGGCGTCGACGTCGATGATCAGGGTCGGGGCGGGAGCGGTGTCTGACACGTCGTTACCTCGGGGTCGTCGGGCGGGTGTGTGGTCGGGTGGTGGGCCTCGTCCACAGCCGCAAGGTACGAGGCCACAGCGCCCACGGACGCGCTCACTACGCTGCGAACGCCCCCGTCGCGCAGGAGCTTCCCGTGGCCGAACCGCGCACCATCCTGCTGCTCGACGGTCACTCCCTGGCCTACCGCGCCTTCCACGCGCTGCCCGACACCCTGCGCACCGCGACGGGCCAGCTCACCAACGCGGTGTACGGCTTCACCTCGATGCTGGTGAAGCTGCTCGAGGACCGTGCGCCCGACGCGGTGATCGTCGCTTTCGACCGGGGCCGGGACGAGGAGCGCACCGCCGCCTTCCCCGCCTACAAGGCCAACCGCGCGGAGCCGCCGGAGGAGTTCCGCCCCCAGGTGGAGCTGATCAAGCAGGTACTGGCCACCCTGGACATCACCACCGTCGAGGTGGAGGGGGTGGAGGCGGACGACGTGCTCGCCACCCTGGCCTCCCGCGCCGTCGCCGAGGGCGCCCACGCCTACATCGTCACCGGCGACCGCGACGCGATGCAGCTGGTCGATCCCGACCTGACCGTGCTCTACACCCTGCGCGGCATCAGCGAGCTGGCGGAGATGACCCCACAGGCCGTCGAGGAGCGCTACGGGGTCCCGCCGCAGCGGTACGTGGAGCTCGCGGCGCTGCGCGGCGACAACTCCGACAACCTGCCGGGGGTTCCCGGCGTCGGTGACAAGACCGCCGCGAAGCTGCTCACGACCTTCGGCGACCTGGACACGGTGTACGAGCGGCTCGACGAGGTCAGCGGCAAGAAGGTGCCGGCGATGCTGGCCGAGCACCGCGAGCAGGTGGAACTCAACCGGCAGGTGATGACCCTGCGCCGCGACGTCGAGGTGGCGGTCGACCCGCTGGCGGTGTCCGCGCCCCACCCCGATGCCACCGCGGTCAGGGAGCTGTTCGGCAGCCTGGAGTTCCGCGCGCTCTACGACCGCCTGCCGGCGGCGCTGCTCGGCGAGACCGCCGACACGCCGGCCGAGGTCGAGGTCACACCGCAGGCGCTGGAACGCGGTGCGCTGGCGTCCTGGCTGGCAGGGGCCACGGGACCCGTCGCGGTGCTGGCCAGCTGCGAGGGCAGCGTGCCCCACCTCGCGTGGACGGCGGTGGCCCTGGCGTCGACCGACCGCGATCCCGTGAGCGCCGATCTCGACCGTCTGGATGCGGAGGATCTCGCGGCGCTGGCCGAGCTGCTCGCCGACCCCGACCGGCCGGTGGTCACCCACGACGTCAAGCGCCTGCACCACGCCGCCGCCGGTCGTGGCTGGTCGCTGGCCGGTCTCCACCTCGACACCGAGCTGGCGGCCTACCTCCTGGCACCCGAGCAGCGCAGCTTCGCCCTGGACCGCCTGGCGTCCCAGGAGCTCGGACGCTCCCTGGAGCCGTCCGGTGACCAGGACGCCTCCGACCAGCTCAGCCTGGCGGTGGACACCGCCGAGCCCGTCGAGGAACGGGGCCTGGCGGTGGCAGCGGTCCTCGCGCTCGCGGACCACCTCGGTGCGGTGCTCGAGGAGCGCTCCCAGCGGGACCTGCACGACCGGATCGAGCTGCCCCTGGCACCGGTGCTCGCGCGCATGGAACGCACCGGTATCGCCGTGGACCGTGGGGTGCTCAGCGACATCCGGGAGCGCCTCGCGATCCGCGTGCGCAGCCTGGAGCAGGAGGTGCACGACCACGCCGGTCGCACCTTCAACGTCGGCTCGGGACCGCAGCTGCAGCAGGTGCTGTTCGAGGAGCTGGGCCTGCCGCGGACCCGCCGGATCAAGACCGGGTACTCCACCGACGCGCAGGCGCTGAAGGGCCTGGCTGACGCCCACGCGATCGTGCCGGCGATCCTGGAGTGGCGGGAGGTGTCCAAGCTGCTCAGCACCTACGTCGACGCCCTGCCGCCGCTGATCGACGCCGCCACCGGCCGGATCCATACCACCTTGTCGCAGACGATCGCGGCGACCGGGCGGCTGTCCTCCTCGCACCCCAACCTGCAGAACATCCCGGTGCGCCGCGCGGAGGGCCGCGAGATCCGGCGCGCCTTCGTGGCCGGTGCGGGCTTCGACCAGCTGCTGGTGGCAGACTACTCCCAGATCGAGCTGCGGATCCTCGCGCACCTGTCACAGGATGCGGGGCTGCTCGACGCCTTCGCCTCCCGCGAGGACATCCACGCCACCACGGCGGCCAAGGTGTTCGAGGTGCCCCTGGAGCAGGTGGACGGGGCGCTCAGGGACCGTGCCAAGGCCGTCAACTACGGGCTGGCCTACGGGCTGACCGCCTACGGTCTCGCGCAGCAGCTCGGCATCGGTCCGGAGGAGGCCTCCGGCATCGTGGAGGCGTACTTCGCACGCTTCCCCGGGGTGCGTTCCTTCCTGGATCAGGCCGTGTCCGACGCAACCCGGGACGGGTACACGACCACGATGTTCGGTCGGCGGCGCTACCTCCCCGATCTGCGCGCCGACGACCGCAACCGGCGGCAGATGGCCGAGCGCATGGCCCTCAACGCCCCGATCCAGGGCACGGCCGCCGACGTCATCAAGCTGGCCATGATCGAGCTGGACCGGGCGCTGGCGCGTAGCGGGCTCGGTGCGCAACTCCTGCTGCAGGTCCACGACGAGGTGATCCTCGAGGTCGCCGACGACGAGGTTGAGGACGCACGGGCGCTGGTGGAGGAGACGCTCAGCAGCGTCGCGCAGCTGGCCGTGCCACTGGAGGTCGACAGCGCCGTCGGCGCGACGTGGTTCGATGCGCAGAAGCACTGACGACGGATCGGGAGGCAGGCGCGGCCGTCAGCCGTGATCGCGCACCGGGCAGAACAGTCGTCCGAAGCAGTCCGGCACCTTCCGGCAGGCACGGCACACCGCCGACCGCGAGGGTTGCTCGGGTTCGGCGGGCGCCGGGGGAGTGGCTGCCGGGGAAGTTGCCGCCGCCGGCCACGCCACCGGCGCCGCGTCGGCGAGGGAGCCCCTGCTCACCGTGACCTCCACCTCGGTCCCCCTCCCCGACGACCGGTGGCCCGGCAGCTCAAGCGTTCGGGTCGTGGATGGTGCGAGCGCGACGGGTCGGGCGCGACGGGGTGGGCACGACGGTGCGGGCGCGCCGGGGTGGGCAGGACGGCGCGAACCTGCGACCCTGGGCAGCCCGGCGGACCCGCCGCGTGGCCCCGTTCCCGTGGCTGCGGAGACAACAGCCCGGGTGCCGCGACAGAGGCTGCCATCACCGTGCAGAACGCACCGGACCACACCGCCACGGCCGGCGCTCATGCGCCTCCTCGCCCTGGAGCGGATGGGCAGGGCCGACGCTGGCGTGCCATCCGAGCGCTCCCCGGTCTGATCGAACCGGTACCGGACGCGCTCAGACGGCGCGTCCAACAGGAGAACCTGCGCCGCCTGCGGCTGTTGGCGCCCCTCTTCGCCACGGTCAGTGCCGTCCACCTCGTCGTCTTCGGTGCGATGTCGCCGACCACCGCGGATGCCGTCGCCTGGCGCGCCGGGATCCTCGGAGCGCACGCGACCCTGCTGCTGGTCGCCGTCGTGCTGTGGGCAGCGACCCGTCGCACGGTGGCAGCCGGGCCCGCGCCTCGACGGGCCCAGCTGTTGACCGTGGGCGCGCTGGTCGTCGTGCTGGGGGCCGGCGTGGCCATCGCGACGGTCGATCAGCTGGTCACCAGCAGCATCACCCCGTTCCTGGTCGCCAACGCGCTGGCGGGGTTGATCCTGGTGGTCACGCCGCGCACGACGCTGGTGGCTTACCCCGGCGGGGTGGTGGTGTTCGCGGTGGTCCTTCCCGTGGTCCAGGCCGACGCCGCTGTCCTGGCCTCGAACCAGGTGAACGGGGTGACCGCGGGAGCGATCGGGCTGGGGCTGGCGCTCCTGCGGTGGCGCGGTGAGGTCCGTGACCACGAGCGTCTGGTGGAGATCGAGCGGCAGCGCCGGGAGCTCGAGGACCGCAACGCCGAGCTCGCGCGGCTCGCCGCCCACGATCCGTTGACAGGGCTGCACAACCGCCGACAGTTCGAGCTGCAGTTCGCGCAGGAGGTGGAACGGCACCGCCGCAGCGGGCAGCCGTGCAGCCTGCTGCTGCTGGACCTCGACGAGTTCAAGGCCGTCAACGACCGCTACGGGCATCCGGCAGGCGATGCCCTGTTGCGGTCGGTGGCCGCCTTGGTGACCGACCGGCTGCGCGCCAGCGACCTGGTCGCCAGGTGGGGCGGGGAGGAGTTCCTGGCGCTGTTGCCCGGGACCGCTCGGGACGGCGCGGTCGCCGTGGCCGAGGAACTGCGTGCCACCTTCCGGGACACCGCGCTGGATGCCGGTCCGTCCGGCCCGTTGTCGATCACGGTGTCGATCGGGGTGGCGGAGGTCGCCGTAGACGAGCCCGACGTCCTGTCGCACGCCTACCGCCGTGCGGACGCCGCCCTCTACGGGGCCAAGCTGCGCGGCCGGGACCGGGTCGGCGTGGACGCGGGACCCGACGACCCCGCGGACGCTGACGACGCCACGCACATCGTCGACGCCGCGGACGCTGACGACACCGCTGACCCCGCCGATCGCTCGGTCCCCGGGGGAGTCGGCTGATCCGTCGCCGCGGCGGGCGCTCGGTCCGCGGTCGCTACCGCGCGGGCGGTCGGTCCGCGGTCGCTACCGCGCGGGCGGTCGGTCCGCCATCGCTACCCCGCGGGCGCTCGATCCGCCATCGCTACCCCGCGGCCGCCTCGACCTCGACCTCGGCGGCGGTGGGCCCGGCGGTGCGGTCGAAGTCCAGGGCCTTCGCGGCCACCTCGAGCACCTCGATGGCGTAACGGCCGGGCGGCCCCGTCATCTGCACCTTGACCCGGCCGAACATGTCGGTGTGGCCCTGGACGTGCCCGTCGCGGTCGGGGCCGGACATCTGGGCGTCCACGGCCAGATCGGAGCAGCGGCGGTCCTCGGCGTCCTTGACCTCGATCAGGAAGGTGACGCGCGCCCGGGGGGCCGCGTCCGCGGCGTCATCGGTGACCGTGTCGAGCCACTCCGGCTCCAGCGGCGTGAGTTGGCTGACACGTACCGGCTCGGTGAACAGGCCGCGCTTGGGGAGCTGGTCGGGGTGCCGCTCCACCTCGACCCGCCGTCGCCGTCGCCGACGCCACCGCTCCGCCACCTCGATGCTCCTTCTCCGGTGTGCTGAGGAGGCTGCTGACCGTGCGCCATCCCGACGCACGACGGTAGCCGCCCTGCTCGTGCTCACCGCTCTCCGCCGTCTCGCCGGTTCGGGTCGCGCTCGGTGCCCTCGCCGGTTCGCGTCGCGCTCGGTGCCCCCGTCGCCCGTCCGGTCCCGCCCTCCGGACGGTGCGGCGTACGGTCCGCGTCAACGGCGCCCGTCGTCCGGCCCGTCCCGCTCGCCGGACGCCGGGGCGTACGGGCCGGTGACCTGTTCCGGCACATGGCAGCCAGCGAGGTGGTCGTCCACCAGCCCCATGGACTGCAGGTAGGCGTAGGCGCTGGTCGGCCCGATGAAGCGGAAGCCGTACCCCTTCAGGGCCCGTGCCAGGGCATGCGATGCAGACGTCGTCACCGGGACGGCCGACCGACCGGTCGGTCGGGGCCGTGCCGGATCACCGCACGCGTGGGCCCACACCAGGTCGGACAGGCGGCCGCCGCTGTCCCACAGCGACACCAGCGCGCGGGCGTTGGTGATGGTGGCGACGATCTTGGCACGGGACCGCACGATCCGCGCATCGCCGAGCAGCCGCTCCACCTCGGTGTCTCCGTAAGCGGCCACCACCTCGGGATCGAACCCGGCGAACACCTCCCGGAAGGCCTCACGCTTGCGCAGGATCGTCAGCCACGACAGCCCCGCCTGGAAACCCTCGAGGCACAGCTTCTCGAACAGCGCCCGCTCGTTGCGCTGCGGGCGGCCCCACTCCTGATCGTGGTAGCCGATGTACTGCGGGTCGTCGCCGCACCACCAACACCGCCTGCGGCCGTCCGGGTGGTCCCGCAGATCCGGGTCGGATCCGTCGCTGCCGCCGCCGCGGCCGGGCGGTACGGGATCGGTCACGGGACGCCTCCGGGGTGCTCGGTGTGCACCCTACGTTGACACCGTGACGGGGTGATGCGACCCTTCCGAGCTCCGGCGCCCAGCAGGGCCGCCGCCGCGTGCCGTCGAACCGACGCAGGTCTCCCGCACACACGGGACCCAGCGATCGTGGATGACGGTGGTGGACGCACCGACCCGCCGTCCCAGGCACGGTCGGTCCGCCACCCCGACGCGGCCAGGTGGACCGCCACGCACCACCCCGCGCCGGCAGCACCCGTGTCCCCCATCCCCTGACCGAAGAGACCCGACCCCGATGTCCGAGACCCCGACCCCCGACCAGACCACCGCGCCCGGCCAGGCTCCCGCAGCCGATGACCCGGTCGTCATCGCCCAGGACCCCGGCGGGTCCATGACCTCCACGGGCGAGAGCATCGTCGAGCACGACCTGACCGACGATGAGTTCGAAGCCGCCCTCGAGGGCACCGTCACCGCCATGGAGGACGGCAAGATCATCGAGGGGGTGGTCGTCAAGGTCGACCCCGACGAGGTCCTGCTCGACATCGGCTGGAAGTCGGAGGGCGTGATCCCCTCCCGCGAGCTGTCCATCAAGCTGGACGTGGATCCCAACGAGATCGTCGCCGTCGGTGACGTGATCGAGGCCCTCGTCATGAAGAAGGAGGACGAGGAGGGCCGCCTCGTCCTGTCCAAGAAGCGCGCCCAGTACGAGCGTGCCTGGGGCACCATCGAGCAGATCTACGCCAACGACCGCACGGTCCAGGGCTCGGTCATCGAGGTGGTCAAGGGTGGCCTCATCCTCGACATCGGCCTGCGGGGCTTCCTGCCCGCGTCGCTGGTGGAGATGCGCCGCGTGCGCGACCTGCAGCCCTACGTCGGTGAGGCGCTCGAGTGCAAGATCATCGAGCTCGACAAGAACCGCAACAACGTGGTGCTCTCCCGCCGCAAGTTCCTGGAGGAGACCCAGAGCGAGTTCCGCAACGAGTTCCTCACCTCCCTGCAGAAGGGCGAGGTCCGTGCGGGGGTCGTGTCGTCGATCGTGAACTTCGGGGCCTTCGTGGACCTCGGCGGTGTCGACGGCCTGGTCCACGTCTCCGAGCTGTCCTGGAAGCACATCGACCACCCCTCGGAGGTCGTCGAGGTCGGCGACGAGGTGGAGGTCGAGGTCCTCGACGTCGACCTGGACCGCGAGCGCGTATCGCTGTCGCTCAAGGCCACCCAGGAGGACCCGTGGCAGCGCTTCGCCCGCGAGCACGCCGTCGGTGAGATCGTCGACGGTGAGGTGACCAAGCTGGTGCCCTTCGGTGCCTTCGTGAAGGTCGCCGACGGCATCGAGGGCCTGGTCCACATCTCCGAACTCGCGGAGCGCCACGTCGAGGTCCCGGAGGCCGTGGTCAACGTCGGTGACAAGATCGAGGTCAAGGTCATCGACATCGACACCGTGCGCCGCCGTATCTCCCTGTCGCTGAAGCAGGCGCAGGCACCGACCGCCGCCGTCGCGGACGACTCCCCCTACGAGGAGCCGACCGTGGAGACCGCCTACTCCTCCGGCGACGACGCCGGCGGTGGGGGCGGCACCCTGGCTGCGGCCTTCGCCCAGGCCGGCTTCGGGCGGGAGCAGTCCACCATGAGCCCGGAGGAGATCGCGCTGGCGGAGGCCTCCGTCCCGGCGGAGCCCGCCGAGGCACCCGAGGCGGCAGCGCCCGCACCGGACGAGCCCGTTGTTCCTGCCGAGGAGCCGGCGGCCGAGGCAGCGCCCGACGCGCCCGAGGCCGGCGAGGCTGCTGCCGCGCCCGAGGCCGGCGGTGACGACGCGCCTGAGGACGCCGAGGAGGGCACCGAGCAGGCCTGAGCCTGCGGTGACCACGACGCACGCTGCGCCCCGGTGGAGACACCGGGGCGCGGTCGTACCCGGCCCGGGCAGCGGAGCGTGACCGCCGGGTCGCAAGGACGGCACGAAGGAGGGAGGCGAGCATGTATCTGGTCGCGGTCACCGGCGGCATCGGCAGCGGGAAGTCCACCGTGTCGGCCCGTCTCGCCCACCACGGTGCGGAGGTCATCGACCTCGACGAGGTGGCCCGTGAGATCGTCCAGCCCGGCGAACCGGCGCTCGAGGAGATCGCAGCCCGGTTCGGTCAGGACGTGGTGCAGGCGGACGGCACCTTGGACCGCGCCGAGCTGGCGCGCCGGGCCTTCGTGGATGACGACAGCCGCCGTGATCTGGACCGGATCACCCACCCCCGGGTGGCGTCGCGCATCGCGGAGCGGCTCACCGTGCTCGCCGCGGAGGCCCACGCCGACCCTGCCCGCATCATCGTGGTCGACCACCCCCTGCTGATCGAGACCGGGCAGGCGGGTCGGTTCGACGCGGTCGTGGCCGTGCTGGCCGACGAGACCCTGCGGATCGAGCGGCTGGTGGAACGCCGCGGGCTGGACGCCGAGGACGTCCGTGCACGGATGCGCCAGCAGGTCGATGACGAGGCCCGCCGCGCCGCGGCTGACCACGTCGTGACCAACGAGGGCGACCTCGACACCCTCAACGCCGAGGTGGACCGCCTCCAGGCGCACCTCGCGGCCAAGGCCCGTGAGCAGCGCGCGCTGCGCTGACGTCGCCCCGGGGCCGCCACGCGGTCACAGCGTCGCACGGTCGAACCGTCGCACGGTCACCGCGCCACACCGTCGCACGGTCACCGCGCCACACCGTCGTACGGTCACCGCGCCACACCGTCGTACGGTCACCGCGTCACACCGTCGCACGGTCACCCCGTCACACCAGCAGCAGCGCCAGCGCCCCACCGAGCAGGCCGTACACCAGGGCGAACCCGATGGTGCGACGCATCACCTCGGCCTCCGAGCCGGTGAGCCCCACGGTCGCACCCCCCGCCACGATGTTGTGCGGGGCGATGGCGTTGCCGACGGAGGCGCCGAAGTTCTGGGCACCGAGCAACGGCACCTGCGGGTAGCCGAGCTGCTCGGCGGTCGCGACCTGCAGGTCGGTGAACAGCACGTTCGAGGCGGTCCCCGAACCGGTGACGAAGGTGCCGAGCACGCCCACCAAGGGCGCCAGCACCGGCCAGGCGGAGGCGGCCGAACCCGCCGCGGCGACGGCGAGCTCCTCGGTCATGCCGGAGCGGACCATCGTGCGGGCCAGCAGCAGCATGGCCAGCAGCGCGACCGTGACCGGGATCAGCTGCTTGAGGGTGGTCTGCAGCGCGCCTGCGACGGTGGTGGTCCGTGCCCGCTGCACCAGGGCACCGAGCAGCAGGGAGACCACCAGCAGGGTGCCGGGGTGGGTGAGCGGTCGGAAGCTGCCGGTGAACCCGCCATCGAGGTCCCACGCGATCTCCACGGCGTCCAGCGGCTCGGCGATGACGGGCACCAGCCGGGTGAGCAGGACCAGCGAGATCAGGATCAGGTAGGGCGCACCGGCGCGCAGCAGGGCCGCGCGGTCCACCTCGACGTCCTCGATCGGCTGTTCGGCGGGCGGCATCCCGTCGCCGTGGCCGGGGTCACCATCCGGTGCTGCGGCCGTGTCGTCCAGGGTGGGCGCGGTCGCTTCCGGCCTGAGACGGCGCACCAGCAGCAGCACGGCGATGAACACCCCGGCGCCGATCAGGGAGCCACCGAGCGTCGGCAGCTCGGGGCCGACGAAGGTCGCCAGCAGCCACATCGGCACGAGGAACGCGGCGGCGGCGAACAGCGTCCAGATCCAGATCACCCCCGTCATCCGCGTGCCCGTGCCCCGGGAGGCCAGGAACATCATGATGATCAGGGGCACGACACCGAAGGCGAGGTGGTAGGTCGCGCTGGCCGCCGACAGCTCCAGGGGGTCGAGGCCGGTGGCGGCCACCATGGGTACGACCGGGGTGCCGATCGCGCCGAAGGAGACCCCCACGGCGTTGCCGATCATGGCGATCACGACCGCGACCAGCGGCTTGTAGCCGATGCCGACCAGGAAGGGTGCGGCCAGCGCCACGGGGGAGCCGAAGCCGGCACCACCCTCCATGAACAGGGTGAAGAACCACGCGATCAGCAGGGCGAGGATGCGCGGGTCGTCGGACAACCGCCCCAGCGCCACCCGGAGCACGTCGGTACCACGGGTCGCCACCTGCAGGTGGTAGATCGCCAGCGCCGGCAGGATGATCCACAGGATCGTCGCCGAGGTGAAGGTCGCCTCGGCCGCCACCCCGAGCACGCTGCCCACCACGCCGACGTCTGGCAGTACCTCGGTGCCGAGCCCGAAACCGAACAGCGCCACGGCCAGCGCCAACGCCGCACCGGCGATCCCCGCCCGCGACGCCGGCCACCCGAGCCCCAGCATCAACACGAGCACCAGGAGGATGGGCAGGGCGGCGAGGAGGGCGGACACGGGGTGCGGACTCCGGTGTGCGGGGTACGGGGGTGCGCCATGCGTACCCTAGGACCGGCCGGCCCCGCCCGGCTGCGGGGTACCGTGTCTGCATGTCCACCTCGATGTCCTCATCCGCAGCCCACGACCGCGCGGAGCTCCACCGGCACGTCGCCGACGACACCCCCTTCCGGGTGGTGGCGGAGTTCGAGCCCTCCGGGGATCAGCCCACCGCCATCGAGCGGATCGCCCAGGCCTTCGGTGACGGGGAGAAGGCCGTCACCCTCCTCGGCGCCACGGGGACGGGCAAGACCTTCACCGCCGCGAAGGTGCTGGAGCGGATCCAGCGTCCCTGCCTGGTGATGGCACCCAACAAGACCCTGGCGGCCCAGCTGGCCAACGAGTTCCGGGAGTTCCTGCCCGACAACGCCGTCGAGTACTTCGTCTCCTACTACGACTACTACCAACCGGAGGCCTACATCGCCTCCAGCGACACCTACATCGAGAAGGACTCGTCGATCAACGACGAGATCGACCGGCTCCGCCACCGCGCCACCATGGCCCTGCTGTCCCGTCGTGACGTGGTGGTGGTCGCGTCGGTGTCCTGCATCTACGGCCTCGGCTCACCCTTCCAGTACACCGACCACGTGCTGGTGCTCAAGGCGGGGGAGGAGGCCGGGCTCGACGCCTCGATCCGCAAGCTCGTGTCCCTGCAGTACTCCCGCAACGACCTCAACCTGGTGCGTGGGACCTTCCGGGTCCGGGGCGACACCCTGGAGATCTTCCCCGCTGACGACGAGCGGGCGCTGCGCGTGGAGTTCTTCGGCGACGAGGTGGACCGGATCGTGCGCGTCGACACCCTCACCGGCGAGGTGGGCAAGCCGGTCAGCTCCGCGATGATCTTCCCCGCCTCCCACTACGTCTCCTCCCAGGAGGCCCTGGAACGGGCGCTCGGCTCCATCGAGGTGGAGCTCACCGAGCGCCTCGCGGAGTACGAGGCCGAGGGCAAGCTGCTGGAGGCCCAGCGGCTGAAGATGCGCACCAACCACGACCTGGAGATGATCCGCGAGGTCGGTTCCTGCAACGGCATCGAGAACTACTCCCGCCACTTCGACGGCCGGACCGCCGGTGAGGCGCCCTACACCCTGCTGGACTACTTCCCCGACGACTTCGTGGTGTTCCTCGACGAGTCCCACGTGACCGTGCCCCAGATCGGAGGGATGTACGAGGGGGACCGCTCCCGCAAGGACAACCTGATCGAGCACGGCTTCCGGCTGCCCTCCGCCCGGGACAACCGGCCCCTGACCTTCGACGAGTACCTGGAGCGGGTCGGCCAGCGCCTGTTCATCTCCGCGACCCCGGGCCCCTACGAGCGGCGCGAGTCGGACACGATCGCGGAGCAGATCATCCGCCCCACGGGCCTGGTCGATCCCAAGGTGGTGGTCAAGCCCACCGAGGGCCAGATCGACGACCTGATGGAGGAGATCCGCCGGCGCACGGAGGCCGCGCAGCGCGTGCTGGTCACCACCCTGACCAAGAAGATGGCAGAGGACCTGACCGACTACCTGCTGGAGAACGGCATCCGGGTCCGTTACCTGCACTCCGACATCGACACCGTGGAGCGGGTGGAGATCCTGCGCTCCTTGCGCATCGGGGAGTTCGACGTGCTGGTCGGCATCAACCTGCTGCGCGAGGGCCTCGACCTGCCCGAGGTGTCGCTGGTGGCGATCCTGGACGCGGACAAGGAGGGGTTCCTGCGCTCGGCGACCTCCCTGATCCAGACGATCGGGCGTGCGGCCCGCAACGTCGACGGCTCGGTGGTGATGTACGCCGACAACCTCACCGACTCCATGCAGGCGGCGCTGGGGGAGACCGATCGCCGGCGCGAGAAGCAGCTGGCCTACAACGCCGAGCACGGCATCGACCCCCAGACCATCCGCAAGCGCGTGGGCGACATCATCGCCGCCGTGCGGGCGGAGGAGCTGGGGGAGGAGTACCGGGCCGCCGACGCCCCCGCGCCCCTGCCCTCCGAGGAGGTGGACACCGGGGAGCTGCCCGCTGAGGAGCTCGCTGCGCTGATCCAGCGTCTCGAGGAGGAGATGCACACCGCCGCGGGCGAGCTGCGCTTCGAGTACGCCGCGAGGCTGCGGGACGAGATCGGCGACCTGAAGAAGGAGCTCGCCGGGATGCGTGCTGCCGGGGTGTGACCCCTTGCACCGAGCAGGTTACGGAAGTGACCTTCACCGTGACTGGTGATGACGACGTCGAGGGCATCACCGTCACAGGGGATTGGTCCGGTGCGATCGATCAGAAGGGCGTGTCCTGCACGACCGACGCCTCCGGGAGCTGCACCATCGAGGACCGGGCCCGGCAGAACGATGCAGGCTCGGCGACCTTCACCGTGACCGGCACCTCCCCAGAGATCCCTGCCAAGTCCGAGACCGACGAGTCTGTCTCGATCCCAGGCTGAGTCCATCCGCAAGTTGCGCCTGGTCACGACTTCCGGCGCAACCCGGCGGGCTCAGGTCCATCCGGTGCCACCCGGGTGCCGGAAGCTGTGGCTGGCCACAGCTCGCGGTCAC